>Ga0214919_10010331_pt1 | contig 11857 bp, 10 predicted proteins | sample LL1503_MetaG_FD_177994 | JGI IMG/M metagenome (GOLD analysis project Ga0214919, IMG submission 177994) | Freshwater microbial communities from Lake Lanier, Atlanta, Georgia, United States - LL-1503 | ecosystem: Environmental > Aquatic > Freshwater > Lake | place: USA: Georgia | collected...
CTTTGCGATGATTTTCGGATTTACTTTATTTAATATAATTTCTTCGGCTTGATAAACATTGCCATTTTTATCAATATAATAAATAATTCCATGAATATCTTGTGCCCAAACTTCTATTTTCTGTGTAGTTTGTTTAGATCCAGATTCATCTTCTCCATTCTCATTTGTAATAATTCCATGAGGTGTACCTTTAATATGAGTTCCACAATATTCAAATCCTTCTTTTTTTCGACGTGTACATTGCTCATTAGTGGCTCTTTTGGCACAACACCTGTCATAAAAATCCACTATATTTTTAACTCTTTTACGTTTGGTGAAATCATCTTTGGTTAATAAAAGTCTTTCATAGTCATAAATATATTGAATTAAAGGATTAATATCTTCATTTTTAGTAAGTCCTAAGTGTGATGCTTTTTCACGAATATTATCTTTAAATTCTGAAAAATATTCGGATATTCTTTTATTGATTTTTTTTTCCATGATTTCTATAAATATACTTTATTATTACATATAATATAAAGACTTTTATTTAAATCAATTTTTTATATATTCTAAAGTGATGGATAACCATGTGGTAAAATAACAAGTGTTAATGACATAAAAGCAAAAAATACTAAATAAATACCATAAGTAGTTATACTTACTCCGTAAAAATTAAGTATTTGCGTTATACAATAAGAAAAAATAAGAGATATTCCTATTATTGTAATAGTATTGGAGAGCTTCATATTGTTATTAATATATAGTTAATGTAGAATAAAATATAATCGATTTACATTTTATTTTTGAAGAATTTATTTTTTTTGCTTTAAAAAATCTTTATTTTTCGAGGGACTAATTTATAAGATAAAGAAAATTGTTGATTGTAGTTTTTCACTACCCATATAGGCGTATTTTTAAGAAAAGTTCCATCATCTAATTCAGTTCTACCTAAATATACACTATCATACATATTGGTCCATTTACCATCATGATCGGAAATTCGCATCGTTAACTTTTCATAATTAGAATTATTATTTAATTCTTCTTCCATTAATAATTCTTTTTTTATAGTAGATTCATCTATTTCATCTTCAGGAAAATTCATAGGAACTTTTATTGAACCTATAAATAAAGCACTGCGTATAATTCCATATTTTTCATTCTTATCTTTGAATTTATCACAAGCATTTTTATAATTAGTAAAATAATAATAAGGACCCAAGATTGCCAAAGCATCTGATTTACGGATCCCAAACATAAAAGTAAAATTCAGCATTTTTTGTTCTAAACTTTGATAAACAACTACTGGTATTTCATAACTAACTCCAGTTTCACTGTTTAAAAAAATAAATTCTGGATTTTCAAGGAAAAAATCAGTTACATTAGAATTTACTTTTACGTCGTAAATATGTTTAGAGTTGGTTATTTCATCCATTAATCCTAAAAAAGTATCTTTATAATCTATTTTCAAATCATTGTCTTGAATTTCCACAAAAACATATAATTCATTATGAAATTCTTTGATTCCTTTTAAAATATATTTATTTTTTGCTTTGATATCAAGCAAAATAACACTTAAAAATAATTCTATTTCTTTTTTAATATTATTCTTGTTGTATTTATCTATTAAAATATAAGGAAAAATTATTTCATTTGAAAAAATATCTTTTATTAGTAAGAACTGTATAAAAGGATATTTTGATTCTTCTGTATTAACATTATAAGCACATATATGAAGAGAATGACTATATTGAAACTTATCGTTATTGGATAAGTCTGTATCCAAGTAATCCTCGATATCATACTTGTATTTTTTATCACTCTTTTCTAGATTTTCTTCACTGTTTTCTATAATTTCTTCACTTTTTTCTAGAGTTTCCAAAATGTCATTCTCATTTGAAAATTCAGATACGTTTTCATTTATAACATCGTTATCATATTCTTCATTAAAAAAATCATCGTTCCGATTATCATCATTATCTAAAATGTCCAATTCATTTAATCTTGGGAGGGAACGAAAGAATTGATTTAAAAATTCATCTTTGGATTTTTTATTCATACTTCCAGGAAACATTTTTTATAATTATTAATAAGAATATAAAAATTATTTATCAATCTTACGCCGAATCGTTTCCTTTACTTGTTCTTCACGACTATCCAACACATGTTTGGTTATATCTTGTGCTACACTTTCATTATCTTTATAATATGTTTTCAATGCTGCTAATAAAGTTTTACCATTTAATGCTTTCTTCACCTTACTTTGTTTATATACAATAGCACCTCCATTAATATCAAAACAATCAATCTCGTTTTTTTTCATAGTAACAATCAAATTATCGGTAAGTAACTTTTTAGCATTATTTCTCTCTTTGATTTGTTTCTTAAAGTTATTAATTTCACTATCAATCTTTATCCATTCTTTAATATTTGTAATTAATTGTTCTTTGGTTTCCATGGTTCAAATATATAAATAATAATATATAGTTGTATTTTTTATATTATTATTTTCTATATTATCTATCCTTTTTTCTAAACTTTTGTTTGTAAATGCCTTTTACATTTTCCATTTTCAAATGTTTTATTACCACAAGGACATCCTATATTTTTACCGCTTTTTAGAATAGCATCACAAAGATTACTACTATTTATAACAACATTTTCTTCTAAATTTGGATTTGGATTTGAATTTGGATTTTTCAGGGCTTCTTTCGCTTTCACTTTAGCCGCTTTCAATAATTCCTTTTCCAAAACCTTTTGTTTCTTTTCTTCCACCTTTTGTTTCTTTTCTTCCAATTTAGCCTTTATTTTTGCTTCTTTTAATGCCTGTTTTGCTTTCAATAATTTCTCTTTATAAAATTGCTTTTGTGCCAAGTATTTATGATACGAACAATAATCTTTTTCATCTTCTTTTATTTTAATCACTTCATTAACATAACATTTACATGTCTTGGAATTTGATACAGGATCTTCTTCTTTGGACGTATCAAAATAAATATTATTACTTATATAACAACACTCTCCTATAAATTTATGTAGATATTTTTCATAATTCTCATCGAAAAAGTTAACACCATGTTTTTTTTCAACACCTTCCATTTCAATATAAGGAATTAAATGATTATGAATTGTTCGACAATAAGGACAACGAATTTGTCCAATCTTTAGAACAGCATCTTTCATTTCCATATGATTGAATTTATTTTTATGATTCATAATATCTTTGTATAAAGGTAAGTAATTGAAAGAATGTCCACATTTCAATTTAACAAAATTTTCTGTTAAACAAGTATTAGTTATTAAACAAAGATTTTCTTTATCATCGTTTTTATCCTCATTTAAAGAATGAAATAATTCTTGGTAAAAATCTATATCTCCTTCAATTTGGTATTTAATCATTTAAAAGATATATTATAAATATTTTTTATATTATATCTTTATATTTATTATCTTTATTAGATATTATATATATTATGACACCACAAGTTTGGGGACCACCAATCTGGAATTTATTTCATACATTAGCTGAAAAAATTAAGGAATCAGAGTATCCTAGAATAGGATTAGAATTGTATGGATATATAAGACAAATATGTGGTTACTTACCGTGTCCTGATTGTTCACAACATGCTACTAGGTTTTTATCTAGTGTGAAAACAGAAAATATTAAAACCAAAGATGGACTAATCAAAATAATGTATATTTTTCATAATGTCGTGAATGCTAGGAAAAAAAAACCTATTTTTCCTTTTGAAAATTTAGATGTTTATCAATCTAAAAATGTCATTTTTTCATATAATAATTTCGTGAATTCTTATAGAACATCCACTGGAAATATGAAGTTAATTACTGATAGTTTTCAAAGACAAATGATATTGAAAAATTTCAGGAAATGGTTCTTGACAAATTATAGGAGTTTTAATTAAATCCACTTTATCCACTTTATCCACTTTATCCACTTTATCCACTTTTGGAAAAAGTGGAGCAAAATCTGTTGCTTAATAAAATATGAAATATTTTGTAGATATTTCATATTTTTTTGCTCTACTTTTTTTAGACCTTTTATCATTTCATAACTTGTGAAAACGCCTATTTTTAAATATGAAACTGATTTAAACATAATTATATATTATATAATAACCAATAAAAATTATAATGACCTATGGTTATATTTACAAAATACAATTCCCGAATGGAAAAAATTATATTGGTCTTACAACTACTTCATTAGAAAAACGAAAAAACGAACATAAATTATTTGCCAACAGAGGTGTTCAATATTGTATATATAAAGCATTAAGAAAATATGATATGATAGATACTTTTGAACTTATAGAAATAGATAAAGCAGATACATTAGAAGAATTATTTGAAAAAGAAATTAAGTATATTCAATCATATAATTCACATTACGTCTACGGTAATGGATATAATATGACTTATGGGGGAGATGGTGTCGTTGGTTACGTCTTTACAGAAGAGGATAATAAAAAAAATAGCGAAGCAAGGAAAAAATTTTTTGTTAATAATCCCAATGCGGCAAAGGAACATAGTGCTCGAATGAAAAAAATATTTGAAAGTCAAGAAAAAAGACAGCAAATGAGTGAAATTAATAAAAAATATTATGAAAAACCGGGGTCTAGAGAGAAAAATAGCGAAGCGCAGAAAAAACGTTTTGAAAAACCAGGAGAGAGAGAGAAAATTAGTGAAGCGCAGAAAAAACGTTTTGAAAAACCAGGAGAGAAAGAAAAAATGAGAGAAATAAAGAAAAAATTTTATGAAGATAACCCAAAACGAAGACAAGAAATTAGCAAACAACAAAAAAAACGATATGAGAATAAAGAAGAAATAAAAAAAAGATTAGATTTACTTGGAAAAAATAATCCATTTGATGTATTTAAAGACGGTATATTTATAAAATCATTTAAATACCAATTTGAAGCAGTAGAATATTTACAAAAAGAATATTCTATAACATCAAGAATATCAGTCAGTGGTGTTTTAGCAGGAAAAAATAAAACTTCTGCTGGATTTGTATTTAAATATCAGGAAAATAATATAACATACTTGTAATATCTTATTTAAAAAGGGCATTTTAAATGAGAAAAGGTGTAAAAGTGGATAAAGTGGATTCTACATATTACCAACTAACTGTCCATTTTTATAAACAGAACATCGAAAATTTTGTTTACTAGGCATCGAACATATTTCTTTATTAGTTGATATTTCATTGAAAAACAAATATTTACCTGAACCTCCCATATACATAGCGGAAACAAACAAAGCAGCCAAAGATAATCCAGATAATACATTGATAAAGAGATCACTCATGGTAATAACACATTTTTTATAAACCTTGATAAATAAATCCATACAAGCATAAAATAAAATGAAAGAAAACAAAGCATAATTCTCTCCTCCATTCACAAACATTGGCAAAAATAAATACATAATGGTAAAAGCAAATACAAAAATACTAAAACTAGCGTTTCCATATTTTGTATATTGAACACTTGTACAAATCGTGTTATCAAATACCAATGGATCAGCGCCAGTATATGTATAAACAAACAATCGAATAAGACATGCCGCAATGAGAAATCCTAAATAAATAAATCCTTTGAAATTTTGAAACAAAAAAGAAAAACCAATCATAGTTACAGCAAGAATAATTGGAGAGAAAAAGGATAGAAAAACTACAATATTAAATGGTTGGAATAACATTAAAGGACTATCATTCACTCCACCTTTAATATTCATAGGAGAGTTATTGTTATTATTATTGTTATTTAAAGGAGGATTACTATTCATAATATAATAATTTATATTATTATTATTTATTATATTATTAGATAATTATAAAATATAATTTTTATACATTTATACCTTATTATACCTTGTTATACCTTGTTATACCTTGTTATACCTTGTTATACCTTGTTATACCTTGTTATTCTATTTGATTTTCTTTTTTATAATCAATCAATTTTTGAATTAACTCACTAAAACCACCATTGTCTTTCACAAAATGTTTTGACATTACCATATATATAAAATCTTCATCAATATCTTTTGAAGACTTTACATCAATTAGTAAATGTTTGAAATTATTTAATATTTTTGTAAAAATCTCATTTAATTTATTTATATTTCTATTATGTTTTTCATCAGTGTATATCCAAATTCCTTGTGTTACATTATTTCCATAATGGAATGCTGTACAAAATGTCACTTTTATTATGTTGTGAATATCAATATATTCTTGTATAATTTTTATATAATTTTTTTGTAAACACCAATCCAATTCAATTACATCACCAATTCTCATATGTATTACTAGTTCATTATTTGTAGGTAAATCATAATGTTCAGTTGTAATTTTTTTTTGAATAACATTATATAATAGTTTTAACTTATCTGGATTTACTTGTTTAAGATTATTATCTGGACAACGTTCAATATAATTTCTTAATATAGTATTTTTTAGATGATTTTGATTTAGTATAAATTCTGTAGATTCTTTCCAATAATATCCACCATGATTAACTACATCACTAAATCTATAATGTCTTTTTGTATCCTTAGAATTATATTCTTTTAACAATACAATTTTATTTATTAGATTAGAAACATTTTCAGAAACATTCATTATATATATATAAATTATATATGTATTATATATATAATTTATAATTTATTCTTTTGAAGAATTACTACAGTTTAGGTGTAAAAACTATCACTTTTCCATAATCAATTCAAATACTTCTTCAATCCGTTTAACACAATGAAACTTGATTCCTTCTACTATTTTATTATCACTATATTTTTTCATAAATTTCTCAAAGTCTCTCTGATTATCATATGGATAAATGAATTCTTTCACACCGCATTTAATACTACCTAAAAACTTGGCTTCTAATCCTCCAATTTCCGTCAGTTTTCCACTAAAATTCAATTCTCCAGTAATTCCAAACTCATTTTTTATTTTAATATCATTAAAAAGACTATAAATCGCTACGGTAATGGCTGCTGTTGCTGAAGGTCCGTCTTTAGGAGTACTACAATCTGGTGTATGTAAATGTAATCCATATATTTTATTATTTTTCACATCATTATAGAGTTCAATCAATCTATTTTGAACTTCTTTGCTAGTTAAATTCCATGCTACTGTTAAAGCTACATTCATGGATTCTTTCATTACATCTCCTTGTGAACCAGTTAAGGTTAACTCCAGAAATTTATTAGAAGGTACAAACCAAGACTGGATAGGTAAAGTTCCACCTTGACCTAAACTATTTGCCCATAAAGCATTTATAATTCCTACTTGAGAGACTTCATGTATTTTGGTATACATCGTTTCTCGTCGATCCCTAAAATACTTATTTTTCAAGTCTTCAATATAAATATTCATTGGTAATTGAATAGGATTTTTAGATATATTATTCAAAACATCCAAGTTTATTTCCCCAATAATTTGAAATAATATTTCTTTTAATTTACGAACTCCAGCTTCACTTGTATACTTGTCTATTATAAATTTCAAGACATCATCGCTGAAATAAATAACATTTTCAAGTCCCATTTTTTTATAAATATCTGGTAAAATATGTTTATTAGAAATAATCAATTTATCTTCTAAACTCAAGTTATCGAATTTAATTCGATGAATTCTATCTAATAAAACTTTATCTATTGCTTCCACATCATTATACGATAAAATAAAAAGTGCTTTCGATAAATCTAAATCTATTCCGGTAAAATACTTGTCTTGAAAACAATCATTTTGCGTCGAATCTAATAAATGCGTTAAAATACCAACGATTTCTTTTCCGTGTTCTGTTTTACTGATTTTATCGACTTCATCAATGAAAATAATTGGATTCATACATTTCTTATCAATAATGATCTGAACAATACTTCCCCAAGTAGACCCAATATAAGTATAGTTGTGTCCATGTAACGTACTTCCATTACTATCTCCACCCATTTGAATCATGGAAAAAGGTCGTTCTACTCCATTTTCATCTTTTAAACAATGGGAAAGACCTTTTTTCGCTAACGACGTTTTACCGACCCCAGGTGGTCCTTCAAATCCAAAACAATAACCGTCTTGTTCACCATTGATCCATTGCCCAATAATGATTTCTATTTGTTTTTTGGCATTTTCGTGACCATAAACCGCTTTATCAAGTACTTCTTTGGTATTTGAAATATAATTAGTAATAACATTAAATTGTTTATTTATCTCCTCTAACTCACACTTAATTAATTTAATATTATTATTTAATAAGGTACTAACGTTTGATAAGGTACTAACGTTTGATAAGGCATTATCTAACACATTTTCTGACGTACACTCTTTTTTTAAATAAATCAAATTCATTAGTTTTTTAACATTCGAGTTTGAATCTTTCCAATATTCTTCCAAAAAATAAAGAATATCCTGTTTTAATTCGATTATTTTTTTTTTAGAATGTGTTATTTTTTTAAATTTCACTAATTTTTCTAACTTGATAAAAGTATTTATCTTTAAAATAATTTCTACTAATTCTTCTTTACTATATTCATCTTTTATTATTTTTTCTTTGAGATCTGTAGCATTATAATCATTTGTTTCTTGCTGTGAATTATTTTCATCTCCTAAATTATTTTCATCTCCTAAATTATTTTCCACTAGTTTTTCACTGATTCCTTTTATATATGATAAAATTTCCATACTATTAAACGAATCTTTATTATCATGTCCATTAACATTTTCAAAAATATTCAAAGAATTTTTGTATTTTTTGTAAAAACACTTGAATTTTGTTTTAATAGTATCCATAATATTTAAAATTGGTTCTCTCTTATAAATACCAAATGGAATTTTCAATAAACCATCTAGATAAGAACGTGCTTTCGATCCTGAATCTTCCGATTTTCCCTTTATTTCTTTCATTTTCGTAATTGCCTTTTCTTTCACACTATCTGGAGCATTCATTAAACAAATTTGTTGTTCTAAATTAATTTTATTTACATCATAATTATTCAATTCTGTAGTATATTGAATCGTTTTCGTCATTGCGTTTTTAAAAAACTTTTTGATTTTCCATGGAAAACTATCAAATAAAATAATTTGTTCAGTTGTATCAATTTTTTCATTATTATCATTCGATAAAAGGTCGTATAATAAATAAGACAAGTATTGTCTATCATAACTATTTGTATTAATAAGTAATTGAATCAAAATCAAACGTTTAAAAAAAGTATCATGACTCATAAATTCTTTTACTATTTGATTCAATGTTTTTTGCTTGAAACTATTTACTTGACTCATATATCCATAAAATTTATTGTAAAGTCCATTCATATCATAAATTAAATAATCTTTTAAAAGTAAAGATCCCTTGAAATTCTCAAAGATAGTCAAACTAGTTTCCTGAACAGGGAAATTAGTAATTAATTCTTTTTCTTTTTTTTGTATAAAAGGATTACTTAAAAAATCAACTACTATATCATCCATGTAACCATAAATAAGTATACACTTATTCAAATTATTATTAATCAGATAAATTTTCATTCCATATACTTTCATATGAAACTGTTTATAAATTTCGGTTACATCCAAACAATCTGCATTATTTATTTTTTCCAGAGTATTATTTTCTAATATGATAAAACAATCCTCTTTTTTTTCTTTGATAATAACTACTTTATAGCTAACAGGATGAAAATACTTTTGTAATAATTCAAATTTGTGTTTATCTTTTTCCTTTTCAAAATTTATAGTATTATTTCCAAAACAAATAGTAAGTAAATCATCTAAATGAATTGTACCATAGAGTTTTAATAAAGAAGAAATTTCATTATTTACAATTTGTAAATCATTTATATACGAATCAATATTGGCATTAGTGTTAGCATTAGTATTTGTATTTTCATCTGTATTAATATGAATATCTTTCAACTTATTATTCACAAAAAGCAATGAATCTAAACAATTGTTTACATCATTTACTCCTAAAATATCAAGTGTTTTATTTTTTTGAACATGGAGTATTGTTCTTTGAATTAATTCATGGAAAAAAAATATTTTTTTATTAATAATTGGTAAGGTTTCATTTTTTTTTATTATTTTATTTTCCATTTCTGATTTTTTTTCTTTCATATAATTTAATATAAGTGAATATATATATATTAAATATAATTTAGTTGTTACATTATGAACTATAATAGTTTTTATAAAGATATTAAATATTAATACATAATTAATAATAGAACCAAAAAAATAAATGGGAATACCGAGTTATTTTTCCTATATTGTTAAAAATCATCCTAATATTATTAAGAAGCTAACCACTGATTCTAATAATGATATGGTAGTAAATAATCTTTATTTGGATTGTAATTCTATTATTTATGATGCGGTGAATACTATGGATAAAAGTTTATTATCTACTGAAAATATCATTAAAGCAGTTATTCAAAAAATTGAAGTTTTCATTATTATGTTAAATCCTAACCAGAATATTTATATTGCGTTTGATGGAGTAGCACCAGTAGCTAAACTACAGCAACAAAGAGAACGAAGATATAAATCCTGGTATCAAGGTGAAGCGACAAAAAAAATATTTAAAGGAAATAAAATCGACGCATGGAATACTACTGCAATTACTCCTGGTACGATATTTATGAGTGAATTAAATGAAAAAGTGGTGAATCATTTTTCTAACAATAATAATAATAATAATAATAATAATAATAACAATAATAATAATAACAAAAGAAATATTATTGTCTCGGCAAGTAATGAATATGGAGAAGGAGAACATAAAATATTTGAATATATCCGAAAAAATCCAGAACAACATGATGACACCAAAAATACAGTGATTTATGGTTTAGATGCCGATTTGATTATGTTATCTATTAATCATCTACCAATAAGTAAACACATTTATTTATTCAGAGAAACACCACACTTTATTCAAAATATCAATTCGGCATTAGAACCTAATCAAAACTATTTATTAGATATTCCTGAACTAGCAAATATTATTACTTTAAATATGAATAATGAAGAAGTTTTGAATATAAAACAAGAAAAAAATCGTGTTTATGATTATATTTTCATGTGTTTTTTCCTAGGAAATGATTTTATGCCACATTTTCCTTCTGTAAATATCAGAACTGGTGGTGTGGATAAGATGTTGAATGCTTATAAAGCTACGATTGGTTCCACCAATGAAAATTTGACGGATGGGAAAGTTATTTACTGGAAAAATGTGAGAAAAATAGTTTCTTTTTTAGCAGATCAAGAAGAATTCATGTTTCAACAAGAAATGAAATTAAGAGATAAGAGAGAAAAATTCTATTATCCAGTAGATACACCTGAAAATATTCAAAAGAAATTCGAAGCTTTGCCAAATTACGAAAGAGAAAAGGAAAAATATATAAACCCTTTTAAACCTGGATGGGAAAGTAGATATTATAAAACGCTTTTTAAAATAGATAATTCCGACGAAGAACGTATAAAACAGATTTCATTGAATTTCATCGAAGGTCTAGAATGGACCATGAAATATTATACAAGTGGTTGTCCAGATTGGAGATGGACCTATCATTATCATTATCCACCTTTATTAAAAGATTTATTGAAAGTCATGCCTTATTTTGAGACGGAAATGATTACTTTTCAAAAAGAAAAACCTGTTTCAGCATTGGTTCAATTATGTTATGTAGTTCCAAAACCGAGTTTAACTTTATTACCCAAACAATTACTGGATACTTTATTATTAAATCATGATAATTGGTACAAAACAGATTGTGAATTTATTTGGGCTTATTGTAAATATTTCTGGGAAAGCCATGTAGATTTACCAGAAATTAATATTAT
>Ga0214919_10010333_pt1 | contig 11854 bp, 9 predicted proteins | sample LL1503_MetaG_FD_177994 | JGI IMG/M metagenome (GOLD analysis project Ga0214919, IMG submission 177994) | Freshwater microbial communities from Lake Lanier, Atlanta, Georgia, United States - LL-1503 | ecosystem: Environmental > Aquatic > Freshwater > Lake | place: USA: Georgia | collected 2015-03-15
TCCAATCCGCGGCGGACTTAATAACAAGAACATCCCACAGGGAACTGGGTTAGGGTCCGATGAAGTAATGGATGGATATACTAAAGAAGATTATATCTTGTTTGGTGACAGAAAATGAAAACTACAGTAATAGAAAACTTTCTCACTGAGGATGAAATATTTGAGATTGAACGAACATTTCGTCTTAGATATGATACTATATTGTGGAAAGAATCAACTGAGGTAGACAACGTAGCACATTCTCTGTATTGGTATCCGGGTCCAAGCTACAAAGAAGAATTAAGTAATTATTTAACAAACAAAATAGAAACATACTTTTCTTCCAATGTATGTGACAATTGGCATATATTGAATGCGTATAAACCGTACGGAATACATACTGATTCATTAGATGATGAAATAGAAGCAGACACTCATTCATTACCTGCAGGGTATATGTTTGGATGGACATTTTTAATTCCATTAAATGATTACGATACTAACACTATCGTTTTCAATGAACGTAGTGATAAAATGAAAGTTTCATCTAAATGGATTTCTCGTGAACAACGGAACCCACAAGATTTAATAACAGATGTTGAATATGAAAAATACTTAACACATCAATCTAAAGATTTAGTGAATTATTTTTCTATTGACACCATCTTTCCATGGAAGAAGGGCAACCTATTAGCTATGCCCAGATCGTCTTTCCATTGTAGTGACAATTTTTTAAACAAAAAAATAATAGAAAAGAGGGCAATCGTAGGATGGTCAATAATACCAAATTAGCTATGGATAAAAAAGTACTTTGCCAGGCTCCATTAACTGCTGTATTAGTTGATACTAATAAAGGAGTCAGACCTTGTTGTGTCTACGATAATAATTATATAGGTAATATAAAAGAACAAACTATTTCATCTATTATAAAAAGTGAAGAATGGCAAAAATTAAAACAAAATATGTATGACAATGTATGGCCGGACCCATGCTTGCCATGCAAAGAAAGAGAAAGAGTTTCTGGATGGAGCGTAAGAGAACTATTTCAAAATGGTAGTTTTGACATTACTGGTTGGGAAGAAGAAAAATTAACTTATTTAGAATTTAATGGAAGTAATATATGTAACTTATCATGCTTACATTGTAATGCCGGATTCAGTAGCAGATGGGTAGCTGAGTTGAAAAAAACTATACCTATATATAATTCGTATGACAAAGAAAAGAGAACAAGACTAAGTTGGATGGATGCGGTCATTGTGTATGATGATGATGAAAGAGGTAGATCATCTAAAATGCATTTACCTGATCCAGATTTAATTTTAAAAAATCTTAAAGAATTAGATTTGTCTGGATTACGTACAATCAACTTTAAAGGCGGTGAACCATTATTAAATTCTGAAACTGTAACTATATTAGAATATTTAGATAGTCAAAATATTTTAAAAAACATAAACATTACTATGTCTAGTAACGGTACTTACGTAAATGAAAAAATCATTGAACTATTTAAAAAATGTAAAAATATAATTATGTATATTTCAATTGATGGCATAGGCGATTTATTCAATTATATACGTTACGGCGATGCTAAGTTTGAAGATATAGAACCTACAATAGCAAAACTAAATGAAATTCCTAGTATATCAATTGGTATCAGCACTGCTGTGATGAATTACAATATTTTCAATTTATTGGATATAAAAAATTGGGTTAATCAAATGTCTGAAAAATATAACAAGGTAAACAATATTTCAGGATTCTCAAATTGTGTAGCTGATCCTAAATATTTGTCTCTACGAACATTGACTGATCCAACTAGAGAAAAATTAAGTAAATTTTATACAGAGTTAAACGGACCGGAAAAAGAATTTGATGCTATAATTCAAACTTTAAACAGCGACTATGCGGGTGATGAAATGCATAACCAATGGATTGAATATACTGAACTAATGGAAACGGTACGAGGTAACAATATTGTAGATATTGTGCCTGAGTTAAAAGACGAGATGCGCTTTAGATTATACGGGCGTTTAGCATCGGATTATAAATGAATATAACCTGTGCCGCACCGTTAACTTCTATTCTTGTTGATACTAATAAAGGGATACGCCCCTGTTGTTATTACCAAGCCGGGTTCTTAGGCAACCTTAATAAAAATACTATCCCTGAAATTGTCAGCAATGAGTCTTGGACAACATTAAAAAAACAAATGCGTAATAATGAATGGCCCTCAGGATGTTCATTGTGTAAGAAAAATGAAGAAAGTTTTGGTACTAGTTTAAGAGAAATTTATTCTCAAAATACAACTAAAGCAGAACTGGATGAAGAAAAAATAACATACATTGAATTCAATGGAAGTAACATATGTAATTTGTCTTGTTTACATTGTCATTCCTTGTATAGTAGTAGATGGGTTAGCGATAGAGAAAAAGCAAAAAACATAGTAAAGACTCAAAGTTTAGAGAAGCAAGAACGAGCATTGTTTCGTCCAATACTAGATTTAACTGATAATGACGGTACATCGTTAATTAAAATGCATCTACCTAATCCAGACTTAGTTTTAGAAAATTTTAAAGCTATGGATTTACAACATCTAAAAACATTGAGTTTTAGAGGGGGAGAACCATTTCTTAACTCCGAGACAACTACTATATTAAAGTATGCGGATACATTGGGTCTGCTAGATAAAGTAGATGTCAGCATAACCACCAATGCTACTTATAGTAATCAGGAAATAATTGATTTACTTAAAAAGTGTAAATCTATACATATTAACTTGTCTATTGATGGTGTAGGAGAGTTGTTTAATTATATCAGATATGGTGATGCCAAGTTTGATTCAATCGAACCCACGATAGCAAAACTAAATGAAATTACAAATGTTAGTATGTTAGTTAGTTGTGCTCCAATGAATTACAATGCGTTTAATTTGTTAGAGATAAGAGAATGGACAAATGAGATATCAAAGAAATATAACAAAGTACAACCTATTCCCGGTTTCAATAATTGTGTAATAAGTCCTGAATATCTATCTTTGGTTACGTTATCTGATGAGGCTAGAAAACATTTAATAGAGTTATATTCAATAAATAGTATAGGTGACGAATTTAAATACGTAATCAATCTGCTAGCAAATGATTATTTAGGAGATGAGATTCACACCCGATGGGTAGAGTATACTGAACTTATGCAAACTGTGAGAAAAAATAATATATTAGATATTGTACCTCAACTTGCTGATGAATTAAAATTAAAAAATCATGCTTAAAAACGGCCGCGAATTTGAAATACATTTAAAAAAGAAAATCATAGATGATCCTATTATAGGCAGGCTTGTTTATGAAGAATATGATTCCTCTGAATCTTGTAACTTTGACAAAAATGAAAATGTGTGTGATTTGCCATTTAATGATATTGAAGTTCAATCTGATGGTCGAGTATATACTTGCTGCCCAGGATGGAACCCAGCATCTATCGGAAACTTACTAGAAAGTGATTTAAAATCTATATGGAACAGTGACAAAGCTACTGCCGTTAGAAATTCAATGACTGATGGTTCTTATAAGTATTGTAACGCAAAAACTTGTCCTGCAATGATTGCCGGGGGAGGAGACAGAATCATACCCAAATCAAACTTTGTAGATACTAAAAATAGATTTCCAAAAAACATAGCATTCTCGGTTGATAATACTTGTAACTTAATCTGCCCTAGCTGTAGAACACATAAGATTATTACACTTGAGAACGAGGCACATAACCGTGCTTTAAAAATACTAAGAACAGCCTTCAGATCAGTATTCAATGAGCCACATGACCAGCAAATAATATTCACATTTGACGGGGTAGGAGAAATATTCTTTAGCCCAGTTTACAGAGAGATATTTGAAACAGAAGAAGTGTTTAAAACTCCTGAGAAATGGCCCAACTTCAAAACAGTGTTATGTACCAATGGAACTATGATGACCGAAAAAATACAAAACAAGTATCATGTTTTATTTGAACGAGCATTGGGTATTAGATTAAGTATTGATGCTGGAAATAAAGATAGTTATGAAAAAGTAAGATGTGGCGGCGATTGGGATTTATTGTGGGAAAATATAGATTATCTGTATCAACAAACATTAAAAAACACAGATACTAAAAGTTGGGCATGGAATGTTATTTTACAGGAAGATAACTACGAATCTATACCGGATTTAGTTAAATTAGCATATCAATATCCTGATAACTTACCTGATATCTACATAGTCAATATGTTAAATTGGGGAACTTACTCACAGGAAGAGTTTGATAAGAAAGCAGTTTGGTTTAAGAATTCACCAAAATATAACAAAGCTAAAGAGATATTATCATTGCCTGAGGTAGTAAATTATCCTAAAATGTTTAGACCAATATTAGATTAATACTTGGCAAATAAACTAATCTCATTAGTTTAGCAGCTATAAATACACAATCAAATAAAAGGATTGTAATGTTAGATAAAGATACATGGATAGCACAAAATTTAATTCCAAAAAATACAGCAACTACAGTAAGAAAACCTAGGTTTAACGTCAAGTCAGTTGATGTATTTAACGCTACACGAAAAACAAAATTTACATTATGTGTTTTGGGAAGTTGGGCTATCTACATGCCACCCTATAACATTGCTAGGTTGTCCAGTCTCATCAGAGAAGCAGGCTACCTTACTAAAGTATATGACTTCAACGTTGAATCACACTACGCATTAAAAGAAGCGAACCCTGATTTAGAAGATGCTTGGAATGGTGCTAACTATTGGTGGTGGCAATCACACGAATACTTCAAGCGTGTTCACCCAACCTACGAACCTATATTAAAAGAATATTTAGAAGTATTATTAAATGATAACCCTGATATCATTGGTTTCAGTTGCTATTATACAAACATTATGGCTACTAGATGGATGATTAAAGAAATTAAAAAAGTCAAACCAGATATCACTATCGTACTTGGAGGACCTGAATGCCATGAAGGCTATTTCAAAATGCCATCACAAGTAGATTACTACTTCATTGGTGAGAGTGAACAAAACATATTAGACTTCCTAAACAACTGGGAACAGGGCATCAAGCCAGATCAACCGGCAATTGGTGGACTGTACAGTGATGTTAGAATTGACATTGATAGCTTACCATATCCTGATTACTCTGACTTTGACTTATCAAAGTACTGGGGCAAAGATTCTATCTGCGCTGAAATCAGTCGTGGATGTGTAGCTAAATGTAGTTACTGTACTGAGGTGTATTACTGGAAATTCAGAGACAGAGGCGCTACGACTGTTGTAGATGAATTAGAATATCAAGTTAAGAAGTATAATATTGGATTTGTATCCTTTGTAGATAGTTTGATGAATGGCAATCTAAAAGAGTTTAGAAAATTCTGTGACGAACTAATTAAACGAGATTTAAAAATTAACTGGTGGGGTTATGCTAGGGCCGACGGTAGAATGGATTTAGATTTTTATAAAGCTATGGCTGCTGCGGGCGCACAAGGATTCAACTATGGTATCGAATCTGGCAGTGACAAAGTATTATTAGCAGTAAACAAAAAAAATACTGTAGCAGAAATTAATCAAAACTTAATAGACTCAGCTAAAGTTGGGATGAAAGTATCTGCTTGTTGGGTTATCGGCTCGCCAGGTGAAGATATTCAAGCATTCAATCATAGCTTCAATATGCTTTGGAATCATAGAGCAAGAATTATTGCTGTTAGCCCGGGCATTGGATTAGGTGACAATTACGGTTCAGCATACGATGATAGAGAAAAATACAACATCAACCCAAGAAATCAACCATGGCTTGGTGGATGGTATACGCTTGACTTAACTAATACAAAACTACATAGATTTATTCGTGTTAAGTTAATGCACATATGGTTAAAACTATGTAAAGATTATGGCGGAACACTGTCCAACGTTCATGCCGCGCAAGGTGATATCACCGAACACTATCAATTGACATTTGATTCCGAATTCATCAGAGAGCATGTAGACTATGAAGATTTTGATTATTCAATAATCAAATCCGAACACGGGGAGTTTGCCGATAGCGTAATGAATGAAGTGTTTGGGTTTTTGAGAATGATGTGGAGAGCGAGAGGTGGATTTGAGATAACAATAAACTTCAATAAAGATTTAGATCACCGCGATTTCATATCAGCTATTGTACCCGATACACATAGCTATACTGCTACTCATTGGTTTAAAATAGATGATGATGGTAATTATTCTACAAAGAATTCTTATAAATTTAGAAACGCATTTAGAGATGTGATTTCTATGGAAGGATTTGAATATGAACATGAAGCTACTGGTCAATGGGTAGAAGCTAAAAAGTCATTGATTAAAAGAATATTTTATATCCAAGCTACTCCGGAAGAAAAATTATTACTACCAATTGAGTCTTGCTTCTCATCTATATCAATTCAAGAACGCCAACTATTACTTAAGGTGGCAAACAAACTAGATAAAGAAAGTCGTATATTAGAATTGGGTGCGTCACTGGGCGGACGTGCCAGTATCTTAGCAGCAGGTGACAAAAAACATTTGGTACATAGTGTAGAGTTATTTACGGATAATAGACCAAAAAATGATTTTGATTCTATGCAATCTTGGATACGTGAGCAAATTGTAGATACTTGTTTACAGCTTGGGATAAGCAGAACTGAAGGCGTTGACTTATTAGAAGCATTAAAGAAAGACTTTGAAACTGATATTACAGGACAAACTGCGTACAATCGTATCATAACCAAATATCCTAATATTGTGTATGTCAACAACCTTAACAATTGGAAAATTCCATTAGATTTATGCTTAGTAAAGACTGACCAGAATTCTGATTTGTATACTAACTTAGATTCAATTCTTTCTACAGTAAAAGAAAACGGCTACGTTATAGCGCAGCCGTTCAATGATAATGAAGCATCAACTAAGGTTAGAAACTTAATTGATCAGGGATGGAAAGTAATTGAAACTGTAGATAGTATGGTATTGATTCAAAAATTAAATTAAGTTTCAGTCGTAGTACTAATATGTGCTACGACTTTTTTTGCTAATTCAATTACGGCTTCTAAGCTAGGATGGCGATTTTTTTCAGAAATTTGCTTATCCAAACTTAGAAGTGACCATGACCAAGGTGGTCCAAGCCATGGATGTTCAGAATCACCAAATAATAACCAATCTTCTTGATTGAATATCACTTCATGTTGGTATGGTTTAATTTTGAAGTGTTTATAATTTTTTATATTTTTTAACACAGCAGGCTTTATATCATTAAGCGTGTTCCAAAAAGTGTATGTAATATCGTTTGCTTTTAAATAATTTTGTAATGACACTATATTATGAAAATAATTCATGATATGGTCAATATCATGCCGATTAATCATGCTTTCTTTAATGTATTGATGAAAATAGATTTTATGAATAGAATCTATTTCACTTATATTTAGATTTATAAAACTTTTATTATTTGGGTTCCATCCTAGGCGACGTGAATTTTCTGACCATCCAATGCATACATGATAATTTTTTCTTTCTTGAACACTTAATTCTTCAAGAAAACCAATAGTTGACATGCAAATATTTTGATTACTATTTCCATCTTCAGACAAATCTGCGACTGGCAATCCAGTTAATTTATTTACTTGGCCAGCCAAATTATCCAATATTCTTAAATGAGTGTAATAGTTAAACTGCTTCTCTGTTATCTGGTTTCGACTATATTTAGAATGTGGCTTGCTTAGATACGTATGTTCCCACCAATCTATATCAGGATGATATTTATCCCAAGTAAGAGCATCACCGGCGGTCATGCTACAACCATTAAACAATAACTTTTTTGTCATTTTACTTCTTCCATTATAAAAATTTTCTTTTGATCTTTTTCTCTAGTAGTTTGTTTATTATACCAATTGCGGATCTGTTTATTTACAAAATGATCTAATTTCTCCCAGTTTCCGTATGCTACATAATTATCTGTATTTATAGGTTTTAGTTCATCAACTTGTGGTTCTAATGTTTGTAATATTACACTAATATCTGAACTAGGTAATTTCCATATACTAAGATGCTCTGGATGATGTATAGTGTTATACCATAAGTGTACTTTATTCTCAATAGTAAACTTCACAAAATTGGGCATTTCCCACCAGTTGTTATTCATAGGGTTAACCATGACGCTAAGCCCACGATTGTTATCGTGACAATAGTTTTTAAATGTTTGAAAATTTGTCATCAATTCATCAAAGTCACCGTTGATTCGTATTGATTCATAATTATCTTTGTCCAAACTATCAATACTAATGTTTAAATGAATGTTACATTTATCTAATATAGCACGAACTTGCTTGTTATAAACTGTGCCATTTGTTGCTATATTAATTCTAAGAGTAGGGTTTAATTCAGCAACTAACATACAGATATCATATACAATCTTTTGAGCAAATGGTTCGCCACCATTGAATCTAAGTTCTTCTAAGTGAGGGATGAATTCTTTCAGTTGTTCAATAAACGAATCATCATATATCATTGGCATAGGTGGAAGATTATCTCTGTTCTTTCTGATGCCGGAACTCAATCTACCTTCACACATGATACACTCAAGGTTACATTGATTGCTTAACTCTAATTCAAGCAGTGTTGGATATTCTTTAACAGTAAACCCATCATATGCCATAGCTAACGGCCATGTGTCTGCTTCAATCTTTTGTTTACAGACTCTACATTCGCTATTGAAAATGCCTTCTTTAAGATTGTTTCTATACTCAGTAAACTTCTCACCAAACCAAATGTCTTTGATTGACCGAGTAGGGCTCCATTTTTCTAGTTTACCTACTAATAACCAGCATGGAGCAACATGCCCTTCTGTAGTGAAATACATATTGTTATATGGAGCAACACAGGGACTTATTGTATTGATTTCTCTACCTTGGTCAAATTGTTTTCGCTTGTTGTTATATGCTTCAATTTCTTCTATCGTCAACTTATTCATTAGAATACTCCATAATTAGTTTGCCCCATTCTCCAAACGTTGGCTCAAATCTTTGCTGTCTAAACTCATCTAGATCATTGTTCTTACTAATAAACTCTTTGATAAGATTGTCATTTTCACGTTCCAAATGTAAGAAGTTTTTAACTACTTTGAATTCTGGCGCTGTTAATCTTGCTGATACTATTTCCTTTAACTTATCTGGTAAGTTCTTTACACTATGACTAGGAGGATAGTGTAGTATATTGAAATATGTAAATATGTTCAAGGGCTTAGACCAGTTTAAGTAGTCAGGTAAATAGTATACATTAAAGTTACTTACTGTCGGACATAGCGTCAAAAATAAATTTTTATGGTTGCTTCGCAGTTCTAAAAACTTTTTAAGATTATCTTGTATTTCATTCCATTCAGTTGGGTAACGTTCGTATTCCAATCTACTACCCAAATCATCTACTGATAAACACAAGGTTACCTCTTTGAATTGAACAATAAGGTCTAAAAATTTCTTATTATACAGTGTAGCGTTTGTGTTTAGTAATATAGTAATCTCTTTGGCTCGACCTGAATTAATCAATAACTCTAAAATTTTCATATTTTCAGGAGATGCCATTGGCTCTCCGCCAGTTATCTCTAGGTGTACTAAATCTTTAGCCCAAAGATTGATAACAGATTCGTTAGCTGTACCCAATATCTTATTAGATAACCAGTAACTACCATCTTCTACTTTGACATTGAATCGTTCTTGATATTCTTTTAAGAACGTTGAACTGGCTTGTGGACCGCATATTCTACACTTTAGATTACATACGTTGTTCAACTTCAAATCAAATGCTCTTGGACCACTTGAAGCTATAGGAGTAAACTCCATATCTAATGGTATCTTTTTGTCTATAGCAAACTGTACTCTAAAACTTTTTACGCCTGCTGCTTCTTCATCCCAGCAGCTTTGACATTCTTTAGGTTTTTTACCATCTAAGAATGCTTGTCTTAAATTTTGAAAGCGAACATCATTCCACAATACATCAAGTGTACCTTGTTTCATATTTGGAAGTTGATATTCATTCGTGGGTTCTGGCTGAGCAAATTTACAGCAAGGACGCAATGACCCGTTAACGTCGGTAGACAAGTTAATCCAGGGCAAAGCACAAAATGTGTCAGGTAAGTTCATAATCTTTTAATAGTTCATACAGTTCAGGGAAAGTCTCACTAAACGAATCTTTTCTAAATTCATCATGGATCTTTGTCTTATGAAAAAACGTTTTTAACAATTCAGGGTTACTTTCTGAACCATACATAAAGTTAGTAATGTTGTCAATCGTAGGAGAATATGGGTCTAACAAGTTTCCAAAATCAATAGCTAATAGTTTTTCTTTTACTACATCTTTTACTTCTGTTGGTAAATTGACAATAGAATAGTGATGCGGGTAATGAACCATGTTGAATAGTATAGGTATGCCCAATGGTTTCATACGTTCTACAAACTCTTTTAAGTACAATACATTTAAAATACCCACTGTTACATATAAACGTAACGGCATGTTTACATTATGCTTGATTGCCAACTCTTTGTACTTCTGTATGTTATCTAACGATTCATTCCAAATAGCGTTGTATCGTTGATATTCAAATCTTTTCTCAATGTCATCAATGCTAAAGTTAATGTAAACTTCTTTAAAGGGCTGCCATATTTTAAATAATTCTTCTTTACAAATGGTAGTATTTGTATTGTAATATAATCCAGTAGTAGACGGATTGCCATGTTCAACCATGATTTTTAAGATATCATCATGCTCCTGTTGCATCAACGGTTCGCCGCCATAGAATTCCATGAAGTCAATAGTTTTTGCCCAGGTCTTTAATATTTCTTCGTTCTCTGGATTGGCAGAAAACTTTTCTTTAGAGTTACTAACAAAGGTACTATGATCTCCCATGTCATTAACTTCCAATATTTTGATTTCGTTAATCCATTGGCTACTTAAGAATGGAGTACATATTCTACACTTCAAATTACATAGATTGCTAAGTTTTAAGTCCAATGTCTTTGGATATAGCCTAGGAATATGATGATAGAATGTAGCATATGGATGTTCTTTGCCGCCCTGTTCTCTAATTAATCTCATGCTTTTCATGCCGGCAGCTTCTTCATCCCAACATGCTTTACATCCAGTTGGTCGTTCGTTTCTAAGAAATTGATCTCTCAACGTTTGAAATTCGTCTTGATTCCATAAATCGTCAAGGTTAACGTCCGGCAATTTAGGAACATCTTTTTGCCATGTAGGGTCACCTACTTTATATTTACAGCAAGGTCTTGCTCTACCATCTGGATCTAACTGAAAATGTGTGAATGGATATAAGCAAAAATTATCAGGGATTTGCTTTCTCAACGTTTCAGTATATTCAGGTTCCGGTTGATATTCTTTCTTCCCGTAGTAAGCGGAATTCTTAATGATAGGTATTAACTCAAGTCCATATGTATCATCTAAGTGTTTGGATGTATACCAAACTGCTGATCCGTTACCATCATCATTTTGAAATATAGGTATAAATGTCTTTTTGTCCATTATAGACTCTTACATAAGTTATAAAAATCAGTGAATTCAGGGAATGTTTCTAATAAACTCATTTTCCTACGTTGGTCAAAGTCATCGAACCAACGTCCAAATATCTGACGTTGTTCGGTTCTATTAATTGAATTGTCTTTTAAACTATCTGATAGCTTACGTATGAATTCTATAAACGTATCCCAACGTCCATAATAATCAGGAACAATAGGCATATCATCTACTTTGGTTAGCATATACTCAATACATTCATCCACATACTTAGCAAAGTCAGGTGTCAATATGAACGGACTTTGATGGCTAGGGAAG
>Ga0214919_10010334_pt1 | contig 11853 bp, 9 predicted proteins | sample LL1503_MetaG_FD_177994 | JGI IMG/M metagenome (GOLD analysis project Ga0214919, IMG submission 177994) | Freshwater microbial communities from Lake Lanier, Atlanta, Georgia, United States - LL-1503 | ecosystem: Environmental > Aquatic > Freshwater > Lake | place: USA: Georgia | collected 2015-03-15
TGCTCAATATCTGGCGATGACCTGGCATCAGAGGATGCAAGTGGCAAGCCAAACGTTGCTAGATTTAAAAGAGGCAAGGTCTACAAGGGCAAAATGGCTTTTGTTGACATGCAAGACATTTCTTTTAAGGAATACTCTTTTGTTAACCAGCCAGCAGATCAAAGATCTGGTGTAAGAGGTTCTAAGCCTGTAGAGGGCAAAGCACCGGTCGCTGACTCAGAGAATTGGGTGGCTAGAAGTTCAGCTTTTGTCTTGCACATGGATAATGAAGATATTGTTTCAATAAATGAAAATGAATCAATGTTTAAGAATATGAAGAAAAAAGAATCAAGACCAGTTTACTTGCACCTCAAGGGAGCATTCCTTAGTGCGATGGCTGTCCAAGAGAGTGAAAATGTAATTAACGAAGAGGCTTCATTACTATCTAATGAAGACTCTATTGAGAAAAAATATGAGGAGAATCTTAAAATGGATGATGTTGCAGTAAATGAAGACATCCTCGCCGTCGCTCAAGAGCTTAGCGAAGACCTTTCAAGTATGGCCAATGCTTCTGCAAAAGAAGAAGTGGCAACTGAAGAGTCGGCAGAAGAAGTAAAACAAGATGAACAAGCACCAGTTGCTGAAGAAGAAGTAGTAGCAGAAGAAGCACAAAACGCTATTATGGAAGCCGAAGATATGACTGTTGCGTCGGCATTGCAAAAAGTTCTCAACGATACAGTGGTATTTTACTTTGCAGCACATAGAGCGCATTGGAACATTGAGGGCGAAGACTTTAGTGAATATCATGAATTGTTTTCAAATATATACGAAGACGCAATCGATGCAATTGATCCAATCGCAGAAAACATGAGAAAGCTTCAGGCTTTCCCTGCAACACTTACTGAATCAGTTATGAATTCATCGTTCAAAGATGATATGACAATAACTGAGGCTCTTGGTTTGGCTCAAGGTATTCTTGAAAAGAATAATGCAGTTAATGCAAGCGTGATGTCAGCATTTGCTGTAGCTAACGCAGCTAACGAACAAGGAATTGCTAATTTCCTCGCGGAACGTGACGACAAGCACAAGAAGTGGGCATGGCAGCTTAGATCTTCATTGAAGATGGATGCCGAAGATGCCGCTGAGTCAGCGTGGAGAGAAGAAAACAAGTCTACAGAAGTTGCAGAAGCAACAGAAGAACAGAGTGAAGTAGTAGTTGTTGATTCTGTTAAAACTGAAATTTCTGAAGAAAATAAAGAGACTGAAGGAACAGAAGCAGAGCTCACTGGCGAAAAAGTTGCCCCTGAGCAAGGTGCTGATGATTCAGTCAATAAACTTCAGGCTCTTGAAGAAGAAAACCAGAAGCTTAGAAGTGCATTACATAGAACTCTTGCAGAAAGAGTTGTTGATGCAAAGATTACAATTGGTATTGAATCATACGAAGCTAGAGAAGCATTAGTAGCTGATCACGTTAAGCGTACAGCTTCTTCTTTAGCTGATTCTTTAAGAGATCTTGCAGGTATGCCGGCAGCCAAAAAGGCCAAGGCAGCTATGCCAGAAATTAATTCTGAAATCGAAGCTACCGAGAATGAGACAGGTGTCATAACTCTCGATGGAAAAGATGAGGAAAAAGAAACAGTAGAGTCAGCACCACTTGAGGACATCTTTGTAGATGCTCTTATGGGCCGTCGTAAACTTTAAAAAAAATAATATCTTAAGGAGATAAATTAAATGAGTTTAGCAAAATTTCGTAAAGTTGGCACTAAAACCGGTGCTGGTCGCTTTGTAGTTTCGCAGGGTATCGCACCTGCAGCCTACTTGCTCACACACCCAGGTCTTCCAACTTGGTACAAGGATTCAGAAGATGATCGTTTTGAAGTAGTAATCACCAAGGGAACAATCCTTTCGGTAATTGCTGATAGCAGTGGCGACGCACGAGTTGTCCCTGCAAACGGTACATCTTCATCCAAGTCTTGGGGCGATAACATGCCAACAAGCTGGGATCCAATGAATGGCGCAACGCCAAACTATTCATCGGGTGCAACTGACACAGTAACTGTGGCAGCTCGCTCTATTCCAATTGGTGTCGCACAGTATGACCTCTATCGTCCATTCGATAAGGGTACATCACAAGGTGCAGGTTTCATTACCCATGGTTACGTAGAGTATCCAATGGTTAGTGGATTGAACGCTGACGTAACTGTTGGTTCGCTCGTAAGATCGGACAGCATGGGACGTCCAGTTAAGGCAGCGGCAGCGGATTTTATTAATTCGACTGACGTTTATTCTTACCTCCAGGTTGGTAAGGTTATCGAAGTAGAACAGTTTGCAACCAACTTTGATGATGGTCTTCTGTCCTACATGCAATTGCCGTCAGATCCAGGTGCTTTGAAGACTGTATACGAGCTCACACGCTCGGGTTCATATTCAGGTAAATTGGGTATACGTTCTAACTTGGACGTTACAAATGTGGTTGGTGCATTCCGCGTCAATCTCACACTTTAAGAAACAATAGCAGGAGGAAAGATCCTAAGATGAGTAAGACAATCCAAGAGCTCCTCTCGGGTCTCCCAGCATGGGAGACTGTATTAACCGAGGATGGGCACATCGACGAAAATAATAGAGTGACCATCAAAGAGGCTTTTGCATCACCAGATGCAGCAGCACTTTTTCCGAAGGTCATCTCTCGTACACTTAGAGAAGCAGCAGAGCCACAGTTACTCGTGACTCCACTGTTATCAACAGTGCGCCTAGGAAAGGGACGCTCTTTGGAGTTCCCAGCAGTAAACGCAATTCAAGCAGCTGAAATTCCTGAAGGACAAGAGTACCCAGAACAGGCACTCGCATTTGCTAAGCAGATTGAAGGCAAAGTCTCGAAGAAGGGCGTCAAGCTCTCCTTCACAGAGGAAGTCATCGCAGACTCCCTTTGGGACATTGTAGGTCTTCATGTTCGCGCAGCAGGTCGTGCAATGGCCCGTTTGAAGGAACAAATTGCCCTCAGCCGTTTCAAGGATGCAGCAACAATTGTGTTCGACAACGACAGTGGTTCATATGATGACACAACCGGTAAAGGAATTGATGGCAATGCCAACAAGACACTCCACTGGGATGATGTTATCGACATGGCAGCAGTTCTTATGGCAGAAAATCATATCCCAACAGACTTTATCCTCCACCCATTGATGTGGTCGGTATTCTTGAAGGATGCGATCTTCCACACTGGTGGTTCGGCAGCAGCTGTTAACACAAGCTGGGGTTACCGTCCAGATTCGCCAAGTGGTGCACTTAATGCAACAGCCCCAATGGGTCTGAATGTAATTGTTACACCATTCGTAAGTTTCACTGCAAAGTCGGGTGCTACACCTGCTAAATCGGACATCTTCTTGATCGACCGCAATGAAGTTGGTACACTCCTCGTCAAGGATGAAATGAGCACAGATCAGTTTGATGATCCAACTCGTGACATTCGTCAGATGAAGATGAAAGAACGTTATGACATCGTAATGCTCGGTGACGGTGAAGGAATCACAGTTGCTAGAAACGTTAACCTTGCTCGTAACTACGAAGTACAGGTTTACAACCAAATCTAATAAAATTTGGGCAAGCCTTAGGGTTAGTTATAGTTACGAATCCCTAGAAGGTAGGGGGTGCGAGAGAAATCTCCACCCCCTATTTTCATATTTCCGTTTTGTTTATTACTATTGATACTAGTTAATAATTTTGGAGAATAATTGTGGCCCTATTTCTCATTGATCAAGCCAAAGTAAACGCGTACAGTGCGTCTATAAAATTTGGTAGAACAATAAAAATATCTTCATTGAAGAATGAAAACTTTAAAGTATACACAGATGCAGCCACCCCGGCACAGGTCACCGCTCCATTTGAGATTATTAATACAATAAAAGATTATAATCAAATTTCTAGAATTATAAGTCTTTATTGGAAAGCAAATTTAGTTGATGGTCAATCTTATTTTATAAGAATTGAAAACATTGTAGATTCAGCTGGATCAATAGTGGCGTATGAAACAGTAAAGTTTACTTATGTTTCTTCAGCTACCCCATCGGATAAAGAGTTCGTAGATCCAGGGATGGTCCCTGTTCTGATTGAAGATAAATCCGTAAGAACAGAAGCAGATATTAGTTATAATATTATAGCTAAAAATCCTTTATTCTACATAGATAACATTGACCCAGTTGATGGTGATTTCTATTTGTCAAATGACTACAACTATGGAAGAGTCACTGTAACGTTTAATGAAAAACCAGCTTCAAACTTTTTAAATAATAGATATTTCTTATGTCAAAGAAAGAGAATACAAAAAGGTCCTTCTAGGTGGGAAAATGTTACAACAAGTGTAAGTACCCATTCGTGGAGAGCAGAAGTATATATTGATTTTCCTTCGCTTGATGCAACTCCATCGTATTTTACTCCTGATAAAGATTATTTTGAACAAGGTTATAAATATAGGATTAAAATTTCTAAAGATATTGGAATTTAATATGGCAAATTTCATATACAAAAAAGCTAAAGAATCTTTATTAAATGGTGAATTTAATTTAAGTTCAAATAATTTAAAAGTTCTTCTTATAGACAAATCTTTATATACACCAAACGAAAATTCAGATCGATATGTTTCAGACGTACCATCAAATGCCATAAAAAAAAGATCAAATAGTATGACCAATGTAGTTAGCTCTCTAGGTGTATTAGATGCAGATAATATTTCTATGACTGATTATAACGGACAATATTTTGATGGAATAGTTTTATATCAAAACGGGACTTCAGATTCTAACTCAAAGTTAATATTTTTTATAGATACTTCAAGCGGCTTACCATTTGTTGGTTCTAACACTAACACTCCTGTCACCATAATTTGGAGTGATTCAAATACTAAAATACTTTCTATTTAGGAGTTTTTATGGCCACAAACTATCCATCATCATTAGATAATTTTGTAAATCCAACAGCTAATGACACTTTAAACTCAACTGTAGTTCCGCACCATAAACAGCACACCGATTTAAATGACGCGGTAGAAGGAATGCAAACTGTTTTGGGAGTTAACCCGGCAGGTTCCCATCTTACGGTTAAAGATAGAATTATTGCAGCAGAAGCAAATATCTCAACTCAATCAGTTTTAAACGGGATGACAGATGTTACTATAAGTTCAGTTGCTAATGGTCAAGTGTTAAGATATAACGGCTCGCAATGGGTTAACTATGCTGAGTCGAATCTTGTCGATGGAGGGAATTTTTAAAAATGGCTAATACACTAAGAATTAAAAGAAGGTCTAGCGCTGGAGCAGCAGGTGCCCCAGGTAGTCTTGAAAATGCTGAGCTAGCATTTAACGAAGCCGACAATACCCTTTATTATGGAACTGGAACTGGCGGAGCTGGCGGAACCGCAACATCTGTTATCGCAATTGGCGGTTATGGAGCATACGCTACGCTCGGCACAGCACAAACTCTTACTGGTAATAAAACTTTTTCTGGAACAGTTATTGTCCCAACACCAACTGCAAATGCACACGCCGCTACTAAACTATATGTAGACCAAGCGATGAGTTCAGTTGCTACTGCCTTTACTGTAGCTGGCGACACTGGAGCAAATCTAACCATAACTACTGGAAGTGACACTTTCACACTGCTTGGTGGCACAGGCTTGACTTCTGTTGCAAGCGCAACTGACACTATCACAATAAACCTTGACAACACCGCCGTTACAGCAGCAAGCTACGGAAATGCTAGCACTGTTGCTACATTCACCGTTGACGCTCAAGGTCGCTTGACCGCTGCTGGCAATTCCGCAATTTCAATTACTGCATCACAAATTAGTGATAAAGGTTCAAATCTTGTTACAAGTTTATCTGGAACCGCAAATGAAATTACGGTTTCAAATTCTGGTGTAGGAGTAGTGACAATTGGCTTGCCTTCTAATGTTACAATTGGAAACAATCTTGTTGTAACAGGTGACTTAACGGTTCAGGGAAATACAACAACTTTAAATACAGCAACTTTGGTTGTTGAAGATAAAAATATTGTTCTTTCAAATGTCACATCACCAACAGACACAACAGCAGATGGTGCTGGTATAACAATCCTTGGTAGCACCAACAAAACATTCAACTGGGTTGACGCAACAGATGCTTGGACTTCATCAGAGCACATTAATCTAGCATCAAGTAAAGTTTATGAAATTAATGGGACTTCAGTATTAAGCAATACTACGCTTGGTTCCGGTGTTATCAATTCAAGCTTAACATCACTTGGCAACGTTGCTACGGGCACCTGGAGTGCAACAGCTGTAGGAATTTCTTATGGTGGTACTGGCGCAACAGATGCAGCAAATGCAAGGATCAATTTAGGTTTAACAATTGGTACAAACGTACAAGCTTACGATCCAGAGTTGGCAGCAATTGCTGGCCTAACTTCTGCAGCTGATAAACTTCCTTATTTCACTGGAGCAAATACAGCAGCTCTTGCAACTTTCACAGCATTTGGTAGAAGCCTTGTTGATGATGCAGACGCATCTACAGCTAGAACTACATTGGGTCTTGGAACAATTGCAACACAAAACTCTAACAACGTTTCTATTACAGGTGGAACCATAGACAATGTCACATTTGACGGTGGAACCTTTTAATTAGGAAAGGTTTTTCATGACAATACCAAATTTAGTAAAAGGCCAAATAGCCTTAGATCCAACTAATGATTTATTGTACTATGTAAACGAGTTCAATGCGGTTGTTGCTACGTCCTTATCTTGGGTAAAAAATAATAGCAATATATCTACAACGCAGAATGTTGTTATAGATGGAGACTTAACTGTATCTGGGTCAACAGTAACAGTAAACGTAGAGACTCTTTTAATAGAAGATAATATTATAGTTTTAAACACTGGGACTACCGGAGTCCCTAGTCTTAACGCCGGCATTGAAATTGAACGCGGCACTTCAACAAATGTTCAATTACGTTGGAACGAAACTACGGACAAATGGCAATACACCAATGATGGGATTACGTTCTATAACATAGTTGGCGAAGGAACGAATATAACAGCTAATGTTACTGGTAACGTAACCGGCAACGTTACTGGTAACGTAACCGGAAACGTAACTGGCAATGCGGGCACAGCAACAAAGTTGGCTACTGCTAGAACAATACAGCTAACCGGTCCCGTTACCGGCTCTGTTTCCTTTGATGGGTCTTCTAACGTTTCGATGTCAACCTCACTTACTGCTGAATCTACAACTATAAATAATTTATCAGATGTAACAATATCGTCAGCTGCCAATGGTGATTTTCTAAGATATAATGGTTCAGCTTGGATTAATGACGCAGTAGATCTTGGAACTGATACTACTGGTAATTTTGTTTCAAATGTAACTAGTGGCAATGGCATTACAGTTACCCATACTCCTGGGGAAGGTTCTTCTGCTGCTGTAGCAGTAAATACCTCAGTTGTAGCTACACTAAACGATACTCAAACCTTAACCAACAAAACTTTAGCTACTCCAAGTTTTACTGGGGTTTCCCCAAAGATCACTTTGGGGGGAAATATATATGGCAATGTAACATTAACTAATTTACAAAGCGGTATACTCAACGCATACCTAGTGCCAGCAAGTGTTACGTTGGGAGTTCATACTACTGGAGATTTTGTAAGCCGTTTATACGCTGGTCCTGGAGTAGAAGTACAGTTCGACAACAACAGTGCTGCTGGAGCGAGTGCAACACTTTCTGTTGGTCAATCAGTTAGTACGTATGCAACTCCAAACTTTGTATCAGTAACAGCACAAAATTTTTATGGAAATGTTACAGGTAATTTAACTGGAAATGTTAGCGGAAACGTTTCTAACGCAACTAATGTAAATACAACTAATCTATCAGTCAACAATTTTGCAATTGATCCAACTGGCGCAGCAGATGGAAAGGTATTAAAGTACAGTTCTTCATTGGGTAAATTTGTGCCAGCAGATGATAACGTTGCTACAGCAGGATCTTTGAGCGTAAATGACTTAAACGACGTTGACACAACAGGAAAAGTAAATGGTCAATACTTAAGATGGAACCAATCTTTAAGTAACTGGGTTCCCGATAATGCGGATGCGCCGTCAAATATAGCATTGGGCACTAACACAATTGGAAATTATGTAAAATCAGTTCAAGCTGGAAACGGAATTATATTATCAAATAACTCAGGTGGCGCAGGTGCCACCCCATCGTTTTCAGTTAATACTTCAGTTGTTGCAACATTAAATGACGCACAAACTTTAACACAAAAAACTTTAACAAGCCCAACTATTACTGGCATCTCTCCCGTAATTACCTTGGCTGGAGATTTAACTGGTTCAGCAACCTTAACAAACCTTGGCAACACAACACTGACTGCTACAATAGCAGCAAATTCTGTAGCACTAGGAACCGATACAACTGGCGATTATGTATCCTCATTGGTTGCAGGCACTGGTATAACGTTGGCAAATAATTCTGGAGAAACTTCAACGCCAACGATTTCCATAGGTCAAGCAGTAAATACAAACTCCAATGTTACGTTTGGCACTGTTACAACCACTGGAAGCATAACGGTTGCCGGAAACATAAATGTAACGGGTTCACTTGTAACAACTAATCAAACAAGTTTATCTATTGAAGATCCAATTATTTACTTAAATAATGGTGCTACTCCTAGCGATCCAGACCTTGGTTTTGCCGGAAACTATAATGATGGTACTTACAGGCATGCAGGTTTGTTTAGTGACGCATCTGATAGCCATAAGTTTAAATTCTTTAAAGGTCTTACCGTTGAGCCAACCCATCCTATTGACACATCACATGCATCATACGCTCATGGTGATGTTGTAGCCAATACTTTTGAAAGTAAAATAGCAACTGGTTCAGCACCGCTGGTAATAGCTTCAACAACATTAGTTTCAAACCTAAATGCCCAATACTTAAACGGTCAAGCCGGCACGTATTATGCTCCAACAGCTTCTCCAACTTTTACTGGAACCGTAACTTTACCAGCTAATACTGTTACAAATTCCATGATAGCTTCAAACACTATAGATTACTCTAAGCTAGCTAGTGGACCAGCAACATCTAACTTTAATATTATTTTCAATGACCAAGTTGCAGCATATACTTTGCTAGCTGGGGATTTGGCAAAAATGGTAACAATCAATAGTTCTTCAAATACAATTGTAACAGTGCCCAATATTCTTAGCACTGGAGATCAAATTACTGTTTTATCAAAAGGCACAGGGATAGTAGAACTTAGGGGAGATACTGGGGTAACTGTAAATGCTACTCCTGGCCGCTACTTGCGCACACAATGGTCATCTGCTACACTGGTAAAACTAGGAAGTAATAGCTGGTTGGCTATTGGAGATTTGAAAGCTTAATTTATGTCAAGTGGAGATAAGACAGGTTCAAGAAAAGCTGCTAAGCCAACAATAGCTGCACGGAACAAATACTGCAGTTGCTAATACGACGATAACCAGTGCGGGCTTTGTTGTTGGGACCGTAAGCACAACACCAACCAATGATCCTCTTGACGTCTATCTCAATAAAGTTGATGTAGCCGTAACTGATGCCACCGTAGTTCCTATTGGTACAACCATAAATTATTCTATAGTTAGTCCCTTTTTTCCTCCATACTTTCCTCCATACTTTCCACCATTCTTTCCCCCATTCTTTCCACCATTCTTCCCACCATTCTTCCCACCATTCTTCCCTCCATTCTTTCCACCGTTCTTTCCACCGTTTTTCCCGCCATTCTTCCCACCGTTTTTCCCTCCATCATTTAAGTAAATGGAAGTTGTTGACGAACAACATATTCAACAAAATAGGTTAAGAATATGTGAACAATGTGATTTTTATATTAAGTTAACTCAACAATGTAAAAAATGTGGTTGTTTTATGAAAATAAAAACTAAATTAAAAAACGCTACATGTCCACTTCAAAAGTGGTAGTATTATATTACTATAATTAAAGATTTTCTTTAAGGAAAGAGGCTAGCATGGCTTTTAGTGGCTCAATTTTTGGCGTAAACAATACGCTACTTTTAAAAAGATCAGATACATCTACTCAAGAGCCAGCTTCGCTTGTACTTGGTGAATTGGCAATCAACGTAGCTGATGGTAAATTATTCTACAAGAATAGCACAGCCAATGCAATAATACGGAGTTAATTTAATATCTAATGTTATTGGCACAACGAACCAAGTTACAGTTTCAGCTAATGCTACCTCTGGCGTTTATACTCTTTCTCTTCCTTCAACCATTAGCACTACTCAGGCAAATGTTTCAACTCTATTTGTTGACGGGATTGAAATTGATACAACTGGGGCTACCACTAATCAAGTCTTAAAGTTTGATGGTACTAAGTTTGCTCCTGGCACAGACACTGGTTTAGCTGGAACAGTAAGCGTTTCAACCATAGGTGACGGAACTGCCACTAGCTTTACAATTACTCACAACCTTGGAACACGTGATGTTGTCGTTGTTGCGCGCAACGCAGCAAGTCCATATGAAGTTATTGATGTTCGCTGGGAAGCCACAACAACTGGAACAGTTACTCTAGATTTCTCTGCAGCTCCTTCTTCTAACTCTGTAAGAGTTGGCGTTTACTCAGCAGTAGCAGGAAGTACAATTACCACAACTCTAGCAGGTCAGAGTGACGTTACTTTAACTTCAGCTACTAATGGAGATTTCCTCCGCTACAATGGTTCTGTTTGGATCAACGATGCGGTAAACCTTTCAACAGATACTATTGGTGACTATCTAGCAAACGTAACCGCAGGCACAGGTATAACAATTACCAATGCAGGTGGAGAAGGTGCAAACCCAACAATAGCCGTAACAACTAATACATATGACTCTTACGGTTCAGCATCATCTGCACAAACTGCAGCACAAAATTATGCCGCTAACTTGGTCGCAAACGTAGCTACTTCATTTGAAGTTGCAGGCGATTCAGGAACAAGCAAGACAATTACTTCTGGTTCAGACACACTAAGCATTTTGGGTGGCACAGGTTTAACATCCGTAACTTCGAATACTGATACAGTTACTTTAAACCTTGATAATACTGCAGTTACAGCAGCAACTTACGGTAACGCAAATACGGCAACTACTTTTACAGTTGATGCTCAAGGTCGTTTAACTGCAGCTTCACAAAATGCAATTAGCATTTTGGCAAGTCAAGTTTCAGACTTTACCGCAAACACAAGAGCACAAGTTAGTGCTACAGGAAACATTTCTTATAACTCAACTACTGGTGTTTTTAGTTTAACTAACGACGCAGCAGATATTACTTCAGTTACTGCAGGAACAGGTCTTAGTGGCGGTGGCACAACTGGAGCACTTACCCTTAACCTAGCTTCAACGGCAGTTTCTGCAGGTAACTACGGTAGCTCATCTTCAGTTGGAACCTTCACCGTAGATGCTCAAGGCCGCTTAACTGCAGCTGCCAACTCAGCTATTGCAATTACTGCATCGCAAGTTACCGATCTTACAAAATCAAGTGTTGGTCTTGGAAATGTTGACAATACAGCTGATACGGCAAAACCTGTCTCGACAGCACAACAAACTGCTTTAAATCTAAAAGCAAATCTTGCAAGCCCAGCATTGACTGGAACACCTACAGCTCCAACCGCAGCAGCAAATACCAACACAACTCAGATTGCTACAACTGAATATGTACAAACTGAACTTAATGAATTATTAAATGGTGCAGGAGCAGCTTACGATACGTTGAAAGAACTACAAGATTTACTTGTAGCTGATGAAGGAACAGTAGCTACACTAACAACACTTGTTGGCACTAAGGCTCCTTTGGCTAGCCCAAGCTTGAGTGGAGTACCTA
>Ga0214919_10010335_pt1 | contig 11852 bp, 7 predicted proteins | sample LL1503_MetaG_FD_177994 | JGI IMG/M metagenome (GOLD analysis project Ga0214919, IMG submission 177994) | Freshwater microbial communities from Lake Lanier, Atlanta, Georgia, United States - LL-1503 | ecosystem: Environmental > Aquatic > Freshwater > Lake | place: USA: Georgia | collected 2015-03-15
GGTCACGGCGCATGTAAATTACTTTGCGCTGCTCGTTCATCACTTCGTCGTACTTCAAGACGTTCTTACGGATTTCGGCGTTACGAGTTTCGACAGTGCTTTGTGCACGTTCAATAGCCTTAGTGACCATCTTGTGCTCAATCGCTTCGTCATCAGGCAAAGCGCGTCCCATGACCCAACTCAATGCGCCAGTGGCAAAGAGTCGCATGAGTTCATCATCAAGACTTAAGTAGAAGCGACTTGAACCTGGGTCACCTTGACGTCCTGCACGTCCACGCAACTGGTTGTCGATACGACGACTCTCGTGACGCTCAGAACCAATGACATACAAGCCGCCAACTTCACGTACTTGGTCACCTTCGGCTTTGCACTTCGCAGAAATATCGGCAAAGAGTTCGGCGTATCGGGCTTGCGCAACCAAACGCGCCGCACGATATTCGTCGGGCATTTGATCAAGTGGTAGCGGCAATGCAAATTCGTCGGTCAATGTGTCGGCCGCATGACCTTCACCAAGCACTGCTCGTCGCGCCAAACCTTCAGGGTTGCCACCAAGCAAAATGTCAACACCACGGCCAGCCATGTTGGTAGCTACGGTGACTGCGCCAAGGCGTCCAGCCTGGGTAACAATTTCGGCTTCACGAGTGTGCTGCTTCGCGTTCAAAACCTCGTGTTTGACACCATTTTTCGCGAGTAGTCGAGAAAGGTGTTCACTCTTTTCAACGCTGACAGTTCCTACTAAGACCGGTTGACCGTTGGCGTTTCGCTCGATGATGTCAGTTACGACTGCGTTGAACTTGGCATCTTCAGTTTTGAAAATTTGGTCGGGCGAATCAACGCGTACAACAGCACGGTTTGTCGGAATCGGCACAACCTGCAAATCGTACGTATTCATGAGTTCGGCGGCTTCTGTTTGTGCCGTACCAGTCATACCCGAAAGCTTGGTGTACATGCGGAAGTAGTTCTGCAGGGTGATTGTCGCCAGCGTCTGGTTTTCTTCTTTAATCTTGACGCCTTCTTTGGCTTCAACTGCTTGGTGAATACCTTCACTCCAGCGACGACCTTCAAGAATGCGACCGGTAAATTCATCGACGATTTTTACTTCGCCACCTTGAATGATGTAGTCCTTGTCGCGGCGATACAACTCTTTGGCCTTCAACGCCACTTGCAATTGATGCACAAGATTGCGCTGAACTTCGTCGTACAAGTTGTCGAGACCTAGTTCGGCTTCAACACGCTCGATACCAGCTTCGGTCGGCATCACAATACGCTTATCTTCTTCTACTTCGTAGTCAATGTCACGCTTGAGAGCGCGAACAATTGAAGCAAAGCGGTAGTAAAGATTGGCGGCATCGGCAACTCGTCCAGAGATGATGAGCGGCGTACGCGCCTCGTCAATCAAAATTGAGTCAACTTCGTCAACGATCGCGAAGGCATGGCCACGCTGAACTTTGTTGAGCTTGGTCGGCGCCATGTTGTCGCGCAAGTAGTCGAAACCAAATTCATTGTTGGTTCCGTACGTGATGTCTGCCGCATAGTCGACACGCTTTTGTTCGGGACGTTCGCGTGAGCCTGGAACAACAAGCCCGACGTTGAGTCCGAGCCAACGATGAACTCGACCCATCCATTCAGAGTCACGACGCGCCAAGTAGTCGTTCACCGTGATGAGATGCACGCCTTGACCCGACAAGCCATTGAGATACGCCGGCAAAGTGGAGACCAAGGTCTTGCCTTCACCCGTTTTCATTTCGGCAACCCAGCCGAAGTGCAACGCTGCTCCACCCATCAATTGCACGTCATAGTGACGCTGCCCAATGACGCGGTGCGCTCCTTCGCGAACGACCGCGAATGCTTCGATCAGAAGATCATCAAGGGTTTCACCCCGCTCGAGTCGGGTACGGAATTCAGCGGTCTTGCCACGCAACGCGTCGTCAGACAATGACTGAATAGATGACTCAAGGGCGTTGATATCAGGAACGAGACCCTCGAGGGCCTTCAGTTTCTTGCCTTCACCGGCCCGCAGGATGCGATCGAGGATTCCCATGCAGGGATAGAGCCTACAGGCGGTATTTGCGAGCCTCGGCGTCACCCAAAGTTCACATGCAACAATGATGTAAGAAAGTCGGCCGAAGGGCAGACTTGAATCGTGTCCGACCCTGCCGTCACTCCATTTGATCAGTCACACCCGTCAGGTCGGCACATCGACGCCGTCATTTTCGATTTTGGCGGCGTTTTGGCCAGTAATGGTCGTCCGAGCGATGTGGCCAAGCGCTTCCCCCATGACCCCGTTGACAAGGTCATGAAAGTCATGATGGGCGAATACGGACAAGATACCGATCACCCCTGGCACCGGCTTGAACGGGGCGAAATCACCATGCTTCAGTATCGAGAACAGCTTGCGCCACTGGTGATTGAAGCCGGTTTACAACCAATGGCCGCGGTTGGGAATCCTGAACGTTCGAATGATCCCAAAGCCGCATCTCGAGACGGCGTCAACATTCAATTTGAACCAAATCCTCCAGTCATTGAGTTAGTCCATCATCTCAAAGCAGCCGGATTTCGGCTTGGGGTACTCACCAACAACGTTCGTGAATTTCGTGATTTATGGTGGCCGATGCTCGATTTCGCCAACATTTTTGATGATGTGGTTGACAGTCACGAAGTGGGCATGCGCAAACCCAATCGCGCCATTTACGAACTCACGTTGAATCGGCTCGGTGTTGAAGCCCATCGAGCCGCATTTCTTGACGACGCCCAAAGCAACGTTGACGCTGCTTCTGCCGCAGGGATACATGGAATTTTGGTCGATATCGACCCGACGCAAGCAGTGCAGCGCGTTAGGCAACTCGCGAATTTGTAGATCGATCACGAGGAGTTGCTGCCACTGCCAGCAAACACACTTCGCTAGCGCCAGCTATATCAAGTGCATGGGCAGCAGCGCGCAAAGTACTTCCGGTTGTCACAACATCGTCAATCACCAGCACTCGACACGCACGACGTAAAGGACGAGCCCGAAACATCGGACCATTCAGACGTTCCTGTCGATTGCGGCCCGTTTGGGGTGCACTGCGATCGCGATACAACAATCGCCGACATCGCAACCCGAGCCGCTCGGCAACGGCTCTGGCGAGCAACTCTGATTGGTCATAACCCCGCTGTCTGTGACGAACCATCGACGTCGGCGCCCATGTCACAATGTCAAAAGCTTGAGCATCGGGATCGGCGAGAATCGATGTCACGAGTCGGTCGGCAAGATGTGAGACGACCCGTCGCTGATTGCGATATTTCAGACCTCGAATGAAGTCTTGAGTTTCACCGCGCAATTCAGTAGTCGCCTGAACTGGTCGATTCGTCCAGACTCTTGAAGATGAGCATGATGGACAGGTTCGAGGCGAACCCATTGAACTCGCGGGATCAGAGGCCGACGGACGAAAGATTTTCAAACACTGTGAGCAACGCAAAGCACTAAACATGGATCCAGCAGACCAAATGGGTATGGCAGAGTCTCGTGAAATCTTGTCTCACAATTTGAGCCAGCGTACTTTTATTCAATACACAAGTCACTAATTGTGTAGAGTTCTAGCACTTATGGCTGTCAAGACTTTACAAACTGTCGAAAATGCTCTCGCAGTCCTTGAAGTCGTCGCGGAATTGCAACCCATTGGTGTCTCGGCACTTGCTCGCCACATGAAAATGGACAAGAACACTGCCCAACGCATATTGATCACGCTTGGAGCGAGCGGCTACATCCAAAAGCAAGCTCATGGATCCGCCTGGGAATTGACTCCTCGCGTACTGACTTTGTCGAATCGGGTCGCTGTTAATTTGCGTTACACGGCTCGTCAGCAATTACAAGAACTTTCTGAAGTGATTGGCGAAACCGCACTGTTGTGGCAACTCACTTATGTGGGAGACAAAATACATGCCACATTGCTTGACAAAGTTGAGAGTAAACACAATGTCAAGATCACGATGGAAGTTGGCAAGATTGTGCAGTTTCGACCTGACATTGCCACGACCGTGATTGTTCAAACGCTCATCAAACAATTTCCCACCGGCGAAGCTGCTTGGCTTGGCTCAGCCAACGACGACCAACCGCGCTACTTCCAAATCAACCCCGGTCATCCAGGTTCAATCGCCATCGGCAGCGTGATCTACGACGGCCCAGCCCAACCGATCGCGATGATCTCAGTTGTTGGCCCACGAGATCGCATCTCCCCTGATTGTTACAAGGTGATGGGCGAAAAGACTGCAGCCGCGGCACGAACTTTGAGCGGTATTTAAGAAAAACTGCAAGATCATGTCGGCTCCCTGCTCTTGCAGGTATGCAAACTTCAACTTCCTGCAACCTCATACAACGTGTTTTCCTCTGCCTCGGCATGCGTATAAAGTCAAGACGGCGCCGTCAAAGCGGCGAAGACAGATTGATTTTTTGGGGAGATCTTTCCATGAAACGAATTCTTGCTGTGGCAATCACAAGCGTTCTTCTCGTCTCGACTGCTTGCAGCAGCGGTAAAAAGTCCGAGTCGACAGATCCACAATTGTCGGGCCCGGCACGAGCGCTGTACCAGCCGCCCGGAGTTGTTGGCCCTGACTCATTTGCTCCAACTTTCGAGTTGAGTTCGTACGAAGTCACGTCCGATGATCCCATTCTTGAGGGCGAGGTGTCATCATCGGCCCCTGGTATCTATCGAGGTCGAACGTACGGCGGCACCGGAACCAACATTTGTGACACCGAAAAAATGATTGAGTTCTTGCAGTACTACTCAGATCGTGGACGCGCGTGGGCTGCAATCCAAGGAATTTCCTTTGGAGAACTTCCATCTTTTATTCGCAGTTTGACTTCCGTCTATGTCACTCAAGACATCAACGTCAAAATGTTTGGCTTCAAGAATGGTCAGTCATACGGCTACGACGCAGTGATCGCTGCGGGGACCGCAATTTTGATTGATGATCAAGGTATGCCACGTGCACGTTGCGCGTGCGGTAATCCATTGCTCTCGCCGACCGAAGAAAACGTTGAAGCAACCGAAACCTCCGATTCAACAACGCAAGAAACGACTCCACAAAGCACCCCCGATGACACCGTCATCACCCAAGAATCAACAACGATTCCTGGTGAGGTGTCAATTCCTACTGACGACTCCATTCCTCCGGTCGATGAACCGCAGTGTCCAGAGCAAATCATCGGAGGCGGTTGGACTGACTACATCGATGCCAACGGTGATCGTTGGACTTTCATCACAACTGCCGGACAATGGGTCAACGTTGATGACGAATCGGTCTCCCCTGTCGATGAAGTAGGGGACCTCCCCGGATTTAAAGATGCATGCGGCGAACCTCGAAATCGCAAACCGCAACCCGAATGTCCCGAAACTTTTGAAGGTGCTCGTTACACCGACCCCGAAGGCAACGTGTGGGTCTGGGTGAGCGATGACACAGATGGCGCTCACTGGTGGTTCGACGACAACGGCAAATTCGTATATCTCACAACTTCTGATTTACCTGGCATTGATGCTGATTGTGACGATCCCGAAATCACCATTACTGGTGAATGTCCCGAAACGTTCCAGGGAGCGCGCTACACCGACAGCGAAGGAACCACCTGGATTTGGACGAGTGCCGAATCCACCGGAGCTCATTGGATGAGAATTGTCGACGGCATTGTTGATATTTCCGAAGCACGTGCCACGAACAAGCTTGCTGGAGTCCCCGAAGACTGCCCCGAAGAATCACCATGCCCTCCTACCAAACCACGTATCGGTGATGTTTGGTACGACGCACAAGGCTCGTTATGGGAATTCAATTATCGCGAAGACTCAACACCATCTTGGGATAACACCTCAACCGAAGAAGTTGAATCAGTTGCGACCGCACAACTCGATGCCGGAGCAGATTGCCCGCCCCCACCTACTCAGAATGATCCATGCCCACCTACGAAGCCACATCTCGGTTCAACATGGACCGCTCCAGATTCGTCTGAATGGGTGTATGGCCAAAGCCCGAGCGGTACATACGGCTGGGACATGATCGGCACCGAGGACTTCGAGAACTTGACAAACGAAGAACTCGGTACCGAAGACTGCTATCCCCCCGTTGATCCTCCGTGCCCCGAAATCAAAGCGTCAACCGGCGATTCATGGGTCGCTCCCAATGGTGACGTGTTTGTGTACAACGGACCAGAGAACGGTTGGGTCAACGCCAACGAGCCTGACATTCACTACATGATGACCATTCAATTGCCTGGCTACATCGATGAATGCATGCCGCCTTGCCCCCCACTTCAATTGAGCATCGACGAAAACGCAGTGTGGGTTGATCCAACAACTCAAGACATCTGGATTTGGGGATCTGTTGAGTGGATCAACTTGACGGATAGTTCATCAGTTGCAACAACTGTTGAACTCCCGTGGTATCGCTCACTGTGCTTGCCGCCATGTCCACCCGATAGTGCCGGCGAGAACATCGCAAGTTGGACCTCTTCTGACAACGACTTACCCGTCACAAATTCGCTCGTTCAATCAACGACACGAAGCGCAATCACCATACAACCTGGTATTCCCACGATTGAACGCATCGCCGACAATCGTGTACGCGCGACTGTGGCGCCCTACGACGACTGTTATGAAGAAGGCTGCGTTGGTCTCAACGTCGAACCAAAAGACGGACATACCTTTGTCGACAGTCGTGGCGTGCGTTGGGTGTACGGCGGTGACGGAATTTGGTATAGCGAACAAGGCGAATCGGCCACCTATGTTTACGACATACCGGGCTATCGCGATGCGTGCGACGACCCCGAAGAACCCGTTCCATTTGAATGCCCACAAGAGTTTGAAGGAAATACCTACACCGAATCAACTGGCACTGCTTGGATATGGGTGTGGTTCAACAACGACGCAGCCGATACTGACCATGGTCAACATTGGTACACGCGATACGAAGATGGAAGTACTGAATATCGCACAACTGCAGATCTTGAAGCCGATGGAAGATTTGCCAATTGCACTGGTGGCGGAACTATCGCCGAAGGTGAAATCAAGATTGGCATTGAACCCAAAGACCCGGTGTGTGCAGAAACAGACATGTTTGTCCGTATTACTGCAACCAGTTCAACCGGCAGCGAAATCACCACAATGACTGCAACCTTTGACGGAACCGAGATCTCCCTCGCCCTAGGATCCGACGGAGCCTGGACCGGAATGGCAAGCACAAGTGATGCCGGAAACCAAGTTGTTAAAGCTTCAGCGACTGCTGCCGATGGTTCAACGGGAACTGCGTCGACTGATGCAGTCGTCCGTGATTGTGATCAACCAAGTTCGGATGAAACTCCGACCACGACGGTGGCAACAGCGACGACCACGACAGTGGCTGGCCCCAAAGAACCGGCAGCGACAACCACTGTTCCCACAACCAAGGCTCCTGGAGGCACAACCAATCAACCGCCTGTCATCACCATCAGCGTGGCCGAATGTGTCGAAATCGGTTCCGATGGGCCAACTGGCATTAAGTATTCGGTGAGTGCTTCTGACCCCGAAGGCGCCGCTCTCTCTGGTCGCGTGTTATGGGACGGCGGCAAAATTCTCGACCTGGCTTTCGCTGGAGGCGGAAGTAGTGGCGGACAAATCAACGTCACTTACGCATTTCGAGGTCAGAGCAAAACCCTCAAGGGTGAGATTTCTGATGGTGCAAACTCTCGCTCGGCATCGGTTGTTGTTCGAGGGGTGACACCAGGTGGATGCCCTCAATCAACTCCTCCGACGACAACGCCAACTACCTCGACTCCGGCCGTGGCCCCGACAACGACAACACCAAATGTGGCACCGACCACGACAACAACTGTCGTGGCACCGACCACGACGCAACCTGTTGTCACTAATCAGCCACCGAGTATCACATTTGTGGCACTGCAATGTGGCGCTAATTCAAAGGCCGCAACCTTCAACATCGTTGATCCCGAAGGCGCGCTCGGCGATGTCTCCGTAAAAGTCGGCGGAGTAGTTCGCACCAACGGAGCATCTTTCAAGGCACCGATTTATTCAATTCCTATAACAAACAACGATGCCAGCAAGGTTATTTCCATCAACGCATTTGATATCGCCAAGAATCAAACTGTGTTCAACTACACATTGCCCAAGGTGATTTGCGGTTAATCATTCACTAGAAGTAACGAGTAGCGAACAGTAGGTTTTGAAAAACTTACTGTTCGCTACTTTGTTTCTGGCAGCATTTCGCTGGCTAAACGCATTTCAAAGCGCGGCAAGATCAATTGCACAAGTGGCCCGATACCGAACATAAAGATCAATGTTCCGATACCGATTGAGCCACCCAAAAATAGCCCAGCGACCATCACTGTGAGTTCAACGACCGTTCGCGCCACTCGAATACTGATCTGACGTCCTTTGATTGAATACTTTGACAATCCCAGCATCAAACCATCACGTGGCCCCGATCCAAGACCAGCACCGATATACAAAGCTGAGCCGAGACCGATCACCAAAACACCGGCGACCACCATCAGTGCGCGAATGATCAATTGGTCTGGTTCACCAATCAGTGGCTTGGTGAGATTCACAACAAAGCCAATTTCTAACGCATTGAGAATCGTGCCGACTCCGGGTCGTTGTCGTAGGGGGATCCATAACAACAAAAGCAAAAGTCCGACACCCTCAATCACCAGACCGATTGAAATATCCAACTTCTCCGATAGTCCCTTATGGAAAATGTCCCACGGGGCGAGCCCAAGATTGGCCCGTAAAAACAAAGTGATTCCGAAACCGAAAAAAGCTAGCCCGGTGATACACCGGGCTAGCTTTTCTGCGTACAACTTTGGCATTAGTAGCGGTAACGCTCGGGCTTGAATGGTCCCGAAGGAGCGATACCCAAGTAGTCGGCTTGCTCGTCAGTCAATTTGGTCAACTTGGCACCAAGTGCACCCAAGTGCAATGACGCAACTTTCTCATCAAGATGCTTCGGCAAAACATACACGCCGAGCGGATACGCCGCGAGGTTGGTGAACAACTCGATTTGTGCGATGACTTGGTTGGAGAATGAACAACTCATCACGAAACTCGGGTGACCAGTTGCGCAACCGAGGTTGACCAAACGTCCCTCGGCCAACACGATGATCGCGTGACCATCGGGGAATGACCACAAGTCGGTTCCAGGCTTCAATTCATCACGAGTTGCACCGCTTCGAGCCAATCCGGCCATATCAATTTCGGAGTCGAAGTGGCCGATGTTGCAGACAATTGCGTTGTGCTTCATCTTGAGCATGTGCTCAATCGTGATGATGTGATCGTTACCAGTCGCCGAAACGAAAATGTCAACTTCACCAATGATGTCTTCAAGAGTGGTCACTTGATAACCCTCCATCGCCGCCTGCAAAGCATTGATGGGGTCGACCTCAGTGACAATGACTCGAGCACCTTGTCCGCGCAACGCTTGCGCACAACCCTTGCCCACATCTCCGTAGCCACAAACTACGGCAATCTTGCCGGCGATCATGACGTCAGTGGCACGACAGATTGCGTCAATCAATGAGTGACGGCATCCGTACAAGTTGTCGAACTTCGACTTGGTGACTGAGTCGTTCACGTTGATCGCGGGGAACAACAACTCATTGCGCTCAGCCATTTTGTACAAGCGCATCACGCCAGTGGTCGTTTCTTCGGTGACACCCTTGATATCTGCAGCCATACGTGTCCACTTCGTTGGATCGGTCTTGAGACCGCGCTGCAACAAACCGAGAACAATCGCCAACTCAGCATTTGATGCAGTCGTCGGATCGGGAACTTCGCCCGACTTCTCGTACTCAACACCCTTGTGTAACAACAACGTGGCGTCTCCACCATCGTCAAGAATCATGTTTGGGCCGTTGCCATCGGGCCACGTCATCATCTGTTCGGTGCACCACCAGTACTCTTCAAGAGTCTCGCCCTTCCAGGCGAACACCGGCACACCTGATGGGTTGTCAACAGTTCCGTTTGGGCCAACAGCGATTGCTGCTGCTGCATGATCTTGTGTCGAGAAAATATTGCATGATGCCCAGCGAACTTCGGCACCGAGCTCAACCAAGGTCTCAATCAGCACAGCAGTCTGAATAGTCATGTGCAGCGAACCCGAGATTCGTGCACCCTTCAACGGCTTGGTGACTCCGTATTCTTTGCGCAACGCGCGAAGACCGGGCATTTCATGTTCGGCTAGGTGAATTTCTTTGCGGCCGAATGGGGCCATCGATAGATCGGCGACGCGAAAGTCTTTGCGATCAGCAAAAGAGGTGGACATGGGTGGGCTCCTTATGAGGTCATTGACATGATGTTCATTTCACGGGGTTGCGCAAACAACGACGTCGACCGAGGGTCGCATCTTGTCTTGCACTATCCCGGGCCGGGGCCTGCTGGCACCGATCTGTCAGCCCGATGTCACGAGTGTAGACCGCTCAAAGTCGGCCTTTGTGACACTGTCGCCTATGACACGCCCGATTCAGCGTCCGGTGGTCTTGATTCCGCCAGCAGCGATCTTGGCCATGATGCGCTCATGTTCAGCCGAGGAAACCACTTCAGACTCATCAACCAACATCACCGCGATACCTTCACGGATGCTGTAACGCCGCTGCAAACGCGGGTTATACAAGGCATCTTCATCATCGAGCATGTACAAAACACCCTTATCGACAGGGCACGCTAAGACATTTGCTAGTTCAGGATCGATGGGCATAAGAACTCCTTGTTTCAGACTGAGGTTATTGCCGCAAGTAACTCGGCCACACGGTTATCGCATTCGTCGCGATCGGGGGCTTCAAGATTGAGGCGTAAAAGCGGTTCGGTATTTGACGGACGTAAGTTAAACCACCAAGGTCCGCAGTCGACAGTGAGACCGTCAAGTCGATCTTGAGGGAATGATCCAAACTTCTGAGAGACCGACTCGATCACAACGGCGGGGTCGTCCACCTGAGTATTAATTTCACCACTTGACGAGTACCGCTCGTACGAACGACGAATTTCGCTCAGTGGTTCTCCGACACGACTCATTTCTTCAAGCATCAACATCGTGGCAATAAGTCCGCTATCGGCACGGTAGTTATCTTTGAAGTAGTAGTGAGCTGAATGCTCTCCCCCAAATACCGCTCCGGTTTCGGCCATCATTTGCTTGATGAACGAATGTCCCACCTTGGTGCGCACAGGGACTCCACCATGTTCACGAATGACTTCTGGAACCGCTCGGCTGCAAATGAGATTGTGCAAAATGGTGGCACCGGGTGTCTTGCGCAACATGCTTGTCGCCAACACACCAGTTGTCGTTGAGCCAGAAAGTCCACGACCAAGTTCGTCGGTCACGAATACTCGATCGGCATCTCCGTCAAACGCTAAACCAATGTCGAATCCACCAGATGCAACGCGAGCCTGAAGATCGCGCTGGTTGGCTGCCTGCAAAGGATCGGCCGGGTGATTCGGGAAAGTTCCATCGAGTTCGCCATACATCACTTCAAGTTCGAGACGTGGCAATCGTTCGAACACTGCTGGCACAACGAGTCCGCCCATTCCATTGGCAGTATCGGCGACGACACGCATCGGCCGAATCGTTGCTGGGTCAATAAACGACACCACATGATCGACAAATGCCGACAATAAATCACGTTCAGTTGTTCGGCCAGCACGCGCGGCCTTCACAGGCTTCAAACCATCAAGAATTTTCTGGGCAATGTCTTTGACTTCGGCAAGACCAGTGTCGACGCCGACTGGACGAGCTCCTGATAAACACAACTTGATGCCGTTGTATTGAGCCGGGTTATGCGAAGCAGTAAACATTGCACCAGGGGCGTCAAGTTTGCCGGCTGCGAAATACAGCAAGTCAGT
>Ga0214919_10010336_pt1 | contig 11852 bp, 16 predicted proteins | sample LL1503_MetaG_FD_177994 | JGI IMG/M metagenome (GOLD analysis project Ga0214919, IMG submission 177994) | Freshwater microbial communities from Lake Lanier, Atlanta, Georgia, United States - LL-1503 | ecosystem: Environmental > Aquatic > Freshwater > Lake | place: USA: Georgia | collected...
TCTTTTTTGTATACATATGGCCGACTTGAATCCAGAACAGCAGGCGGCATTTGACGCCGTCATAGCAGGTGAATCTGTCTTTATAACAGGGCCTGGTGGGACTGGAAAGTCCTACCTCCTACAGAGCCTGTACGCGAAATACAAGGGCCGTACTGGAAAGACGATGTCTATTACGGCTATGACGGGGTGTGCGGCCCTTCTTCTCGGTCCATGGGCGAAGACTCTACATTCATGGGCGGGGATCGGTATTGGCCGCCTCCCTACTGCGACCGTGGCCAACGCTATTCTGGCGGATGCGAGAAAGAAGAAGCGCTGGCGTTCTACACATTGTATTGTGATTGATGAGGTGTCTATGCTGACTCCCCACCTATTAGAATATTTGGACGCAGTCGGGCGTCTAGTACGCAAAGAGCCGAATAAGCCTTTGGGCGGTCTACAGGTCGTGTTTGTAGGGGATTTCTATCAACTCCCGCCGGTCATGAAAGACGGGGAGGCGGGTGCGGGCGGCCCCTCACGCAGTTTCGCCTTCCAATCCACCCTTTGGTCCGAAATCGTCTCCAAGACCATTGAGCTGACCCAGATTGTTCGTCAGAAGGATCCCGTGTTTCAGCAGATTCTCAATGAGGCGCGCATAGGCGAGTTATCAACGGCCTCCTACGAGGCCCTGGAAGCGCGGAAAACGATGACGTGGAAGCGTCAGGAGATTAAGCCGACCCTCCTATTCACTAAAAATGAGGATGTGCGATCCATCAATGTCGCCCAGCTCGCGAAACTCACAGGAGAGGAGCATGTATACAGTACCAAGACGACGAAACATCCTCCGAGGATTCCCATGGACGTCCTACAGAGTATTACGGACAAGTTGGATAAGGACGCCCCCTATGAGGCAGAGTTACGTCTGAAGGAGCGGGCGCAAGTGATGCTTCTCGTGAATCAGGATCCTGCCGCGGGACTTGTGAATGGTTCTCGCGGGGTCGTGACCTCGTTCGGGGCGGACGGTTATCCCCTTGTAAAGTTTCTGAATGGGCCACCGTACCCGGTGCGTGTGGCTCCCGCAGAATGGTCTTCGGACAATGAAAAAGAGGGGGATGGTGTGACGCGCGAACAGATTCCTCTGCGTCTCGCCTATGCCCTCACCATTCACAAGGCGCAGGGCGCGTCGCTGGATTCTGCCCTTGTAGATGTGGGGCCGAGTACATTTGAATATGGCCAGGCCTATGTCGCCCTGTCACGTGTACGCAATATGGACGCCCTGTACGTATTTGAAATCAGTCAGAAGGCATTCAAGGCGCATCCCGCGGTGAAGGCGTTCTATAACTCCCTACTCGGTGTCAGTGAGGAGACTACAGATGTAGAGGACGATGCCCTGGAGAGTGTATGAGGGTAGCCACTCATGACTGAGCATATAGATACAGAATCGTCCCGTCTCGTTATCATTATATTTGAAGTTGTCCACTTGCTCTAGGAACCGGATTTTTGGTGCCTTTAGAGGATATGTCGCAGGGCATATAAGCTCAAGAGTATACTTCTTGCCAGCCCGATGCGCGCACGGAAGATCGTGAATATGCGCCGTCCATTTCATAATATTATCAGGATCGGGGACGAGATCAAAGTAGGGGAACTTCTCTGCCTCCTCTATTTCATGTTGTATCCGGCGCATGGCAGATCTCGTCGTACCCATAATGGGTTGTGGCGCTGTGAGATCCATATACATACCGCTATAATAAGGCCCCCCTTCAATTTTTAAGTTTTGTATATAAAATTTACGACGCACGCACATACTATCGTCATAGTACAAATGACCACCCCCAGTATTAAGTTGATAGACGGCGGCATTCTCGTGATCGCACAGAATACGTATGAAGAGACGTATCTAACTGCCGGCTCTGTGACTGGTTTCGCTGGCCCTTCCGTCCTAGATGTCTTTGATATCTATATGAGTAATGGGCAGACGAAGCAGGTACGTGTAAAGGGGGTTGAGCCTATCAAGAATGCGAAGGACACACTCCTACAGTTTCTCAAGACACCGCCGCCTATCAATCCCGCGTTTGAAGAGGAAATGATCTTCATTCACACGCGCATTGACTCCCTACACGACAAGCACGATAAGGCGGTGGAAAATAATAATACGGATTTTGTAAAACTGGAGGGGCGTCTGAATGACTATGAGGATAAGTGCGAAGCGCTTGTACAGCCGCATACATATGATGATTGGCTCGTGGGAGCCATCGTAGTTCTCGTGGCAATGGTTGTTTTCCAGCTAATGTACATCTGGTGTTCTCTAAAGAATCGCCTATAGTGCGTATTTAGTGCGTATAAAATTGTCGCCGCGACCCGCATAACCTATTTTTACTAGAAAGGGATGCCAACTTCTTTCTCTCTCCCCCCTACAGATTCTAATTCCCGGATGGAAGCCGATAGTTCTTTAGCAGAAACCACCCATACGACGACAACAAAGTCAAAGACAGGTAAAACACCCACGGCCAGCCCTTCTCTGAAAGCGCGGCGGAAGTCGTCGGCGGCTGATACGCTGGCCCCTCCTCCCCTCACACTTGATACGGCGGCAGCTACAGCTGCGGAGGCGGCCGCGGCGGCTACAGCTGCCACGGCTACAGCATTAGCAACTGCCACGGCAAATGCGGCGAATGCCCTGGAGCCGATGCTCCAAGAGAACAAGGACCGCTTCGTCCTATTCCCCCTTCAGCACCCTGACCTATGGAAAATGTACAAGAATCACTCCGCTGTCATCTGGTTCGCAGAGGAAGTGGATCTGAGCAAGGATATGACTCACTGGGAGAAGCTGAATGACAATGAGCGCCACTTTATCAAGCACATTCTCGGCTTCTTCGCAGGGTCTGACGGCATTGTGATGGAGAATCTGGCCACGCGTTTCACGCGCGAGGTACAGTGGCCCGAGGCCAAGTTCTTCTACGCGGTCCAGAATCAGATGGAGGCCGTACACAGTGAGACGTATTCCCTGCTGATTGACACCTATATCCACGACCCGAAAGAGAAGTACAATATTCTCCATGCGATTGAGACGATTCCCTGTGTAAAGAAGAAGGCCGACTGGGCCTTGGAGTGGATTGACTCTAAGGAGGCAGATTTCGCCACGCGTCTACTTGCCTTCGCAACGGTAGAGGGCATCTTCTTCTCAGGGGCCTTTTGCGCCATCTTCTGGCTGAAGCAGCGTGGCATTATGCCCGGCTTAACTCTCTCCAACGAGTTTATCGCTCGTGATGAGGGTATTCACACGGATTTCGCCTGCCTCCTCTATTCCAAGCTCGTGAATCGCCTCACGAAACAGAAGGCCCACAAGATTCTACGGGCGGCTGTGAAGATTGAGAAGCAGTTCATTACCAAGGCGCTGCCCTGTGAACTCATCGGCATGAATGCGACACTCATGGCACAGTATATTGAGTTCGTGGCCGATCGTATCAGTCTACAACTCGGCTACCCGAAAATCTACAATGCCACGAATCCCTTTGACTTCATGGAGCGCATTTCTCTGGAGAACAAGGACAACTTCTTTGAGAAGCGTGTGTCCACGTACGCCAAGGCCGGTGTAGGTAAGAAAGTGGAGGACATGTCCTTTGATATGGGTGCGACGTTTTAATATATCCGCCAATAATAAAGGCAGTAAAGATGCCATCAAGAAGCCAGAGTCCCTTGCGTAAAGGTCCTCATACTACGGACATAAATAAGGCATTTAGCAGCCTTCTCCATTTAGGCGCCCGTCACAGCATCAGTGCTACGAGGCATCATGATGCGATCGTCAAAAACGCACATCGTCTTGCGAAAATCATGAGTACTTTTTCTTTGTCCGAACTCCGCTCCGCGTCACCTATGGAGAAGGAACTATTTACTACTATACATGGTCTCTACGGTATGATACTGAACAATTCACAGGACCCGTCTGCGAAACTTTTCATAGGGCAGTTCGGCAAGGGATTGAGCAAGGGTTTACACACATTTTTAAATGATACGAAGGCGGCAAGTCCTGTACCTATGACGGGTGGCGCAGGTCCCAAATCCCTTCTGGGTCTATTATTCATCGTTTTATTTTCAGTCTGGTCCAGGCACTTAGTAGGCAATCCTCAATCTGTCATCACCGTGGCTGCGATATGGGGCGGAATAATGGATTTCATCCCTACAGAGTCTGTGAAGGATTTTCTGGGAGGTCTCTTCGGCAGAGAAACGGAGGAGTTCGCCCCCGTTGCCTATGGGCGCGGGGCAAGCGTCATTCAGCAGACACCTGATGATTTAATGAAGGGAGATGCGTTCAAACTCGTGAGTCGTCGTGCGTCTATGATTGAAGCTGCGAAAGACGAAAACAGGAAACTACTCGCGGCCAGTAGAACAGAGCGTGTTGGCTACACCAATAAACTGGCAAGATGTGCCAATGGCGGATGCTCCACCGTGGAAGAGGAGGTATTCGCGCAGGCCCTTTTACCGATTGTAAGGGCGAGAGATATGTTACCCCAACTACAGGGGAATGAGACGGCCCTACAGAATGAGATGGACGCAGTCGTCGCAGAATACGCCACAGAGAGAAAGAGATGGGATATTTGGAGAGACGAGAGCAAGATGAGATACCTGGAGTGGAAGATGAATAATATAACCGCAGAGATGAATGCGACAGGGATGATGCGCAAGATTGTTTCTTCTATCCCTGGTATCAACAATAAGCAGGCCATCGCGGGCCTTATGAGTGACGTGGCAGCGGCGATCAGTGGCCGTATGTCTTCCAATACCAATGTACTACAGATATCGGAAGGGCGTCGTAGAAGTGGTAGGACCGTCAACTATAAGGGGACTAGCGCTCTTGCCCTTCCTTTGGAGGATTCTTCCAGGGAGATTAAAAATATGGGGACGGAAGTGGTTATTCAAACATCCGCGGACTTTGTGGCGGCTGGTATACAGTCTATCGTCATCAATATTCCTCGTGTATTCGGCTCCTACCCTGGCACTGAGTTCAATAAGGCGGCCCTGGATATTATGTTGGACGCTGCTAAGCTGGTTCAGGAGGGAAATCAGCGTGGAGTGGGGACACATGAGAGTGTTGATACGCAGGTCATTGATAGTATGCTGAATGAATATCTGCCTATGGAGACCAGTTCTACCGGCCCCAGAAGTTTCATGCGTTCTCTCTTACTGGAGAGTGCGGCGGAGGCGGCGCTGGAGAACAATGAGTTATCGCTAGCACCTTTAAGGGCGGAGGCGGAGCTGATTCTGGATGAGCGTACTAGTATACAGACGAGGGATGATAGGGATAAGGTTGTGAATGATATGATGCGCATGGGTTGGAAGGGGACAAGGGAGGAGGCAAAGGAGGTTGTAGAGCAGGCGATTTCTATCACGAGAATATTTGGCAAACGGCCGAATAAGGCGAATGATTTGTACGCACAGGCTGTGATGGAGTGTAATAGGGTGGGGGGCAAGTGTCCGAAGGTGAAAATATCCAAGTTGTCCGAGCGTGTACACGCGGAAGAGGATATGAAGAAGTGGAGTCTGTTGGACAGATTATATTACGCCCTAGGAAATATCGCGGTTTCTGGCGCGGCCCTGGGTATTGCCTATGTAGGTACACTCAGTGCGATGAAGGTGATCGCGGCTCCTGGTGAAATGGCAGAAGGAATCGCGCGTCGCTTAGCTCCTGCTCCAGCCCTGCAAAGAGTCCCGCAACGCGCCCAAAGCCGCCCTAGAAGTCGTTTCGGCCCTCCTATACCGCAATCGGTCGTAAATGAAAGACTGGCAACACATTACGCGAGTTTAAGATCTGTTGCATCCCCCCCTCCTGTACAGTCTATTGTACCTAGACCGCCATCCATCTCTCCCGCCCTATCATCTATATCGGATCCTCTCTCCATCAGAAATAGGTCGTTGTCTCCGCTCGCCATCATGAATCGCTCCCCTTCTAGATCTGGTTCCCCTTCTAGATCCCCCTCTCCCAATCCTGTAGCGCCTAGAGGAAGAGCTTCATCCCAAACACAACTCACCAAATATTTCCCTTCCAAGCGTGGGGGTACGAGGAGAAAAAATAGGGGCTGAGGCTAAAGCCCACCCCTATGCCTAAAATTGTAACATTTAACCCCCCCTATTGTCAGGCATAAAGCTACGATGTACCAACGTGCGATTGTGAAGGGTGTTCCATTCTGGAAAGACAAGGACGGCGCACTCTATTACTATGAATCATCCACACACCCTACAGAGCAGACACGTATTAGAATCGGTAGTGAGGCCACAGGCCCTTCTACCGATTGTATGGAACTCCTCCAGACAAAGTTGGAGGCATATCGCCAGAGTATGGTATCACGCGCGAGAGTGATTCGCGCCCCCGCTGAAAAAAAATGAAGGGCCGCGCCCCTGCGGAAGTATACTATGCCACCACCACCTATCACGCCTGAAACGATTCTGGAAACTGCCCCCAAGAAAACGAGAAAGATCCAAGTGGATGCGAATGTCGTAGCCTATTTCGGAGACATGCTCCATGCCTTGCGTAAAGGGGTTAGCGCAGGCCTTGAGAAGTCCGCCCATACAGTCCAATCAAATACTGCATCCGCTCAAAATCGGTCTTGAATGTAAGACGGACATCATGATTCACTCCGGGGGCGAGCCTACCGCTAATAGAGCTTGCGAGATCCCCTTTTTTCGCCTCATAGACGGTATTTGAAGCATTCTGGGCCGTAGGAGAATCCAGGACAAATATAGTGCTTACTTTCACCGAGCAGTTTGAAATCTGATCAGGCATCTTCTACACATAAATAATAATTTTAATCGTTGACTACTTCTGCCCAGTTTGAACTTGGATATCGTTTTATATGGAGTAGGCGACCATTCGTATAGGCGTTTCGCTCTTGATAGGAGTCATATTGATAGTACGAAAGTGTTTTTTCACCGGCATTCCGAAGCGTACTTACATTGATATTATAGTTCTGTATCCGCTCAAATGTGGTCCAATCACTCTGATATAAAAGCTTCAGGGAAAATGGTACGGCGAGAAAGCCACTCAGATCAAACGTCGTATAACTCATACCCTTCTGTTTAGACACGTGAACGAAAAATTGATAGTGGTGGGGTACTCAGCTGCTAGTACAAATGAGTATCTTTGATAAGCTCCCTGAACAAGAACGTAAGGTATTATTTGATGCCATCACACAGAAGGGTATTTATATCGCGACCAATCAGCGTCTGGAAGAAACGATGAAGTACTATGTAGAACAAGTTCTCCGCTTGAAAGAGCAGCAGATAGAGAACGACAAGGAGGTTCTGCGCTTACAGGGTATTATTTCCCAGCTCACGGGGGATACGCTCCAAAAGTCCCCGCTATAGATAGAGATGCCTGCGAAGGACGGTGACATATATACAATCCGTACACCCTATAAAGGATTCCAAGTGGAGTGTGTAACGACCCCCGCTGCTATTGTACAGGGCTTATCAGGTCGGAAGTCGCTCGCTTCTGGCACTGGGATGCTTTTCATTTTTCCGGATATTCGTCAAAGATCTATGTGGATGCCGGACATGAACTTCCCTCTTGATGTTGTGTGGCTAGATGAACATTTATCCGTTACACATATCACATACGGAATGCAGCCTTGCCCCAATAGGTCCATATGCCCTCAACACTCGTCTGTCTACAGTGCGAAATATGCGATTGAAATGCCAGAGGGAGATGCCACTCTCTATGAATTTTCATTGGGCCTCACACTCAGTGTAGCGTAAAGAGGAACAGAAGCTTGTTCAGCTCCGCCAGCATTTCGTCACGAATGTTCACTAAATCTGTATCGGCCGGTTTTAAACGCTTTACAAGCGGCCCTTCCAGATATTTGATGCCCGCCTTTATGAACGAGGCAGCGGAAGACTCCGCCATATTCTTCACACGCACTGTATTGGTGGCAGAAGTCATCTTGGGGCGACCGTACTTCCCCATATACACTTCCACATACTTGTCAATGGACACGTCCAAGGCCTCTATAAGCTCATCTGTCGCATTGTGCCTGGAAAAACTGCGTGTTTGCCAGTGATATAGCTTGATTTGTTCACGCAATAAAAAGAAAAAATTGATGTCAACGGCGCTCATAGTATCCTACACCGGGTATTGAAAATATATGCAAAAGTGTACGGCATGCTTTCCTATACTCGGTAGCTTGACGAAGCCGCATTTGGCCACTAGCTGCCCTTTGAAAAAGGCGTATTATTGTGGCCTGTGTGCTACGTATGGGCATTCCCCTGCGGATTGTACGGAGACGACGGGAATGGCATATAGAGAGCCTCAGTTTATGGAGCAGCTGATTCCAGCATCCCTATTAGTTGAATATCAGATTCACACGTCTACACCTCTTACAGGTGTCCCCCTTCCGAATCATCCGTCGCCACCTATCATGGAAGTTCCAGAAACGGACGAGGCGGTTCGGGCGGTCCTCACCTCGTTCGGAATCAAGCCGATGATTTGCCAAGAAAAAGGGCGGCGAGAACAAAAGGAAATCAACGAGAATAAGAAGAAGCTCCAGAAAGTTGCGGCCGATCTGGGACATACTCTTGTGTTTACAGGGGGCAAGGTCGCCAAAGCTGCCGCGAAGGGTAAGTCCCAGAAGTGATATAACTACAGCATAGTAGTCCTCCAAGAAAAAGGTGGTCAAGAAGTAGATATGGCCCGGCGTAGTACTCATAAACGGCGCAGTACCAAACGCTCTAGAAGGGCGCTCAGACGTAGACGTGTCACTCGGCGTCAAACAAGACGTATGAGCGGCGGAGGACCAGGGGGTGGATTTGACGACGAGCAGACAGTGGCCGTAGATCGTATAGATGATGTGGACAGTGTCGCCACACTACATTCCATAGATGACACGCCTATGGAGGAAAAGGCTGCCATCTAAAGTATTTTTACTATTACACTGTAATACAATGCCTGTGAATGCAAAAGGAGGGAAAGGTTACAAGAAGAAAAAGAAGGGGTCATCCCAACATTGGGAGGCGGTGTTTCTTGATATGGTAGATGGGCAGATGCCTGCCCGTGTCACACGCCTCCTAGGAAATCGTAATGTACTCTGCTACTGTAATGATAATGTGATGAGAATCTGCCATATTTGCGGGGCGATGAAGGGTCGTGTGTTCATAGAACCTGGTGATATTGTGATCATCGGCCTACGGAGTTTCTCGGCTGGGGCCGAAGACGTGGATTTGAAGAAGGTGACGCGCGGCGACATTGTAGGGAAATATCCTACGGAGCAGTACTCTCAGCTGAAGAAACAGGAAGGCATCAACCCGAATCTATTTCAGAAGTTGGAGTCTGGCACACTGAATACTTCCTATGTGGGAATGGACTTATCCGGCTCCACACTTTTACAGCTACAGCAGGATGACGGGTTTGACTTTGAACATTCAAGTGATGATGACGATGAAGATGATGGCAAGGCGCCTGTAGCCAAAACAATCGTCGTAGAATCCGTAAAGCCCCGGAATGACGTGGATGTGAATATAGATAACCTGTAGGTTGCGCTTTCTTCATAAAAGAGTAATCAGACATTGTCTTTAGAGGATGTCTGAGTACGCTGGTGCAGAACAAATAGGTGGGGCCTACGCCCCCGCAGATTTCGGGGACGCACAAGATACAGCCCCGACAGCGGTCATGTTTGACGTTGGTGGGCATGGTCTCGCAGCCCCCTATACGGCCGCTGTCAACGCCATTCTGACAAAACAGATTGACGAAATACGCAAAAAGGTATCGGCGGAAGTAAATCTCCCTACCGGATGGAAACGTCGTCTTCGCGAGTTCATGTCCAAAAAGAACAATGACCTACTGGACTTCTTAAAGGTGTCGGTTCCCCAGCATCCCACTCTAGGGCCTGGTGAACTCCTAATACGCAAATTCGGAAATCCTCAAGTCACGCCTTCCCATGCGAGTGTGCGTGATATGGTGATAGATGTGTCAGGCGAAAATGTCCACGACGAGATTCATGCTGCCATGTTGAGCCTAAATGGTGATAATCAGATCAGTAACTACGCTCTACATACGCGTATGCTGTATGACCTCTATAGAGAGGCGGGGGAGGCTATTTTTGAAGGCCAGGCAGCTCTGAAGGGGAAGCTGGATCGCCTGGATAGAATACAGGGGAAAGTGAATCATCTCTTTGAGATTGATGTGAATGAGAAGTACGAGCCGCTTCTGAAAGTCACGGAGGAGTATCTCCAGAAAATCTTTGAGCAGGCCGATATTGAGGTGGAGTACAATAGAGTCGTACTCGCCTATCGCCGCTTCTCCACTCTCAGGGACATTATCACGATGTCCAGGACATTCTTGTCCGCAGAGAATGAGCCGCTATGCTCTATTTGCCTGAATGAGACCGTGTCCTATGCCCTTGTACCTTGTGGCCACACCTTTTGCCAGACCTGTATGCGGAGGCAATATGGTGACTGTTTCATGTGCCGCAATCGTATCAAAGATAAGGTGAAGCTATACTTTGGATAGGGCTTTCATCTGCTGCCGTGTCCACAGTAGCAGCTCCTCTTTGCGACTATAGGCATGGTACCCTGCGTAGACAGATGGGAAGGCTAGAATAATAGGGACATGGCTATACGATTCACGCTGAATGGCGTAACATAGTCCCGCCCCACAAAAAAGATTGCGGATTGTGCCGTTGATATAATACGTAATGATTGGTTCTACGAACTTGCCTGCGGTAGAAGACATCCTATGATAGTCTTGTTACCCATGTTTTAGACAGCCTCCACCTCAAACTGTACACGCCGAAGAAAGGCCGTGCGCAAGGCGGCTGCCTGCTCTGGAGAGAGCTGATATACCCCTATAGAGATTTCTATAACACGTGAAGCGATTTCTGACCACATTGTGGCGAGAAATCGTTGACCCGCGGTCATTCGTGATTCATTTGTGTGCGGCTGCATGCCTTATAGGGGTGCGGGGGCTGTGGACAATTTTACTAGGCGGTCGGAGCCAATCCACCCGGATGCCGCCTTAAGTTTCCCCACGAAGTACGTATAAAGGGATGGTACCAGCAGGACTCACGTCATTGTTTACAACGGCGATAGGAATCGGATTTATGAGTCAGTTCAATATGATATGGGCCTTGCCGTGTATTCTTCTGAAGATGTTCGGATTCGGCTCATTTACGATAAAGAATGACCGGGAGCGTATGAAGGGTGTGCTGAAGATCTTGAAGGAGGATACGTTTTCCACCAGTTCCACGTTTGAGTTCGGGAAGTTGCGCCCAGCCGGTGTGTTTATAGGGCGGTGGTGTTGTGGATATTATATTGACCACCAGACGAGTGAAACTGGTACGGAGGTTGTGATTATATGTGCGGCGTCCAGATTTGCGCAACTGATGGATCGGAGTGCGCCCCAGGCCGCATCCTTGTGCCTGGATACGCGGCCGATATACCCTTTTGCGAAGGTTGACGACGGGCGGGGAAAGTCCGTAGAAGTATGGAATCGGAAGGGGAGTTATACTTCTTTTTATTACCGCCCTTTCAAGATTGATCTGACGAATATTACCCCTATTGGGGACCAACAGCATATCATCAATGATATTATAGAGCAGTACCGCTACAGAAAACGTCTGAATGTCTTTATTCACGGAATCACTGGGTCGGGGAAAAGTACAGTAGGGCTTCTGGTGGCGAAAGAGCTGGGTGGGTCGTATTGTCATGATTTCAACCCTACGGATCCCGGTGATTCCTTTATTTCACTGTTGACCGATATTGAGCATAGTAGTACACACGAGGATGGGATGGCCGGCCCGGTGGTGATAGTCTTGGAGGAGATTGACGTGATTATAGGGGATATTAAGGCTGGGAAGACGAGGGTACATAAAAATGTCTGTACGTCGGTACACAAT
>Ga0214919_10010337_pt1 | contig 11850 bp, 6 predicted proteins | sample LL1503_MetaG_FD_177994 | JGI IMG/M metagenome (GOLD analysis project Ga0214919, IMG submission 177994) | Freshwater microbial communities from Lake Lanier, Atlanta, Georgia, United States - LL-1503 | ecosystem: Environmental > Aquatic > Freshwater > Lake | place: USA: Georgia | collected 2015-03-15
AATTCCGTACGAACACCATCAGGATTGATACAATAGTTGCCAACAATAAAACGAATTTGACACCAAAGGGGGCAAAATGGCAAAGGCGAATGGGCCCGCAAGGGTTCTTGTGGTGGACGACAGCGTAACGGTGCGTCGCAGCGCGGAATTGTTTCTTCGGCAAGGGGGTTACGAGGTGATCCTGGCAGAGGATGGTTTCGACGCACTGGCAAAAGTCGGCCAACAACGACCGGATCTGATTTTTTGTGACGTCATGATGCCGCGGCTTGACGGTTACCAAACCTGCACCATCCTGAAGCAATGCGTCACATATGCCGATATTCCCGTGGTCATGCTCTCCTCCAAGGACGGGGTATTTGACAAAGCGCGCGGAAAGATTGCTGGCGCCGCAGATTACCTCACCAAGCCATTTAGTAAAAAAGAAATGCTGTTTGCAGCTGCCGCATCGACGATGGCGTCGATGGGTGACTCCGGAGGGTCGCATGCCGATACAAAAAATTCTGATCGTTGACGACTCCAAAACCGAAACGATGTTTTTTACGGAAGTCCTGCGTGGCGCCGGTTTCTCCGTATCGAGTGCATCGACCGCCGCCGAAGCGTTGATGCAGATGCAGATCGAACGCCCCGACCTGCTACTTTTGGACATCGTCATGCCCGGAACCAACGGATTTGAGTTCACCCGCCAGTTGCGACGGGCACCGCATTACGCAAACCTGCCGATTATTTTGTGTTCCACCAAAAACCTCGACAGTGACAAATGGTGGGGCATGCGCCAAGGCGCTACCGGCTACATCACAAAACCAATGGTCCCCGCTGAGTTGTTGACCAAAATCAGAGCTCTGGGGTAGTCGGCAACCATGCTGCTTCCAACTATGCAAGCGGGGCTACGGGGCGCGTCCGACCAAGCCGGTGAGCCAGGGCGCACGCAGTCAGGGTCCGCACAATGGTTAGCGTTTGCCGCGTCGCAGCGCCGCTACCTTTTCGCGCTTGAACACGTCGGCGAGGTTTTGCAGGCGCGAGACATCACGAAAATTCCCTTTACCCAACCCTGGTTTTGCGGTGCCGTCAACGTGCGAGGCGTACTGCATGGCGTCATCGATCTTGAGGCGTTTTTATTCCTCGGTGGCAACGCACAGGACGGGATACCCCACAGGTCCCGTGTACACGCCAATGCAAACAGCGACCATATGGTGACCTTCAACGCGGCTTTGAATTGGCCATGCGCCCTCGCCGCCGGATCCCTGCAGGGTTTGCGTAGCCCTGCGGATTTTCCCGGAGCGACCGACGATGGATCCGCGGAAAGCCCCCTCCTTGTTGGCATCCGTCGCGACACCCTGAACGCGCGGTGGCTGGAGGTCGACCTCCCTGCTGTAGTGGCATCGGCGCGCGCCAGAGGTATCACAGCCTAGCAATAACACCGATGCGCCCATTCAGTAATTCGTCTCCCAATGGCAACGCGGTAACGCCGGGCGCGGCGGTCGCTGCCGCCTCGGACAAACCCATAGGTGACGCGACTGGGGAGCAACTGGTCACCCTTCCCTTCTTCCTTGGAAAGCGCACGGCACGTCAATTCCGCCGGCTCTTCAGCGGCGTGCTGCTGCTGAGTCTTCCACTCACATTGGGGACCTTGGGACAGCAGTACATCACCCAACAGGCCGCAATCCAGAAGATCGCTGCCTCCAGCACGATGACCAGCGACATGCGCTACCTTGCCAAAGCCGCAGACCTCGTCTTGCACGGTAACGCCACGGTCAGAGACCCGATGAACCAGCGTGCGAACGCTCTGGGCAAGGCGCTGGTCCGCCTTGAGCTGGATCCCGTCCTCTACCGGATGGTGCTCGTGCGGGAGGAAGAGGCGCAGCGTGTTGGAAAAATCGCCCAACTGATCGCGCGCGCGCGCAGCGACACCGTGCTCGTAGCACACACGCAAGACGCCCCGGCCGACGCCTCTGCCCTGCTCCACGCGCTACAAAAAGACACGGCAGCCTATGCGGAAAACCTGCACAACTTGACACTGCTGAAGGGGAGCGGCACCCGGGTACCCGCTGAAGTGGCCGAATGGGACGCTATTGCGGCAATGGCCACGCTCAGCAGCCGGTGGGTGGATAGTCTTCACCTTACAGCGCAGGTGTCAGGCGTGTTGCAGCAAATGCCCGATGCCCTGGCTGGCTTTGCGCTACGCGAGCATGCCCTGGTGGAGGCGATGGCCAGTCCACGTCCGGCTGGCGCGTCGGAGCTTATGACGGGATCGCAGATAGCCACCCTGATGCGCAACGGACGGGCCTTGTCCGAGATGGCACAGAATCTACAGGCCGCCACGGACGCCATGGCACAAACGCACAACGCGGCACTCAGATTGGATGCGGCATCCGATCAGATGGATCAGGAAATCAGTGCGCTTCAAGACACATTGCTTGAAGGCAAATCAGATAAGAGCGCGATGCTGGTAGTGGGGCTGCTGTCGTCTGTGCTGGCTCTCACATCGCTGGTGGGGCTGTTGTACGTGCGGTTTTCCCAAAAAGACCATCAGCAAATGCTTGTCAATCACGCTCGGCAGGAGGCTGCATTGCGCGTGGAATGGGCCGAATCTGCCGCTGACGAGGCACGACAGGCGAACCAGACCAGCCAACTGGCCATATTCCGCCTTATGCAGGAACTGCAGGACATCGCCGACGGCGACTTGACCAAGCGGGTGACCGTCAGCGAAGACTTGACTGGCGGGATCGCCGACGCCATCAACTACACGGTGGAGGAACTGCACGAACTGGTGCTCGGTGTGCAACGCACAGCGGCACAAGTAGATTCAACCACCACGCGGGTTGATTCCAACTCCATGGTGTTGCTGGAGTCATCCCACAACCAGCTCACCCTTATTCACACGGCCGGCGAATCGATGCTGCATCTGGCCGCACAGGTTGGCACGATTTCGGCACAGGCCCAATCCAGCGCAACGGCGGCACGTCAATCCCGGGCTGCGGCCGACACGGGTCTGACCGCTGTTCAGGACGCCATCAACAGCACCCAGCATCTGCGGGAGCAAATCCAAGAAACCTCGAAACGCATCAAGCGCCTGGGGGAATCTTCCAAGGAGATCGGTGAAATCACAGGACTGATTACAGAAATCACCACTCAGACCAACTTGCTGGCCGCCAATGCAGCGATCCAGGCGGCTTCCGCTGGCGAGGCAGGCAGGGGCTTCGCGGTGGTGTCGGAGGAAGTGGTCCAACTGGCCGAGCGCTCGGCCAACGCCGCGCGCCAGATTACGGCACTGGTCTCTGGCATCCAGACGGACGCCCAAAATGCGATGAATGCCATGGAGCGCGTGGCGCAGGATGTGGTCGAGGGCACCCGTCTGGCGGATCGCGCCGGTCTGGCCTTGACCCATATCGATCGCTTATCTGCAGATGTCGCACTCCAGATTGAAGGAATTTCCGCCGTCGCCACGCACGAGTCGGATAGTGCCGGTCTGATCGCCAAGGACATTCGGGAGATATTCGCTGTAGTCGAAAAAACCGCGGAGGGGACCCGCTCGAATGCGGACACCGTGCGCAGCCTGAAGACCGCCGCCAACGAATTAAAAAACTCGGTTGCCCGCTTCCGTGTCGCGGCGTGAAAGCCCAGCGGGCCTGCCCTTTCATGCAAACAAGGCTGAGCCACCCATGATCCGAACCGACCAGAAACATGCCGTACCGGCACGGAATCTGGGCGCTTTGTCCTGGGTTTTAGGGGATCTGTCCCAGTCCCTGCCGCTGGCAACGCTGAGTCTCCAAAGGGCAGCGCGTGACGCCATGTCGGCGGGCCCCTTCGGTACAGAATCACCCGATGACAGCAACCTGCGCAGTGCAAGCCAGCAAATCCGACAAGCTGCTGGGGCGCTGGCCATCATCGGCTACACCGAAGTCGCCAAGGTGCTAGGGGCAGCTGAGTCGGCATGCGATTACTTCCTGCGCATGCCACGCTCTTGTACCGAAGATTCGGTGTCAAAAGTCAACCGTGCCTGCATCGCGGTGATCAATTTTCTCCAAGCGAACATGGGCGGCTATAACGGGTCACCGGTGGCGCTGTACCCCTGCTACAGCGACGTACAAAAAATCTACAGCGCGCAGCATTGCCATCCCGAAGATTTGTGGTCACACACTTGGCATGCGCACATGCTTGCGCCATGGACCGGGGAGGAGCCTGGCGCGCGTGGACTGCAGGCCGACAACCCGACTGCAGCGTTCGACCGTGCTTTGCTGGGATGTATCCGGGGGGACGACCGTGCATCTGCTGAAGTAGCAGCCAATCTGTGTGGCGACTTGGCACACGCCAATCTAGACCAGCGCAACGCCCGCTACTGGTTTGCAGCGGCGGCGTTTTTTGAAGCGATAGGCCTTCGGCTCTTGACCCTGACCCCGCAAGTCAAGCGCAGCATGGCCGATATCCGTAACCAGTTTCTGGTTCGTAATGCAACGACGCAACAGAGCCTGGAGCACCAGACCCGGGGATTGGTTTTCTTCTGTGCGTGTGCCACTGTGCCGGAGGCTGAAACGACAAACTGGCTGCGGGGGGTGCGTCGTATCTACGGCCTGGAATCTGAACCGAGTTTAGATTACACGTCCGATTTTTTCAGCCGCCGCGATCCGCAGCATCTGGCACTCGCCCGCAGGCGCCACGAGGCGCTCGCAGAAAGTTGGAACGCTTTAGTTGGTGGTCACCATAGCCAGCTATCCCAAGTCCGCCCACAGTTTTCTGCGCTGTGTGAGCTGCTGACTGCGTTGGAGCCCAAGTCCGCTGAACTCCTCCAGGTGATGGGCGCCTATCTGGATGAGCTACAGCATGCGGGCGCAGTCCCAAGCGCTGCGATGGCCATGGAGATGACCCTCGCCCTATTGGCGCTGGAAGCGGTATGCGAAATACTGCTCCCGGCACCCAAGATGGTCGAGCACCAGTTCAATGAATTGATTAAACGCTTGGTTTCCGCACGCAAAACCCATCGACACCCTCCTCTTGAGCACTGGATGGCGCACATACTCAGGCGATCAACACTGGGCAGCGCCATGAATAAGCTGACCAGAGCGCTGCACACCGAATTTCGGCAAGTAGAACTTGATTTGGAGCACTTTTTTGGCGGGGCCCGAGAAATCGTCAGTCTGGGCGATGCATGCATCCGGTTAGCACAGGTCGGCAGCATCTTTACCCTGCTCGATCTGCCGCAGGCCTATCTCGCAACCAACCATTTGCGCGTACAGATCAACGCGCTGTTGATGCAGAGGCCTTCCCAAGCCAGTCCCATCAGGGAGACGCCAGTGTCATGGGCTACAAACTTGGGCCATCTGGGCGTCCTGGCCGATGTGCTTGCATACCAACTGGAGCTGGCCAAAAAAGCCTTTCACTTCGACGCCGCAGTGGGATCCTTGGTTTTTCAGCGGCTTCCCGACCCGTTCGCGCCTGACCCAACCGGAACCCGCAGCAGGTCAATGGTCAGCGCGCCCGGGCATGAGGCGACCGAGGCCATGGCGCCCACGGCAACACCAGAGACCGGCTCCATTGCGGTCGGTGCCCCGGCGCAGACCCTACCTGACGACACATTTGACGATGAACTCCGGCCCCTATTTTTGGCTGAAGCCCACACGGTCATTGCGCAAGCACGGCAGGCCATCGTACAGACGACAAGCACCATCGGTGAACACGCACAGCAACAAGACCTTTACGCCATCCGCCGGGCATTCCACACACTCAAGGGTGGCGCGAGAATGGTTGGCCTTCAGGAGTTTGGAGACGCCGCTTGGGCGTTTGAGCAGCTACTCAATGAACATCTGGTGCAAGCCCGCAATCCACTTGCGGATGTGCTGGCTGCGTCAGACGACGCACTGGCTGGCTTACAGGAATGGGTGGGCGCCCTCAGCCATGGTGTGGCCACGCCCCACAGCGAGACACAATTTCGCCATTCTGCCGACGCGCTGCGCCTACACAACGCCCGCCGCGCACTGCGAGCTGATCACCACGCCGCCCCCACGCCCATGGTGCCAGGCACGCCCGAAGCCCTTGATCCAGCCCCTGAATCTGACACGCTTCGGCTGAGCGAACCCTTGCGGCAGGTCTTTACCGCAGAAGCATCCGAACGCATCGGACTGATGCGGCACGAACTTAGCCAATGGAACGTCGACGCAGATGCGGGCCACCAGCAAGCCCTCCGCGACCTGGCGCACGCGCTGCAGGGCGGCGCCGCCACGGTCGGATGCCGTGGACTTGCGGCATTGGCCCGCGCGCTGGAATCGTGCCTGGAGTCCCTGGGGCCGGGTACGCCCTTGACAGCAGACCGCCAACAGCTATTGCAGGACTGCCTAGTGGAATTAGAAAACCTGTTGCAGCGGTTCACCCAGGGCCATCTGGACAAACCGCAGGTTAGCCTGATCGCCGCACTGCAGAGGTTCGATGCGACAACTCCGGACGCGGCCCAGGGTAATGGGAATCTTTCTATTCCAAAGATCCAGCCGCAGAGACCAGCACCCCAGCATGAAGATACCGAACTGGATACGCTCGACGCTGAGATCTGGCCTGTCTTTCAGGACGAGGCGCATGAACTTCTGCAAACCCTGGGAATGGCATTGCGAGATTGGACTTTGCAACCCGACAGCGCCACCGCAGCCGGGCAAGTGCGCCGACTGCTGCACACCCTCAAGGGCAGTGCGCGTCTGGCCGGAGCCATGCATATCGGCGCGTTGGCGCACGACTTGGAGTCCTACCTGTCAGACATACCGGATGGCAAGGCCACCCCATTGGACATGTCCATGGCCCGCGAAGCGCTGGACGCCATACAGGTGCATTTACATCAGCTCCAGCCTGTGGCGGAACTAACAGTACCAACGATACAAGAAGCACCTGCTGTGGACCTGACACTGCGGCAGGTGCAGGCAACGCTTCGGGTACGCGCGGGAGTGGTAGACACCTTATTGGACCAGTCTAGCGAAGTACTGCTGATCCGATCGCGCATGCAGTCTCGAGTCACCGACATGCTTGCCGCAACAGAAGTGATAGCCCATAACGCGGCCAGGCTGCGGGAGCAATTGCGCGAACTGGAAATGCAAAGCGAGCTACAGATGCAGTCGCGCAGCAGCACGCAGCAAAGCGACTCCTCGGGTTTGGATCCGCTGGAGCTGGACCGATTCACCCGACTGCAGGAGATCACCCGCATGATGGCGGAGTCCCATGACGACTTGGGAACCATGCAGAAGGTCTTACGCGCAGGTCTGACAGGACTGGACCGCGACCTGGCATTGCAAAGCCGCCAGGCACGGGACATGCACCACAATGTCTTGGCTATGCGGCTGGTCGCCTTTGACGATATCGCTGGCCGTCTGTACGCCGTAGTACGGCAGGCTGCAAAAGACGTCGGTATCAGCGTACGACTCGAAGTCAGCGGCAGCACCACACAACTAGAACGCAGTCTCTTGCATCGCATCGCCCCCTGTCTCGAGCACATCCTGCGCAATGCGGTCGTGCACGGCATTGAACCGGCGGCCTTGCGAATCGCATCGGGTAAGCCCCCAAGCGGGCTCATCCGTATTGCGGTGGAGCAAACGGGCCAGGAGACCCGCATCGACGTGCGCGATGACGGTGCCGGCCTGAACACCGACCGCGTACGCGCAAAGGCTATTGAAAAATCAATGCTTCCACAGGATGGCGAGCTTGGCGATGCGGCGGCGCTTGCGCTGCTGTTGCAGCCTGGATTTTCCACATCCGATGACATCACCCTAGTCGCCGGGCGGGGCGTCGGAATGGACGTAGTCCAGTCCGACGTGCAGGCCTTGGGTGGATACCTGTCGATTCAATCGGAAGCGGGACAAGGTATGTGTTTTTCCATGATTCTTCCACTGGCCGTGGCGTTGACCCAGATCACTTTGTTCCGCGTGGGAAAAATCCCATTTGGCGTGCCAAGCAATATGGTTGCGCGATTGGCGGAACTACCGTCGGCAGCGGGCCCGGATCCGGCCGCGGAGCAGGCGAAGGATTCCTTGCATACCGTGGTGTTTTCCAGCACCGGAAGGGCAGTCGCCTTGCAGGTTGACCAGGCCATGGGGGAGCGCGAGATGACGCTGAAGAACCTGGGGCCTCAGCTCTCCGGTTTACCTGCGCTAATCGGAGCCGGGGTACTGGACTCCGGAGAGCTGCTATTGATTTACAACCCGGTGGCGTTGGCGACCGTACACGGCGCCGCGGCGCGCATCCGCCAGGCCGCCCGTGCCGCGCGCAGCTACGCGAACAGCAGCGGATCCGAAGACCGGGACACGCGGGACGGACCGGTCTTGGTGGTCGATGATTCCATCACCATGCGGCGTGTCACGGAACGCCTGCTTCTGCGGGAGGGTCTGCGGGTGGTACTTGCGGGCAATGGGATAGAGGCGCTGGAAAAACTAAAAACCATCCATCCGGCAGTGATTTTGAGCGACATTGAAATGCCGCGTATGGACGGCTTTGACCTGGTGCGGCGCATCCGCGCGGATGCCAGGACAGCAGACATTCCCATCGTGATCATCAGCTCGCGGGTCGCGCAAAAACACCGGGATATCGCAGCCCAGTTGGGTGCCAACCATTACCTGGGAAAGCCATTCAAAGAAGCAGAGCTGCTTGCGGTGCTACGCCTGTATTGCGGCGAAAAATCGCCGGCCTGAGCCGGCGTGCTGGGCCGGTCACCACCCGGCCAAAACTCCTTGCAATTCGGCCACACTCAAAATTTCGGACAAGACCACGGGTGCCTGATCTTTGCGATACAGCACATACACCGGCACGCCACTGCGCCCTAAAGCCGCCAGCGCGCTGCTGATTGCCGGATCCCGCAGAGTCCAGTCGGCCCTTAACAACGTCACCCCTCTTTCCGAAAAGGCGTCTAGGACCTCGGGCCGCGTGAGCACGGTTTGCTTGTTGTACTGGCAGGTGATGCACCAGGCGGCCGTGAAATCCACGAACACCGGGTGCCCCGCCTGCAGCTGCTGCGCCACCCTGTCCGCGCTCCAGACGCCCCAGCCCTCCGTGCGGACAGTCTCGCGGCCCGGTGGTGGCGAGGCCAGCGCCGGAAGCACCACCTGGGTCGCAAGCACCGCCAGCAACACAGCAAGCGCCGCAAGCACTCCACGCCATAGCCCCGGCAAGCCCAGAGCCCAGACCAGCAGGCCCACACACAACAGCAACGCGCCCAGCGCCACTGCCACATCCACACCCGCCATGTGGCCCAGCACCCAGAGCAGCCACAGCACGGTGGCGGCCACCGGGAAAGCCATGAACTGGCGCAGCCGCTGCATCCATGCGCCCGGACGGGGTAGCCACACAGCAAGCTGCGGCAGGCTGCTCAATACGGCAAAGGGCAACGCCAGCCCCAATCCAAGCGCCGCAAAAATGCCCATGGCCTGCGCAGCCGGAACCGTCAACGCCAGCCCCAGCGACGCGCCCATAAAGGGCGCACTGCAGGGCGAGGCGACAGCCACCGCCAGCACCCCCGACAAAAAGGCATCACCCGCCGGATGGCGCAGCTGCACCCCGGCCCATCCGGCCGGCACCAGGGTCCCGGGTTCCAGCCAACCTGCCAGATTCATACCGATCAGCGCGAACAATACGGCCAGCCCCGCCACCACGGCGGGCGACTGCATCTGAAAGCCCCAACCGAGCTGCGCCCCACCGGCCCGCACCGCCAGCAGGGCAGCGCCCAAGGCCAGCACCGACAGCATGACCCCCGCCGTGTAGGCCAGGCCCACGGTGTGGGCCGACATGCCCGTGTTGCGCTTGTGCGTGGCAAAGCCCAAAGCCTTGATGGCCAGCACTGGCAGCACACACGGCATCAGATTCAAGATCAGCCCGCCCAGAAAAGCCGCGCCCAGCGCCAGCACCCAGGATGCGAGGGACACATTTCCCGCAAGTGGCTGCGCGGCGTTGGCGTTCAGCGCCGCAGCCAAGGCCGGGCCGGGCTCGCCACTCCCGCCCGTTGTGGGCCAGCTGCCCTGCACGGGGGCCGTGGTTTGCAGCCCTACACCATCGCGCGCCAGAACCAGCCCCAGTTGCGCCGCCTCGTCCAGACGCTGCGCAGAAAAAGGCAAGCGCGCGGACCACACACCATCCTTCCACACCTGGGTTCCCGGCTGGGGCGCACCGCTTGTACCCACCGCGTCGGTCTGGACCGGGCTGCGGGCTGTGGCGAACACACGGGCATTGTGCGGAAAGGCATTGAGCGCCTTGCCTTGCCAGGCAGCAGGCAAACCGCGCGCTTGCAGCAGCAGACTTTGGCCATCCACCCGCGCATCCACTGCCACCCCCGCTGTGGCATCGGGCAGGCGCGGCACCGCCGCCAGCGCCGCAGAAAATTCCGCCCCGTGCGCGGCGTAGCTGCTGGCCAAGGGCAGGCGCAGGGTGAAATCGCCCTCCTGCGGAATGCATTCCTGGCGGCAGACCAGCCAGCTCGCATGCAATTTCACATCCACTTCTGAGGTGCCGGGGGGCTGCGCGCCCACGGTCACTGCCACGGGCAGCAGCACCTCGCCTTCGTAACCGTAATTGGCCAAATCACCAATCTGTATGCGCTGCGGCAGCGGCCATTGGATGGCTGCGGCCTGCGCCTGCCAGCCCGCAGGCAATGTCCAGGTCACATCGGTAGCCAGGCCGGAGTCACCGGGGTTTTTCCAATAGGTGTGCCAGCCGCTGGCGTGGCGCAGGTGCAGCCCCAGCGACAGGGGCAGCCCCGGCCCGATGCCTTGCGGTGCATGGGCCAGCAGCTCGGCCCGGATTTGCGCGTTTTCCACCACGGCGCTCGAATCGCTGCGCCCAAGCAAAACACTGGACGCAAGCGCCGCCGACGGCAAGAAACACAATGCCAGCAGAGAAAAAACTCCGCACAGAGCAGCCGCACTGCGGCCCAAGCGGCCAGCCACGTGCATCAAGGCAGCGGGAAAAAAATCAATAGGCATGAATTGCATGGCAGTCGGCAGGAACACCGATTTTCGCCGCACGGCGCGGGCTCGGATAATGCCCTTATGTCCCACCGCATTGTGCTCGCCACGCTGAACGCCCGCTATATGCATGCCAGCCTGGGGTTGCGCTACCTGCTGGCCAATATGCAGCGCCACGGCGGGCAGGCCGTAGCGGACTGCGCGGTCCTGCACGAATTCACGATTCAGACGCCCCCGGCGGAGAGCGCTGCCGCCTTGATCCGCGATTGCGGTCCCGCTGATGCAGGTGATGTGCACGTGATCGGCCTGGGCATTTACATCTGGAACGTAGAGCAGAGCTGCGCCGTGGTGCAGGCACTGCGCGCCCAGCGGCCCGACATCCGCATCGTGCTCGGCGGCCCCGAAGTCAGCCATGAGCCCGACACCCAGCCCATCGTGGCGCTGGCCGACCACGTGATTACCGGGTGGGGCGATGTGAGTTTTCCCAAACTATGCCGCTCCCTGTTGTTCGGACCGCGTCCGCTGATGAAAACCATCATCGGCGAACAACCGCCGCTGGATGAAATCGCCCTGCCCTACGCCCACTACAGCGCCACCGATCTCGCGCAGCGGGTTGTGTATGTGGAGGCCTCGCGCGGCTGCCCCTTCAAGTGCGCGTTTTGCCTGAGCGCCCTGGACAAGACGGCCTGGGCCTTCGAGCTGGAAGAATTTTTAAGCGCGCTGGACGGCTTGTATGCACGCGGCGCGCGCACCTTCAAATTTGTGGACCGCACCTTCAACCTGAAGATCGACGCCTCGGTGCGCATCCTGGAATTTTTTCTGGACAAGCTCGCCCGCCACCCGGACGCGCCGCTGTTTGTGCACTTCGAATTGATTCCTGACCAGCTGCCGGCGCGCTTGCAAGACTGCATTGCCCGCTTTCCCGCCGGGGTCT
>Ga0214919_10010338_pt1 | contig 11848 bp, 11 predicted proteins | sample LL1503_MetaG_FD_177994 | JGI IMG/M metagenome (GOLD analysis project Ga0214919, IMG submission 177994) | Freshwater microbial communities from Lake Lanier, Atlanta, Georgia, United States - LL-1503 | ecosystem: Environmental > Aquatic > Freshwater > Lake | place: USA: Georgia | collected...
ACGCAAGAAGAAAGCAGCAGCTAAGAAAGCTCCTGCACGTAAGAAGAAAGCAGCAGCCAAGAAGGCTCCTGCAAAGCGCAAGAAAGCAGCCAAGAAGGCCGCTCCTGCACGTAAGAAGAAGGCAGCCAAGAAGGCTCCTGCAAAGCGTAAGAAAGCAGCTAAGAAAGCTGCTCCTGCACGCAAGAAAAAAGCAGCAGCCAAAAAGGCTCCTGCAAAGCGTAAGAAAGCAGCCAAGAAGGCCGCTCCTGCAAAGCGCAAGAAGAAGGCCGCTAAGAAGGCCTAGGCCTTCTCTGCAACTTCAAATCAGTAGAACCCTCGGGTTCGGAGTGTCGAAATGGAGGGCGAAAGCCCTCCATTTCACTTTGTCCGGACAAGTTCGGTTAGAGCCTGTTCATCAGGTGAAAGATCTCAGCGGCCGCAAAACCATAAGGCGCTCCAAGATCAGCCATGCGTTGGCGCATCCGCGATCGGAACACTTCCATGCCGTCTTCATCGGTTGCTTTCATGGTTGATTCAAACTGACTTTCATGTCGCTCTAGCGCTGTGAGCTTCACTGGTACCCACGGAGAAATATCTTCAACGTGATTTGGTTCATCTGCTTCCCACAAAAGCAAAGCATCGGGGCGATGGTGAGTAACACCATGATCGGTGAAGTGATGCTTTAAGAAGTGTGGATCACGAGCAGCAACAATGGCATCGCAGACATTGAGACCAGTATTGCGATGATCTGGGTGTAGGCGATAGCGCTTCCACGGATCATGAGATAACACAACATTTGGTTTGACGGTGCGAATTGCAAGTGCGATGCGATCGATTGTTTCCTTGGAGTGTTCAAGCTCGCCATCGACGTAGCCAAGAAATGACACGGTCCCAGAAGTGCCAAGTGCAGCCGCAGCGTCACGTTGTTCTACCTGGCGCGACTGAATGAGCGCAGCAGTATCTGCATCCGGATTCCATGTTCCCTTGGATCCGTCTGTGCAAACAAGATGGTGAACGACTGCACCTTCTGCTGACCATTTAGCAAGAGTTCCTCCGCAACCGAACTCAACATCGTCAGGATGCGCACCAATGGCAAGAACTATCAGTGGCGTTGTGATGTTCGAAGTAAATGCAGTTACAGCCACTGGTGGTTGGCCTGGTTCGTTTGCGCTCATTATTAATCTCTTTCTCTACGTGCTAACTCGTCTAAATCATCTGCTGTGTCAAGGTCGAGTGCCAAAGCATCATCAACGATGAGTTCATATTCAAGACCTGCGTCAATGGCAAGACGAATGTGATTGTCGCAACTGCCTGGCCCGTACGCAGTTGAAAAAGTACTTGCTGCAGGAAAACTAAGAACGTTCGTACCGTCACGATGACGATCTGAAACGAGACTTACTTTTCCTTCTCTTGCAATATGTTCGAAACTGACGGCGAGGGGAAGGTCAGCGTGAGCGACCAATATGTGGTCTGCGCCATCTGCACGGGCGGCGGCACGGCCCGACGCAACAGCAATATCAAGTCCGGGTATCTGGCAATCAACAACGCGAGCGCCAAGTGCTGTTGCCCACGATGCAACGCCAGAGTCTGAACAGACAACATAGGTGGGAAGAGACAAAGCGGCCCGCACGACAGTCTCTGCGCACGATTGAGCAAGAGCAGACCGTTGAGTTGCGTTCAAGGTGTCTGCCAGACGACCCTTTGCCATGGTGAAGGACTTCACGGGGATTACAACGGCAACTCGCACATGGTCAGCCTACGAACCCAGTTCGCTTTGTGACCTACGCTAGAGACATGGCAGAGATTCGTATGGCGGTGGTGGGTGCCGGTTCTTGGGGCACCACTGTGGCCTCGTTAGCCGCTGCCAACACGCCAACGGTTTTGTGGGCACGTCGCGAGTCGGTGGTGGAAAGCATCAACACTCATCACGTCAATCCTGACTACATCGGCGGTGTGGCGCTGTCGCCAGAGCTTCGGGCTACATCATCACTGAGTGAGGCTGTGAGCTCGGCAGACATCGTTGTGATGGCGGTGCCGTCTCAGGGTTTTCGTCAGGTCCTCACTGAAGCACAGCCGCATATTCGCCCGTGGGTTCCAATTGTCAGTTTGGCAAAGGGTCTAGAGGCAGGCTCGATGTTGCGCATGTCGCAAGTGGCAAATGAAGTGATGCCAGGACACCCCGTTGCGGTGTTGACTGGTCCGAACCTTGCATCAGAAATTTCTGTTGGTCAACCCGCGGCCAGTGTTGTGGCGATTGATGATGCGATCATTGCAACGGCGCTTCAAGAATTGTTTTCTACGCCAACTTTTCGTGTGTACACGAATCCCGATGTTGTCGGATGTGAAATTGCGGGTGTTGTAAAAAATGTGATCGCGATTGCTGCCGGCATGGCGCAAGGCATGGGATTTGGTAAGAACACTCGAGCAACGTTGATTACGCGTGGCTTGGCTGAAATGACACGACTTGCAGTAGCGCTCGGTGGTGACCCCGTGTCTCTTGCTGGTCTTGCGGGTATGGGAGACCTCATTGCTACCTGTTCGTCACAGAGCAGCCGAAATACATCGGTCGGAATTCGACTTGGAAAAGGTGAGGCACTGGCAGACATTCTCGGTTCCACCACAATGGTTGCTGAAGGTGTGCGTAGTTCGGCGACAGTTCTTGAATTAGCAAAGCAGTACGGCGTTGATATGCCGATCACCGAGCAAGTTGTTGCCGTGTGTCACAACGGATTATCTGCATCTCAAGGTTTACTGTCATTGATGTCTCGTCGTTCACGTCCCGAAGCCCAACTATGAGTCGCGTTATTGGTAATCGCGGCGGAACCTGGCGCGGAACGGTCACTGAACACGGCACTCTGATTCCGGCTGAAGGTGGCGCTGAACTTGCATGGCATGTTGCAGGTGACGATAGATGGTATTCACCAGCATCAGAACCAACGTTGCGGCAGAAGTGGTACGCCGGTTTTCCAGTCTGTGAAACACGTATTCGTGTTGGCAATGGAGACATTGTGCAACGCATGTATTGCGTGGCTGATCGTGGCGGCATGACTGTCATTGAATTTGAAAACGAGTCAACACTTCCGGTTGCTGTTGCGGTCACTTGTTCTGATGTCTTAACGATGCGTCAGCCAATTGACAACCCTCCAGCTGGTATCGATTTACCTGCTAGCTCTATGGTGATTCCGCTCGGTCACAAAAGCACGGCCCGCATTGCTCTTGCTCATATCAATCCAAGTTCTGGACCACTTCCTGATGACATACCTGATCATCAACAAGTGGTGCGCGGATGGGAAACCGCCTGTGATCTTGCATCGCGAATCACCATGCCAGATCATTCTGTAGTGGCGGGCATTGCACGAGTTCGTAGTGACCTGTTGTTAGGTGTTGGTGTGACAGAAGATGCCTCAATCGAATTGGTTCGTCTCGCTGAAACTCATCGAGACTCGATTGTTGACGTTGTTGAAACTGTGCAGCGCAGAGTCAAGGCAGAAAAACGCGCGCGAGTTTTGCAGTGGGATACTCCGCATCTAATGGCGTCTGCTGCGCGTGCTTGTGTATTACTAGACGATGAAGTTGCAGCGAATGACATTGGTAGTACGTGGTTGCGTATGGCAGACCGTGACGTCGAAGAACTTCCCATAGAGATTCCCGCCGGACTCGGAGCAATTGCGTGGGCCGAATCTCTCTTGGCACAGGCATCTCCAAGTGGTGGGCAGTGCGTATTGCTGCCTCATGGCATTCCAGAGACGTGGTGGGGCTCAGCATTTGAAGCGCATGGCATTACTGCTGATCCGTACCGCACGATTTCTTTTGCCGTTCGTTGGCATGGCCCGCGTCCGGCAGTGTTATGGGAAATCACAGGTGCTGCCGGGTTATTGATTACGGGTGGCGCAGCTGACCCCTCGTGGCACACCACAGATGCTTCAGGTGAAGCACTGCTGGCAGCGCCAGTCTCTGTCTAGAAGGCGTCAGAAGCGCTCTGAACTCCGTTTAGGTGAAGTCTGAACCCTCTGCCCGCAATTAGCGATCAGTGAACAACTCGAACGTATCGCCGACAGCAATATCACCACACGTTGTCACCATTGCATAGAGACGACATTGGTCGCCACGTTCGTGGCTCATGCGCCTGAAATCTTTGTTCAGAAACCAATCGTTATTCTGCTTGCACGGAATTGCATACGACGTTAAAAAACCGCGCATGGTTCCGATGCGAAAATGTGCACCGGGACGAAATGCTTCAGATGGGATGCCCGCAACGGTGATGTTTTCCCCTGCATAGCCCGGGGCAATGGGGTGACCTTCTGCTTGCAGGGTCTCAATGGCGTCTGTTGACCAAATGCACAGTGCCTGCCACGGGCGACCATGGCCGACGCGCCACGACTGCACGTCACCTTCGACGCCTTTCCATCCGATTACAGCAGAACCTAGTGGCTTCTTTGGTAATCCTTGAGATGCATGCAAGTGCGCAACTGCACCGACATGTTCGATGGCAAGAGAGCGCATCGTAGGAAAAAATCTCCACATGGCAGCAAGAAGTGACTCGACCTGAGATTCAGAGAGTTGATCGTATTTCTCCATGACGGATGCATGGACTGCAGAGAATGCATTGTCAACATTGTCAAGTGATGGCAGTGAAATTCCGGCGAGCGATGAAAATTCAGCGAGAAAACCGCGAGCACCCGCAAGCCAACCATCAGGAATTGTGGACTCGTGAGTGTGGTGACTCCAAATGTCGTTCATCTCATCGAGAGTGCCCTGTGCATCTTGTGCGGTATACGAATAGTTGCCAACATTGATCAATGCGGAGCGGGCCATGTATGAAGCCTACGCTTCACCGTATGGCACGACCAGTTCCCACTCTTGACTACGAGCGCGAACTCATGGCGACGGGTGCACGCATCATTGCCGGCATGGACGAAGTGGGTCGTGGCGCAATTGCAGGGCCAGTCACCATCGGAGTTGTTGCAATTGATGCAACTATTGGCGCGGTACCTGAAGGATTAGCTGATTCGAAATTAATGACACCAAAGCGCAGAGAAGCGATGGTACCTATTGCAAAAGAATGGGGTCTTGCATGGGCCACTGGTTCTGCAACGGCAGCTGAGATCGACAAGTACGGCATCATGACTGCGTTGAGCCTTGCGGGCAGTCGGGCATTGACAGCACTTGGCCTACGACCAGACATCATCATTCTTGATGGCAACAACAGTTTTCTTCTTGAAGAAAATGACGGGCCACGCATCGTGACACGCATCAAAGGCGACCAGACATGTGCAAGCGTGTCGGCAGCCAGTGTGATTGCCAAAGTAGAACGTGACGCGTTAATGGCGCAATTGCATGAACAGTTTCCGCATTATGGATGGAGCGGCAACAAGGGTTATGGCGCAGCAGTACACACTGATGCAATAAAGATTCACGGAGTCACAGACTTGCATCGCAAGTCGTGGAACTTAGGTGTCTAGCTAGACGCCAACGCGACCTACGGTTTAGGAAACTTTGATGTCTTTGAAAGGAGACACAGAGTCGATTCCCATGTCTTTTGGAAGACCAAGCACACGCTCACCAACGATGTTGCGCATGACTTCATCTGAACCACCAGCAATACGAAGGCCAGGTGCGCCGAGAACGAAGTTTGACCATGCATAGGTGCCCCACTCGCCGCTGTCTGCGATGAGCTTTGGTCCGAGAACATGTGAAACGAATTTCACAAGACGAGCTTGGTTGTTCACCAACACCATCTTGCCGACTGAACCTTCAGGTCCAGGAAGTTTTCCGGCTTTGGCAGATGCTGCTGTGCGCTGTGCGTTCATAGCAGCGATGCGGTAGTTCATGATGATGTCTGCAAGTTGCACACGAATCAGTGGATCTGTATCGAGTCCGTAATGCTTCACCATTGCAATAACACGGGTGAGCAAGTTGCTGTCGCCAGCGTTGCCGCCACCGATTGATGCTCGCTCATTCATGAGTGTGGTGAGGGCCACATTCCATCCGTTGTTGATGTCACCAAGACGGTGGTCATCACGCACGCGAACTTCATTGAAGAAGATTTCGTTGAAGCTTGCGCCACCTGTCATTTGCTTGAGCGGCCGAATTTCAACTCCAGGCGCCTTCATGTCAACAATAAAACCTGTGAGGCCCTTGTGCTTTGGCAAATCCCAATCGGTACGGCAGATGATTTCGCCGATGTCTGAATAATGCGCACCTGATGTCCACACCTTCTGACCAGTGATGATCCACTCGTCACCGTCTTTGACGGCCTTTGTGGTGAGCGATGCAAGGTCTGAACCTGCACCTGGCTCTGAGAACAATTGGCAACCAATAATTTCTGCGCTCCACATTTGCTTGATGTACAAGTCAAGAGCGGCAGGAGTTGCGTGCGCGAGAATTGTGGGAGCAACCATGCCAAGGCCGATACCGAAGCAGCTTTGGTCGGCTACACGGAATTGCACTTCGAGTTGGCTGTACAAACGATCGTAAGCAGATGGAAGTTCACGGCCGCCGAATTTCTTTGGTCCGGTGATCCACCCAAAGCCTGCTTTGAATTTTTTGTTGCGCCATACTTTGGCTTCTTGTGCCTGAGTGAACTCAGCGTCACGGTCGCGCTCGCGATAGAAGGTGTCTGCGCCTTCGCCCCAAACGAATGCTTTTTCAGCCACACGGCGTTCTGCATTTGCCTCGAGAAATGCGAGTGCTTCTTTTTCAAATTCTGCGATGGTTATGTCGGCCATGGTGTGGTTACCCCTTAGTCGGACCCGAGAGGGTCTTTTTGTTCTCCTTTGACATTATCGGGATGTCGATTGATGGGCGAAGCCACATGGAAATTGACTAGCGTGGAGAGTTATGGGACAGCTCGTGGCAGTAGATCAAAAAGCTGGTGGTTCGTCCACCATTGTGCGGTTTGAGACCAATCGTTCTCTCACTGGTATGGGCCACGAGCGCTTTACCAGCGCAGCCGAAGCCAAGGGCCCTCGTCCCGCCGCGGTGATTGCCCGTCGTTTCTTTGAAGCTGGCCATGTGTCCTGGGTTCACGTCTATGGCAACTGCATCACCGCTTCGCTTGAGGCAGGAGCATCGCAGGCTGACCTCAATGAAATTGTTCGCGATCTGTATCAGTACTGGAAGCCAGGCATGGTGCCTCCAACACTTGAAGAACTTCTTGCTTCGATGCCAGCAGAGACAGCTCCGGCTGCATCATCAGGTGGCGATACCGCAGCACCAACAGGTGAAGACCCGCGCATTCCGCCGCACTTGTTCGAGCGCAGCCGCAACGCCCGCGCCCGTCTCGCCGCCAAGTAGGTCGGCACAGGGGAGCCCCCTGAAACCATCGAACATATGTTCGCTACGCTGGCCCCATGGGACGCGTCGCTTTTGAAGAACTTGCAGGCATGCGCATTGCAGGCGTGGAAACAGGTGTGCAATTTGCAGAACGTATGCATGCCCATGTCGCTAGCGGGTTTGGCCCTATTGCAGTTGCTTCGCAGTTAGCTGCGTTGTTGCCGGCAGCAGGTCTCGAGCGCGGCTACATATATGGCTGCACAGGTGATGCCGCTACGTCGTTGTTGTTTGGTCTAGTTGCTGCAGCCACTACTGCAGGTTCGTGGTTTGCCATGGTCAACATGCCCAGTGCTGGTCTGATGTCTGCATATGAACATGGCGTGGCGTTGCACCGCACATTGTGTGTGTCTGGTGACAACACTTCATCTGTCATGTCGCCAGTAGTAGGTGCGTTAGTTGATGGTGTTGATCTTGTTGCAGTGTCGTCGCCGGTGTGTTCACAGTCTGAAGCACGACGCATTGCTACGCGCGTGAAAGCACAAGGTGCTGTGTTATTTGTGTTGGGAAACCCGGGTGGCTTCTCTCTTGATGCATCGTTTAATGCACGGACTGTTGATTGGCAGTTTGATACTCATGCCAGGTCACGCACGGTGGAAGTGTCTGCGTCGGGCCGTCGTGTGTATGCGCATCGTTCATGCACGGTGCAATTGCCGAGTGCGCCATGAGCCGGTCTATTGCTGTGGTGTTTCCACATTGGATGCAACAACATGGTCAACTGGGCGAAGAACACGCGTTTCGCACTTTTGAACATGTGGTGCGTGCGGTCACTGCATTGTCGCCGCTTGTTGAAGTGCAAGATATTGGCACCATTGTGTTGTCGGCCCGTGGCCCATCGCGATATTTCGGTGGCGATAACGCGGTTGCACAAAAACTGCATCAGATATGTACTGACACCAATACTGGTTCTGCATTTGGAGTTGGTATTGCTGATTCGCGCTTTGCTGCGCTTGCTGCAGCCCACTTAGCGGTGTCGCGTCAACTCCCGTGCGTTATCGATACTGCTATTGCTACAGATTTCATTGCAGCATTACCGGTGCCATCTTTGTCACGCGTGGGTGGCATTAGTGCTGACACCGTTGATCTGTTTCAACGCTTAGGTCTTGGTACGTGTGGTGCATTGTTCACGGTGGGTGAAGCTGCTCTTATCGATCGTTTCGGTGTTGAAGGCAAACGGGTGTATCTGTTGGTGTCGGGTGACGAAGTGCAACATCTTGCGCCTGGGGCGCCGCCATCAGACTTTGCGTGCAGTGTTGAGTTCGAATCACCGTTGACTAATGCGACACACGTGGTATCAGCTGCGCGCGACACCATTGATGGAATGGTGAATGCAATTGCTGGCCATGGCCAACAATGTGTGCGTTTACTGATTACTTGCCATACCGATCATGCGGAAAGCACTGGTCGTATTTGGGGTGAACCACGTGGTTTTGGTGCCGCAGTCACAGCACAACGACTTTTGTATCAACTAGAAGGGTGGCTCACTGATTCCGCTGCAGACCCTGATGCGCCCACCAGTGGTGTTGTACGTGTTGAATTCATGCCGTTAGAAAGTCGTGAAGTGTTGGTATCGCAGCCGTTGTTGTGGGGCGGTAGTCAAGAAAATACCGAACGTGCAGCGCGCGCAGCCAGCATGGCAATGGCAGTGAATGGCAGCGTGCAGGTCACGGTGCCGCGATGGGAGGGTGGGCGCGATATGGCAACGGTGTATTCACGCGTTCCGTTGTCTCTCGTTGACATCACTAACCCTGATGCAAGCGAGCAGCGTGTGCACACGGGTGATGGCGTAGCGCGTCACTGGTCAGGTTCTGTACCGTCGCCATCACCAGCATCTGTTGCTGTTGAGCCACCACTTATTCGGGTTGTTGATGCCGGGGGTAGTGATGTTGGTGTTACTGGCCGGCACGAACTGAACACTGTGCCGTCATATCTAGAGGTCGGCAGTCAAAAGTATGACGTGGTGCGTGTAGCTGGCCCATGGCCTCTTGAAGAACGATGGTGGGACCCGCGTCGTAAGCGTCGCCAGGTACGCATGCAGGTGCTGGTGCGTCACCCACGCCGTGGTGTTGGGGTATTTCTCGTTGGTTTAGAAAATCAACAGTGGACGTTGCTCGCGCGCTATGACTAGTGATTCTCGTGGCACACTTAGTGCGTGCCGATACATCGCGATGCTCAACACTGGTGTGAATTAGTTGGCACACGCACGCCTGTTGATGAACGTGAACGCGAATCAATAGAGAAGTTCTTGGAAATGGCGCCGGTTCTCACGGACCCGTTTAACGAGCATGCAAATCTTGTGCACATCACAGCTTCAGCAATTGTGGTTACTGATGCAGGTGACAAGGTTGCATTGCATATGCATAAGCGACTCAACATGTGGTTGCAACCAGGTGGGCATATCGAAGCAGGAGAATCTGCTGCACAAGGCGCATTGCGTGAAGCCGAAGAAGAAACTGGTTTGCCTGTGCGACACGAAAGTGACGGCGGGCTATTCGTGCACGTTGATGTGCATCCGGGTCCGAAGGGTCATACGCATCTTGATCTGCGCTATGTGGTGCGAGCTCCTGATGTTGTGCCGGCTCCTGCAGAAGGCGAGAGTCAACTGGTTCGGTGGTTCGACTGGGATGAGGCAGAGGCCATTGCAGATGTGGGCCTGTTAGGCGGATTACGCGCCACGAAAGCCCTACTGGGCTTATAATTCCCTTGTCTATACGAACATATGTTCGTATAGAATTGCGCGGTGGGGTTCAACAATCCGGCGATGCCGTGGCACGAATTAGAAGCGCGTCTGTCTGATGGTCGAGCGCCGTCTTCAGTGGGCTGGAACGCAGGTGGCGATGGCCCCGCGTTTAGTGCAACGCGTCAACCGTTTGAACCAGTGTTGTCACGTCAGCAACCCATGGTGCCGTATGCAGAATTGCATTGCACATCAAATTTTTCTTTCCTAGAAGGTGCAGCACATCCTGAAGAGTTAGCAGAGGTGGCAGCAGCTCTCGGGTTATCTGCACTTGCCATTACTGATCGCAACGGTTTGTACGGAGTCGTGCGTTTTGCAGAAGCAGCACGTGCAGTGAACTTACCCACCATCTTTGGCGTGGAACTTGATTGTGCTGGTGGCGACATTGTGTTGTTGGCGCGCGGACCATCTGGCTATGCACGTATGGCACGAGCCATTAGTGAAGGACAACTTGCCGGCAGCAAAGGCGCTCCCGTGTTTTCTTTTCCTACGGTGGGGCAGACAGTGCGTGATCATTGCTTGGTTCTCACAGGAGGGCGCACTAGTGCTGTAGTGCAGGCATTGGTACAACATGGCCCAGCAGAAGCAGAACGTTCATTGCGTTCACTAATCGAGCACTTTGGGCAACGCAATGTATTGGTAGAACTGTGGGACCACGGCGACCCCATTGATGGGGTGCGCAATGACCAGTTAGTGCAACTGGCGGCAATGCTTGACCTTGAGTGTGTTGCCAGCAACAACGTCATGTATGCGGTGCCGGCACAGCATCGTTTAGCTACAGCACTGGCGGCTGTGCGTAACAGGTGTGGCCTAGACAGCATTGATCATCTGTTGCCTGCTGCAGCAACGGCGTACTTGCGTTCAGGTGCTGAACAGCAACGGCGCTTTGCGCGATACCCAGGTGTTGTGGAACGCACAGCAACACTTGCAGGTGATATTGCTTTTGACTTGTCATTGGTGGCGCCGCAGTTGCCGCCGTTTCCGTGCCCCGATGGTCATACGGAAATGTCGTACTTGCGTCAGTTGGTTGCGCGCGGCGCACAACATCGATACGGACAGAAACCAGCTGAATCAAACGAAGACTTGTCGTTACGTGCGCGTGCCTGGCGCACCATTGACCACGAATTAGAAATTATTGAAACGCTTGGTTTTGCTGGTTACTTCTTAGTGGTGTGGGACATCGTGCGTTTCTGTACTGAGCAGGGCATTTTGTGTCAAGGCCGTGGCAGCGCAGCAAACAGTGCTGTGTGTTTTTCTCTTGGTATTACAAAGGCCGACGCAGTGTCGCTGGGCTTATTGTTTGAACGCTTCTTGTCGCCAGAGCGCGACGGTCCGCCCGATATCGATATTGATATTGAAAGCGGCAGGCGAGAAGAAGTCATTCAATATGTGTATGCCCGTCATGGGCGTCATCATGCAGCACAAGTTGCCAACGTCATTACATATCGGTCACGGTCTGCGGTGCGCGACATGGCGCGCGCATTGGGGCACAGACCTGATCAGCAAGATTCATGGAGCAAACAAGTTGATGCATGGGGCACGGTTGCTATTACCGCTACACAACGTGACCATGACATTCCTGACTTGGTGTTAGAGATGGCTGCTGAAGTGGAACATATGCCACGACACTTAGGTATTCACTCAGGCGGCATGGTGATGTGCGACAGGCCCATCATTGAAGTGTGCCCAGTCGAGTGGGGGCGCATGGCTAATCGCAGTGTGTTGCAATGGGACAAAGATGATTGTGCTGCTGCAGGGTTAGTGAAGTTCGATCTATTGGGTCTCGGTATGTTGTCGGCA
>Ga0214919_10010339_pt1 | contig 11848 bp, 11 predicted proteins | sample LL1503_MetaG_FD_177994 | JGI IMG/M metagenome (GOLD analysis project Ga0214919, IMG submission 177994) | Freshwater microbial communities from Lake Lanier, Atlanta, Georgia, United States - LL-1503 | ecosystem: Environmental > Aquatic > Freshwater > Lake | place: USA: Georgia | collected...
TATGCTCCGATTATTCCGATGATTTTAGTAAATGGTTCTAAGGGTATTGGAACAGGTTTCAGCACAGATATTATGTCTTATAATCCGCTTCAAATAATCGAGTATTTGAATTGTAAAATAGGCTCTAAAATGGGGTCTAAATTACAGATTGTTTATGACGAAGATTTCATACCATATTACGAAGGGTTTCAAGGCAAAATTGAAAAAATAAGCGATTCAAAATTCTTGATTAAGGGTAAATATGAAAAGGTAGGGGTTGATAAAGTAAGAGTTACAGAATTACCTGTTGGCTTATGGACAGAGACTTTTAAAGAACATCTTGAATACTTGATTGAGCCTGGTCAAGATAAAGACGGTAAGAAAATAAATGCGTTTATTAAAGATTATGATGATATGAGCAGAGATACTATTATTGATTTTACGGTAACATTTCCCAAGGGTAAAATTGAAGAACTTGAATCTGCTGTCGTAGAATATAATTGTAATGGATTAGAGAAATTATTGAAACTATATACTACAAACACAAATACAAATATGCATTTATTTGATGCGAATGATAAACTGAAGAAGTATAATAAGATTGAGGAAATCATTGATGATTATTTTGAGACAAGATTGAAAATGTATGAAGTGCGAAAAGAATATGTAATTAATAGTTTGGAGCGTGAATTATTGTTACTTTCAAATAAGGCAAAGTATATCAAAGAAAATCTGGATGGAACCATTGATTTGCGTAAGAAGAAGAAGGAGCAAGTTATTCAAATGTTAAAAGAAAAGGCATACGATACTATTGATGATGATAATGAGTATAGATATTTAGTGAAACTGCCGATGGACAGTGTTACGGAGGAAAATGTGGAGAAAATATTTAACGAACGATGTAATAAGGAAGCAGAACTTGAAATAACTAAAAAAAAGGCACCGGCGCAAATTTGGAGCGAAGAATTAGCTGTTTTGAAGGGTGAATATGGAACATTTTTAGAAGAGCGAAGACGAATGATGATGGGAGATGATGAAAAGCCTAAGAAGAAGAAGGCTGTTAACGCTATTGTTAAAAAAGGTTCAAAGAATATTGTTGTTGATGAAGAATAAACGTAAACAACAAATTACAATTTAGTAACCGAAAAAAATAATTAATTTTATTAATAATTTTATTTTTTATAATATTTTCTTGATTTATTAGATTTATTAGATAGTTTTTCCCTCCTTTACTACCCTTTTTTTCGCATTTTTCTTTGGCTTTTGTTGGTTATAAGCATCAATCACACTTTGTTGCTCTGGTGTAATTTACGGGTCATAATATGCGTCTAATTGCCTAGCATTGAATTATTTCACATCACGCCTTGATTCAGGCTTTATATATCCCCATCTTTCATAAATATCACTCTCATCATAAATGCCATCAGGGTCATATGTAGGACCGCGATAAGTTTCGTTTACCTTATCATTTGGATTAAAAGTTATGCCTCCGTTTACACTTACTATATTTCCCTTATCATCAATTCTGTGTTGATAATTGCTACTTTGTTTTTTTTCTCTGGATTGCTAGTTGCGTTTCCCATTATATATTATATAATATTTTATATAATACATATATTTTTGAAAATATTTCAATTTTTTCAAAATAAAATTTTTATAAGAATTAGAAATTAGAAATTAGCAATTAGCAATTAGAAATTAGAACCATGGCTTTAAAACAAGTTCCTTATCTGAATTATTTGACATAACTGGATGCGCAATTGGTATAGCTAATGTGCTGACGTCATTAATATATGTCATATAACCTTGCGCTTCACTATAAACCTGTTTAATACAATAATCTAACACCATTTTATTCAATTCTCTTATTTGTGAAGTTACATCAGATGGTTGATTTGCGGAGTGTTGTAAATAAATACTGCGCATAATTATTTTTAAAGCATCACAGTCTTGAGGACCTATAGTATATTGTCCATTTGATAGTTTATATACACCAGCTCTGATACCATTTTGAATTATATGTATGTTTTGTTGAGAGAAAAAGGCAACAGATAATGTCGTTTGGTCCCATAGGCCTTCTGTAGGATTCCTAAATGTAGTACATTGATGAGCTGGTATTTTATCATACATTTGAAACAATTGAGAAGTATTGGGTGTTTTAATATCTACTCGTCCATTTAAATTACTTTTCATTTATAATACTCAAATAGAAAAAAATATATTTATTTAATTTATATACATGGAAACATTTCAAAAAACAGTTTTATTTTGTGCGCTAATAGTTCTAATTTTTGCTTTAGTTATAATTGGAGTAGCTTTAACTAATGCTACAAGTTCTAATTGGCCACCAATGATTCCAGATTGTCCTGATTATTGGATAATTGATGGTTCAGGAACAAATACAAAATGTATTAATGTAAAAGATTTAGGAACATGTCCAAAACAAAACGGTCAATCGCATTTAACAATGAATTTTAATGCTCCTGCTTTTACTGGCAGTCAAGGGTTATGTAATAAATATAAATGGGCTAATAAATGTGGTATTTCATGGGATGGTATTACATATGGTGTTTCTAATCCTTGTTCTGCTTAACTCTTTCTACAATTAAAAATAAGATAAAAGTAAATTACAATTCAATTATTATAATTTTTTAAATACAATTAAAATATTTCTTAATAATTATATATTTAATTATAATTTTGAAAATATAATTAAAAAGATAACTGTTAAAAATATAATATGAATAAATTAGAGATAAATAAAGTACTTAACAGAGAAGAAAAAGCATCTAATATTAAGGATATATTAATTAATTTTGAAAAAAATAAAAATAATGTACTTTTTAAAAAGGGTATTTATGTCTATGGAGACCCAGGAACTGGTAAAACGTCATTTGTTACTAATATATTGAAAGAATTAGATTATGACATTATTAAATATGATGCTGGAGATATAAGGAATAAATCTATTATTGACACCATAACAAAGCATAATATGAGCGATAGAAATATTTTGAGTCTATTTAATAAAAAGGTAAAAAAGATTGCGATTATAATGGATGAAATAGACGGAATGAATAATGGTGATAAAGGGGGAATTAACACATTAATTAAACTGATTCGACCTAAGAAAACCAAGAAACAGAAATTAGAGGAAACTACATTGAACCCAATTATATGTATTGGTAATTATCATATTGATAAAAAAATTACCGAGTTGATGAAAGTATGTAATACAGTAGAATTAAAGATTCCTAGCCAGCCTCAAATATCTACGATTGTTAAAACATTATTACCGGAGATAAATGAAACAATTAATAATAAATTAATTAATTATATACAAGGTGATTTGAGAAAACTGGAAAATATATATAATATTTATATGAAAAAACCAGATTTATTTAATAGTGAAATAATTGAGAATATTTTTCAACTAAAATCTTATAATGATGATACTAAACAAATTACACAGAAACTAATAAATTCACCGTTTACAATTAATGAACATAATACTATTATGAATGAAACAGACAGAACAATCGTGGGTCTATTATGGCACGAAAATATAATTGATGTTATTGGAAAAATGGATAAAAGTATTTCAATTCCATTTTATTTAAAACAATTGGATAATATTTGTTTTTCGGATTATATTGATAGAATAACGTTTCAAAAACAAATATGGCAATTTAATGAAATGAGCTCGATGATTAAAACGTTTAAAAATAATAAACTATATCATACTTCGTTTATAAAAAAGCAGAAGTTTAATCCTGCTGAAGTAAGATTTACAAAGGTGTTAACAAAATATTCGACAGAGTATAACAACTCAATTTTTATTCAAAATTTGTGTCAGCAATTAGGTATGGATAAAAAAGATTTGTTTTCTTTTTTCCTAGAATTGAAGAGCAAGTATGATGATAATCAATTATTAGCTCTTTTTGAAAACTATGAAATAAGTAAATTGGATATTAATAGAATTTATAGATACATTGAAAAATATACAAACGAAAATGTGAATGTAAGTGAAGATATTGTTTTTGATGAGCCTGATAGTGATGCTGAATAAATAATTAAGATTATTAATTATAATTATTTATTTTTTTAATGATTTAATTATTTATTTTAATTGGTAAATTGCGCTTGTAATTGGTTCCACCTTAAATGAGTATGTTCACTCAATGAAGTCTTATTAACAGATTCATAATGGTTCGGTGATTGATAAAAAAATAGTAGTGAAGAATTTGACTTTGAGCCACTACAATCGACTACAGAAAAAAACCTATTCTCATCTTTAGAACCAACCTTGTAATTATAATACGTGCCTGTAACCGCGTCTCTAACATTACTTCCAAACCCGTTGCTAGCATAGAGTCCGACCTTAATTAGCTTATTAATAGTCTTTCCTTTTTTTTCTTCCGTAACACTTCTTCTATAAATATGATAATTTTTATCATGTTGCTTTATAATTTCTGCGTTAATCTTAGAATCGCTAATGCTAATATCGTCTGTCATTTTATATTAATAATACTAAAACAATATCTTTAAATGTTTTTGAATAATATATTATTACTAATTATATTAATCCATATATTTTTTTTCCCATTGTTTGATTAATAACATAATTAATTGTACCATTATCATCCATTTCTGGATGACTAGACGCCCCGAATTGTTTGTCTGAATACATAATTGCAATCACTAAAATTTTATTATTTAATAATAAATTTTGTATATCAATACTTTTAGCATTCGAATATAATGGACGAAAAGTATCTAATGAATTATTATAATAATTTTCATATAATTCAGTAGGTTTTATAAAAGTATTGTATAAAAATGCGGTTTTTTCATTAGAAAATTTTATTAATTCATCAATTTCTGGTTGAGATAACTTTTCAATTTCTTCTTCATAAAATAATAATTCTTTTATTTTGTTTTTAATTTCATAATAAAAATCTAAAATAGTTTTATTTTCATCAACAACAGGAGGCGTTTCCTCGATAGTAGCCGGAGGTATTTCCTCGATAGTAGCAGGAGGTGTTTCTTCGATAGTAGCAGGAGTTTCCTCTATAGTAGCAGGAGGAGTTTCCTCGATAGTAGCAGGAGGTGTTTCCTCGACAACAGGAGGTGTTTCCTCGATAGTAGCAGGAGGAGTTTCCTCGACAGTAGCATGAGGAGTTTCCTCGACAACGGCAGGAGTTTCATTAATATTTGAGCTATCCATTTTAATAAATATATATTATATTATTTTTATGTCAAAGTAAAAATAATATCTAATTTTCTAAATTTATAAAATTGCAATTCAAAAATAATTATTATTTCTTATTTATCGCCTAACTCTTCTCTTATTAGTTCTTCTTCTCTTATTAGTTCTTCTTCTATTATTTGTTCTCCTTCTTTTTCCTCCATTCATAGCTAACCATTCTGGATGATATTTGCCCTCATGTCCACAATTTTTACAATAAGGACCACCTCTTGCGCCACCTGCTTCAACTTCCTCCCATTCTTTACATTGTTTATTTTCCCCAGGGGCTGATGAACATAAAGTACAAGCTAATCCATTTGTTTTAGCATTGCCTTTATTAGCAAGATATCGTTGACGTCTTGCTTCTTGTTTTGCTTCACTCTTAGTAGCTTCAGGGTTAAGGTCCTCACCTCCCATTTTTTCTGACATATATTATATTACTGTATTTTAATTAATTTATATAATTTATATTTTCTATATTTGAATTATATCATTTGATTTTTTATTATTATTTTTTCTATTTTCAATTTGCTCAAATATTAATTTTTTGATTTTTTCTTCTAAATAAGCAACCTTTTCCTTCAATTGATTATTTTCAAGTGAAAGTTCTTGTATCATTGTTCCCATTTCATTCATTTTTTGCTCATATTGTAAATTTAATGGACCTTGTTGTAATTTATTAACAATTTGATTATATTCATTCATTTGTTGTTGTTGTTTCATTGCCGTCTCCATTCTACTTTTATGTATTTCTTGCGTTTGTTGAATAACATCTGGTTTATTTTTAACATGACCAGGTTCATATTTCTCTAATATAGTATCAATATCTTCCATAAAAAATTTTTTCACATTAGGCTCTTTTACAAAATCATCTACAGTTTTATCTGACACTTTTACTTTGTCGTTAGGGGTATCAAGCAATGTCTTTTTGTCAAATGTATTTTGAATGTGTGAAAAGACCAAGATTGTTTTCTTTGGGTCCAATTGAACGAAAGGAATTGTGTATTCTTTTAAGAAATGACGTTCTTCGGCTAAACACGCATTATTATCATAACTAGTAATTTGTAATAATTCTTTTCTAAAGGCAAACGTTCCAGCGGTTGAATGATTTGGACCATAAGGACCAAATTGATACATTTTTTGAATGTGTTTAAAATATATATACATTTCACTTGACCCCGCACACAATTTTTTAGGATTATTTTTTAACATATCTACTGCGTGACTAATTCTTTCAGGCGGATAATAGTCGTCATCATCCATGTAAATAATAATATCACCCTTAGATTTTTCGTGCATTAAATTGCGCTTTCTACCTAGTGTCATTTTTTCATCATATTTATAATACTTTACTTGTGGTATGTGAGAAACTAAATCTTCTATCTTATCATCTCCGTCATCAATAATAATCCATTCGATTCTGTCTTTGGAATATTTTTGATTTTCAAAACATTGAATCATTATGGGAATAAATGGTCGTCTATTAAATGTAGGCGTACATACACTCACAAAGGGTTTCTTTGGCAACTTTTCTAGTTTTAAATTTTGCATAATTATAAATTACAATATTAAATAAGGTTTATATTGTAATTTGTATATAATATTTTATTGTTATTTTTCTTCTTTCTCTTTTCTTTTTATATATTTACTAGGTTTTGAGGATTATTTATAGAAGCAACAAGACCACCATTTTGTTTTATTGTGTTCGGAATCTCGGGAATAAATGGTGACAATTTATCTAGTTCTTTTGGCTGATAGAAACTTGTTTTTGCGTAAACCAATCCTAAAGCAATAATAACAATTGCCGCTCCAATGCCACCCAAAATATCATTTGCGTTTGTTATAAGAGGAATTGATATTAAAATAGCTAAAATATTTTTGTAGTATAAAAAATTATTTTTTAATATTGTTCCAAATCCTACATTCGGTACTAAGTTAAAATTACATTTATATCTTATTATAGCAAAGATAACAGTAAATACAGATACAAATGAAATAATAAAACCAAAAAATCCAAAAAGCATAAAAAACATAATTATAAACAAAAATATTAATCCTACACCATACCAATATGACATTTCACTCATTCCATAATAATCGCTTGACGGGTTATTAATATCTCTTTGCATAAACAAACCTAGATTCATAAACCATAAATAAATAAAATAAATAGGATTAACAAAGAGTAAAAAAATCAATATGTAAGATATTAATACGATTGGTCCAAATAAAATAATGTAAAAACTATTTAATTCAAACTCTCTTATAGTAATTAATAATTCACTTAATGAACCAAAATCGAGTCTTATTATATGTTGGATTATATTCGTAAAAAAAACGCTTACTACATTTGAGCCTGGTTTTTTTAGAGAACGAAGAAAATCTAATAATGAATTTCCTTTTCTATTTGTATCATAATCGAAAAATAGTTTTTGACTATATTTACCATCATCTGTTTCATAAATATTTGAAATACAATCTTTTGTATAATTAGGAATTTTTTCAGTGTATGGATAATAATCCATATTTGTTGGAAATATACCTGATTGGGCACTGAATGTCCCATATAATACAAGTGACCCTAATGTAAAATAAATAAAAGCCCTTATAATGCTAGGAAATACAGCTTTAATATATTGTAGTATTGTTTGTTGATTAATATTAATGCCAGATACATTGTTTTTCTTGTCGTCTATTGCCGATGTATCACTTGTTGTTGTTGTTGGTGTTGTTGTTGACATTACTATATTAAAATGATATAAAATTATTTTGAAGGTTTAATTAAAAACTAATTTAGTTGAGCTAAAATAAAATATAATTAAAATATAAATAAAATATATGATTATTTCTAAAAATCAATATAGCACATTATTATTATTTATTGTATCATTGTTGATTTTATTATATATATTTAATTGGATTGATTATTTAGTAAAATATGGATTTATTTATAAAGCCTCTTCTTCTTCTCTGAATGAAGGTTTTAATACTAATGAGAATAGTTCGACGAATCATACCGTTAATTTACCATTAAATACTACTTCGTCTTGTAGTAATTTTTGTGGTCCAACAGCGCGTTGTGCTATCACCGGTCAGCAATGTACGTCCGATATTGAATGCCCAGGTTGTCAGCCAAATGTACCTCAACCTCAAAATCAATATACTCCTAATGTTCCCGGAAATGATGATGCTGGTAAATTAGATTATAAACCTAGTTATTCAACATTAACAACCGATATTGGTTCAAAAGCGGCAATATATAATGATAAATTGGGTGACCCTGTTAAAGCCAATTTTGGACAAAATACCTGGATTGATAAATTTAATGAAAGCAGACAGTTATTTGATGAACGTTATAAACCGGCTGGGTTGGTAAATATGCCTTCTTATCCAAATCGTCAATCTGCTACAGGTCAATTTATTGATGAAGGTCCATTAGCGGCAAATGCGTATTTAAAATAAAAATCAATTTTTATAAATTTTATGAATTTTATGAATTTTATGAATTTTATGAATTGTTATATAACAATATATATAACAATTTAACTTAATGTTATAGTCCTTTAAGTGGCATACATTAATCCAGCATTACCACCAACAAATGTAACAACGTTTATTCTTTCCTCAAACAAAACTAAATTAAAATTATAATCATAAATTCTCCATGTTGGCTTATTTATACCAATAATTTCACCTGTTTCAGGGTCACAAATAGTCAATACTTGCGCTAAAGGGTCTAATGCCGGCACTACTGTAGTAAATTCCAATTCAACATTATTAAAACGATTCATATTTATTGCTCCAGATGGTTGTAAATCAAAAGGCCCATTATTAACACAAAAATTGTAACAATATAATCCAGATGGAGCATTTCCACATGTTCTTACATACTTTTCAACATAATTATAAATGCCAGCCGGTTGTATATTCTCTCTATATTGTCCATCTAAAAGGATTCCAAGTGCTAATAATATGTTTTTCTGATTATCTGGATTATAGTCACCTGTAATCATATAACCAGTAGGAACTCCACTAGGATTTAAACCAGGACCAATTGTAGCTGGTGGTGGTGTAGGATTTGGAAAAGTACCACTTTCCGGTGCTAATATTAAATCACTTGGTATATAATTATACGGCCAGTTTGTATAATTTGACCATGTATTACGTAAATTAGCATCACTTCTTTGAAAATACCACATCCAGCTAGATATTAAACCAATAGAATCAAGTTGAACTTTATTCGGTCCAGTTACATTATAAAATACTTGCTCGTGAACTTGTTTAAACATATATTTCTGCTCATTCTTAGCAAATAATTTCTGTTCATCATTCGATAAAAAGCAATAAGTGCAATTTAAATGTATATCTGAATTCCATATACTACGTGTATCATCATAAGAAGTAGGACCCAAAGCCACATCCGGAGGTGTTTGTAAAAATCGATACATCTGCATGTAATATTGGTTAAAGTTTGGAGCTACATAAGGGTAATCATTTATATAATCAAATACATCACGAATCATAAATATTTGATTTATAGGACGAAATGTGACACTTATTTGTAGTTCATTGTATTGTAATGCTACTAAAGGAAAAGCCATTTGTGTTTTAAGATTAAACCACGCATTCAATGGTATATATAATATTCTTCCACGTATGGATGGTTCGGCGCCTGCTGGACTAGTAGTATAATAAGCATTTGGATAAGCATCAGAACGTGTTCCAGCATTTCCAGGGTCATTTAACTCTGGAATGTTACCAATCATTTCGTTAAATAAATCTTTTTTAACATTACTAAAGTCACGCTGGACCATTGATAATAAATATTGGCCTGAATATTCTTGTATTTTTTGGTTACCACAAGTAATTGTAATACGACTAATCATTTGTGCTCCTATATTTTCAATCCATTTAAACTCATAAGGCGCCCAATCTGTATAATTCAATGAGCCATCTGGTGTTACTACTTCTCGTGGGGGCAATATTGGCGACCATATGTTTGGCAATTCTACTGATAAATATGTATCCATTAATAAATCAGCATATCTAGGTATTTTAAAATCAAATGTTGATTCTTCCGTTAAACGAAGTGTTTTAGCTCCTTGAAAATCAACTCTGAATTTTTGAAGCCCAAAATTAGTATACTTTTGATATGTAGCTTTCCAGAATGTTTTACTAGGGTTTCCATTTAATATAATATTTTGCTGTCCTGAACTTACTAAATTTAAAAGACCTCCTGCCATAATTACTATATATTATGAATATTATTTAACTGTTTTGATTTATTATTAAATTAATATTAATTATATTATTTTTATTATAATTTGATAATAATAATTGGTTAATAATTGTTAATAATTTGATAATAATTGATAATAATTGTTAATAATAGATAAAATAATAATATATTATATTAAGTATGTCTGCTAATTCTGGGAATATGTTTGCCCCTGATAATAACCCTGTAAATAAATTATATAATTCTGTTAAAAACTTAGACGATGATTATATTTACGCATTTATATGGTATTTCATATTTTTAATATTAATTTTAATGGCTTTTTACCTTTACTATATTTTAAATTTGGAGAAAAAAGAATGTGGTTTTATGGAAAACATTTATAGTTCATTAGACGGCAATATTAGAGCTATTAATTCTGCCGACCCTGATTGTAGTGGTAATTTAAATGATTATTACATTAAAACTGCTTATAACGCGTGCAGCGGTGGAAGTTATAAAAATGATTTTGTTAATATTTGTAATTTAAAGGCTGTTTTAAAACAAGGTATAAGAGGTCTTGATTTTCAAGTGTTTTCGGTTGATAATAAACCAGTTGTAAGCACATCTACACAAGATAGTGTTTATATTAAAGAAACATATAATTCTGTTTCATTTTCCGAGGTTATGAATGTGATTCAAAATTACGGTTTCTCTGGTAGCACAGCTCCTAATTATACTGACCCAATTATAATTCATTTAAGAATCAATAGTAACAACCAAAAAATGTATTCTAATTTAGCAAATATATTTAAATCGTATGATTCATTGATGTTGGGTAGTCAATATAGTTTTGAAAATGACGGGTTAAACTTGGGAAGACAACCACTGCTTAATTTTAAAAACAAAATAATATTAATTGTTGATAAAACAAATAATTCATTTTTACAGAATCAGGAATTTTTAGAATATGTAAATATGACAAGTAATTCTGCCTTTATGAGGTCTTGTAGATATAACAATGACGTTGTAAATAATCCGGATGCTACCGAATTAACAGAATACAACAAAACAAATATGTCCATTGTGTTGCCAGATAATAGTATAAATCCTGCGAATCCTAGTGGTCTTTTATGTAGAACTTATGGGTGTCAAATGGTGGCAATGCGTTATCAATATATAGACAACTTTTTAGAAGAAAATGCGTTGTTTTTTGACGGAGTCGGTTATGCTTTTGTATTAAAACCCGCGAACCTAAGATATACACCAGTTACTATACCGGACCCTACACCTCAAAATCCGCAATTATCTTATGCTACCAGAAATGTAACTACAGACTATTACAGTTTTAATTTTTAGAGGAATTAATAATAAATAAATTGTATTATTATATAAGTAATATA
>Ga0214919_10010340_pt1 | contig 11845 bp, 8 predicted proteins | sample LL1503_MetaG_FD_177994 | JGI IMG/M metagenome (GOLD analysis project Ga0214919, IMG submission 177994) | Freshwater microbial communities from Lake Lanier, Atlanta, Georgia, United States - LL-1503 | ecosystem: Environmental > Aquatic > Freshwater > Lake | place: USA: Georgia | collected 2015-03-15
CCCCCGACATTTTGGAATTGCGCAAGTATTGCGCAAAGGCGTTCATTTGCTCAACCTGGGCGTCGGTGAGTTGCTGCTTCTCTTTTACATTTTGCAGAAACGCAGTGTTGGTCAGCCACCGCTCATAACTTGGAGCGTCCAATTGCAATGGAATGATCAACTCGGTGGGCACGCCAGCGCGAACATTGATGGTCTTCTGCCAAGTCTTGAAGCCGGCGCGGCTCACGGACAGCTTGTGCATGCCCGCTGTTGCGGGTAGCGGCGCCATGCTTGGACTTGGCGCGGAACCAATCACCACGCCATCCAGTTCGACAATCGCGGAAAGTTGCGTGGGCTGCATGTTCAAGTTGTTGCCAGTGAACACATAATTGCCCGTGTCATTTTTAACCAACTCGGGAACGGTCAGGTCCTGCATGGTGCACACAATCGAAAGCCCACTTGCGGCACTGTCCGTGGGCGCGACCACTTTGCGTTGCTCGCATTTGGAAAGCAATTGCTGGCACATTCCATCGGCAACTTGCTTGAAAAGCGGACCAGTGAGCGTGAGTTGCGTGTTCAAATTTTGCGTGTTGCGATAGGTTTCAACGCCGGAAGTTTCGCCTGAAATAAACATTTTTCCAGTGGATGTGTCAAGCACTTTGTAGGTGCCAGTGAGCGTGTACGTGATATTTTCCGTCTTCACGCCCAGGCGTTCGTCTTGAAAATTCTTCACGCTGTTGTCGAACGAAGTCAGCGAACCAATCAACACATATTGACAACCCATGTTGCCCGCGAGGGCGGTTGCCGAAGATTGATTTGAAAGAAGTTTGTCCAAATCTTCGTAACGTTCAGCGCCACCTTGCAACACCTCAATCGCGTCGCGAACTGTTTTTGCCTCGCCTGTCAGCGTGGCTTGTGTTCCTTGATTCGGTCCGCCCGTGGCGAACTTGGAGAGGCTGTTGATGACATCCTCGCGCGAAATAATTTTAAAGCACGCGCCTTCAAGCCGCGCCACCATCATGTCCTCTAAAATAGAAACTTTGTCGCCCGCAATATCTTTGCAGCGGTTCTTAATAAAGATGGCCGCGGTGTAGGGCGGACCAGAAATAGGTTTGGCGGAATGCGTGTCTGTTGCCACAGGCGCTTGGGAATTGGGCGATATGGATGGCGCAGCGGTGGCACCGGTCTGTGTTGCAGACACGTTGTCACGAACTACAAATTCCGCTTCACTCATTTCGCCACGACCAGACACCGCCCCAGGCGAGGTCTGTGGCGCAGGCTTTGCGGCATCAACGGTGGCGGGACATGTTGTGCGAGTGGAAAGACGCGCAACGCAACCAATATCAACGCCTGTGTTTGCTCCGCATAATTCACCTTTGGCAAATTTTGGTTGAACATCTGTGATTTTCATCCAGCCAACCGCGACCTCTTCTTTGCCCAACACTTCACCCGTATCTGGATCCACAAGCTCTTTGCCTTGCGCGGAAATCTGCCAGATTTGGTCGGCTTTTACGCCAGTTCCATCGCCACGATTGATGGTGGCAAGCCCATCGGTCATGGCCAGAATTTTTGCGGGCAACAACACATCAATGATTCGATTCGCAATTTTCGCGGACATCAATCCAGCCAAATCCACAATAGCTTTCTCCGTCAGGCTTGCGCCTTTTTCACTGGTGACATATTCCGCGTTGCGCACAAAATCGGAATTGTCCACGCGAAAACTTGTGGACTCAAGCAACTTGCCCGTCGTGGTGTTGTACATCTTGCACACGCACAGCAAGGTCACAATGCGCTTGGTGGCTTCCTTGCCAATGCCTTCAAACTTTGCGGTTTGCACATTGTCTTGAAAGTCCGTGATGGACGTCACAACCATGTATTGCGCGCCGGCAACTTTTCCAGCCTTGGCAACATTTGCATCATTGGCGTCCGTGTTTCCACTGGCGCCTAAATCTTGCTCCTTGATCAGATCGCCCAAATCACTTCGCGCGATGACATCAAACTTGCGCGTGTCTTGAAACGCGGAAATAATTTGCGAGTCCATGGCTTCGGTGATTCGACCGAGTTCATTGACCTGCCCGCGCTCCGTAAGTGCGCGCGTGGTGGCCGCGGTGACTTTCACCGCTCCCACCGCCAATGATATTTTCGCGGGCGCCGTCGTGGGCTTGGCTGGATCGGTAGTTGGCACAGTTTGCGCCAGCGCCGTGGTGGCGCACAAGACGCATGACATGAAAATGCGTGGCAGAAACGACATCCCGAACGAAATTAGTGTGGTCATTGGATTGTGGAACCTTTCAAGCAAAAGGCTACCAAATATGCTTGAATCAAAGAAGTTATAAGACAATATATGGAGTATTTGGGCATTATTTAAAGATTTCGATTTGACCTTTAAAATCTCGACCTATGTTGATGTACAGAGTTTGCATGGCCCTACTCATTGGGTATTTCATAGAAAAGAAATTTATGCGTTTGAACCTTGTCTCAATCAGTGCGTGTCTTTTAACGTTGCCTATGTGTGCACCCTTGTTGGCACTCGCTGGCGACGCAACACCCATGCTTGACCAGCCTTTGATTTGGTCCGAGTCAATAGTTGGCGCTTCATCAGGATTGCAACGCGGCCTTATGCAAGAAGAGCAACTTGCTTGGTACTCCATTGTGCAAGCTCCTGAGGCAAGTTGGCTTCGACTTGAATTTGCGGCGGACTCCAAATTAGCCACGGCGCTGAATGATTCGCAAACCGACAGTTTCATTCGCATCACAAGTTTAGAGGATGGGGCCGAGCAAGTGCTCACCGCTGAGACTCTTGCGCAGTGGCACAACACCAGCGCGTACTTCAACGGCAACTCTGTCATCGTGGAATTAATTTCCGGAAAAAATACCGATTTCAATTCAATCACCATCAAGACCACGCAAGTTGGCGACGATCCTGTGATCAGCAAATCACAATGCGGAGCCACTGATGATCGAATTGCCTCGATTGATCCACGCGTATGCAGAATCACGTCCGTGGGTTGCACTGGATGGATGATCAACGACGCCAATCACATGTTTCTGACCGCTGGCCATTGCCCTGCCGCTCCTGGTTTCTCCGTTGCTCAATTCAATGTGCCGCTTTCGCTTTCAAGCGGAACCATTGTGAATCCACCGCCGCAGGATCAATACTCCATTGACACCACAAGCATTCAATACTCAAACGGTGGAATTGGAAATGATTGGTGCTATTTTGGTGTGTTTCCAAATTCGAATACCGGGCTCACTCCATTTCAAAAACAACAAGCGGCTTTCACTGTCGCGGCACCACCTGCATTCACTGGCAAGACAATTCGCATCACTGGATTTGGTGTTGATACTGGAAGCGCCAACCAAACGAATCAAACACACACGGGTGCTTTCACTTACAACGCCGGCACAACGCTGAAATATTCCGTTGACACAACGGGCGGCAACTCGGGTTCGCCTGTGATTGTTGAAGGTTTAGGTCAAGCAGTTGGAATTCACACCAATGCTGGCTGTACAACGAGTGGCGGTGCCAATCAAGGAACCAGTTATAACCTTGCTGCGTTGCAAAGCGCAATTGCGAATCCCAAAGGTGTTTGCAAATCCATGACGTTTGAATTTCCAAATGGGTTGCCCGCAAACTTCAGTAGCGCCGGCGGCGATGTAATTGTGGCGACATTGACCTCACCCGTTGGCGCCACCGCGCCCGCCACCGCCCGAATGATTTGGAAATACGAAGGCGCCGCGACAACATCAAGCATTACGGGCGTACTTGTTTCTGGGACAACGTACGTATTCACCACGCCTGCTTTCAACTGCGGCGCGCGCGTTCTGTTTGGTTTTTCAGCGCGAATGGGTTCAACAGGCGGACTCTGCACTTGGCCATCGGCGTTGCCCCAACAGTGGCTTGCGGCAACCGCGGCCACCACCAATCTTGTTTTGTGGAGCGACAACTTCCAAAGCGATCAATCATGGACAACAAGTTCTGCTGGCGCGACCACAGGACTTTGGACTCGCGCAACGCCAAATGGCGGTGGTTTCACGGGCGATCCCCTTGTTGACTCCGATGGCAGCGGTCAATGTTTTGTCACGGGCAATATCGAGGGCAACTCCGTGGGCAATGGAAGCGTGACGCTGACCAGTCCAAACTTGGACGCGACCAACGCCATCAATCCAAATTTGGCGTACTCGATTTGGTTCACCAACAATGCGGGTACAAATCCGGATCAAGATGTTTTGGTGGTGGAGTTGTCCAGTGATGCGGGAGAAACATGGACGACGGTTGAAACTGTTGGACCCATTGGAACATCTGCGGGCTGGATGAACCGCATGATCGCGGTGGGCGACTTTGTAAATCCTTCAAGCGCGCTGCGGTTGCGCTTCACGGCAAGCAATACCAGCGGCGCAAGCGTGGTGGAGGCCGGCGTGGATGGCGTTCGCTTGCTTGCGGACAACAGCCTTGGCTGGTGCGGTCCGCAAGGCGATTTCAACAACGACTTGGTGGTTGATGTGTCCGATCTCAGCATCATGCTTATTCAATTTGGCATGGGCGGCATCACTGATTTAGATGGGGATGGAACAACGGACACCTCCGACTTGAGTTTGGAATTGCTGAATTTCTAAGTCGTGGCTTGTCCCCATGAACTACTGAACCAACGAAACGCGTGGCGCAACGAGCGCATAATTTTTCTGCCGCGCCCTTCACAAAAATAAAATTTAAGCGAGTATGCCCAAGTGATCGTCCGTCATTTCTCGTTATGTCTGTTTCATGCCGCTTCATAAAATCTTTCGAATCATTGGGTGTTGGACAAATTCATGAACGAACAATCGACACATAGTTCTTCGGCTTCAGCCACACAGGCAATTCGCCGAGCCGCGTGCGAATTGGTCTGCATTGGAATCGCTGGCACCACCCTGCTTGCGGACGAAGTTCAATTGCTGGCGGATGGCGTACGCAATGTGATTTTATTCGCGCGCAATTATCAGAACGCAACGCAACTGACACATCTCACCGCGGCTATTCGCGAAGCGGCGGGCGCGAATGTGTTGATTAGCGTTGATCAAGAGGGTGGCCGAGTGCTGCGTTTTTGCGACGCGTCTTTTCCAAATCAACCAAGCGCGCGAGTGTTGGGATGCATGGGAGCGGCGGAAGTTTCCAGATGGACCCGCGACACCGCTTTGGCATTGCGCGCGTGCGGCGTGAACATGAACTTGGCTCCCATATTGGATGTGGACAGCAATCCGAAAAATCCGGTGATTGGTGATCGTTCGTTTAGCAATGATGCGAATACGGTGGCGCAACTGGGCGCCGAATGTGTGCGCAGCATGCAGGCGTGCGGTGTGGCCGCGTGCGGAAAACATTTTCCTGGTCACGGCGACACCGACATGGATAGTCATTTTGATTTACCAAAGTTGCCGCACGCTCTAGCGCGCCTGGAGCAACTTGAATTTGTTCCATTTCGCGCGGCGATCAAAGCCAATATTGCGGCCATCATGTCGGCGCATGTGGTATTTGAAGCCATCGATCCAGAAGTGCCGGGAACACTCAGCGCCAAGGTAATCACGGGCTTGCTGCGCAACGCGCTTAGCTTTGACGGTTTGATTTTGACCGATGATTTGGAAATGAAAGCCGTCGCTGACCGCTTTGAAATTGGCGACGCAGCGGTGCGCGCCGTGATGGCTGGTTGCGATACGCTTTTGGTGTGCAAGAACTTGGATGTTCAACACAAAGTCATTGAAGGACTTGAGCGGGCAATCACCAGTGGTCGCATTTCAAAAGATCGCTTGGCGCATTCCAAGCGCCGACTGGACTTGGTGTTGAACACGCACGCCAAATTGTAAAAGCGCTTTCGCGTTACGCCGTTCGACGCGGCGGAACAAACACGTTCGCCGCCAACAGTCCGGCGACCAAAGAACCCGCGACAACCAACGCCGCAATGGCCCAACTTGCCCCGCTTGCAGCGTCATTGTGAAACAACGCCGACGCGCCGCGCATTCCAAGGGAACCCGGCACCAACGGAATCAATCCTGGAGCAATGACCATGTTGGGCGAACGTTTGGTGACGTGGCTGAAAATATTTCCAGTCAAACTCACAAGAAACGCGCCAATGCACACGCCAAGTTGCGGACCGACAAGCACCGCGCCAAATCGCGCGCCGTACAAACCCAATAGCACAGCGCATAAAATAATAAAACTGTCTTTCATTTTTGCTTGCAGCAAAATCAACATGGCGAAGGCAATCGAGAATGCGGCGGGAAGAATGGTCCACGGCAACAATGGCTCGCTGACCGCGCTTTCAATTGACGGAAGATGCTCAACAATTTTGTCGCCAATGGCCACACCAAAACCCAGGGCCAATAAAGTCATGACCGCGCCAACAAATCGGCTTCCGCCGCTGGCTAAATTACGCGTGGCCACTTCAGTCAGCGATGTGGTCAACGTGTAACCCGGAAGGAGCGACACAATGCTGGCAAGCACAACAATGTTTGTGCCCATGGGTGGAAATGACCACGACAGCATCCACGCGCCAAGAGTGGCAATAATTCCGGCGACAAATTCGGTGACCGCGGCGCGATCCCTTTTCATATTCAAAAGAACAACCATAGTTCCAATCAGCATGCCCAGAATTGCGCTTGCCACAATTTCACGAATGCCTCCGGTGAAAAACCGGGCGGCGGCGCAGGCGGACAATCCATAGGCCAACATTTTCCAAAGCAAGCCAAAATCATTGGGACGCAAATGCAATTCACGAAACGCGCGTGTTCCCTGAGCGCACGTCAATTCCCCTTCCAAAACCCGGCGCTGTATCACATGCATTTCATCGCGGCTACTTAATTGAATGGAGCCAGGATCGACACGTAAATGAAATGTGCGTTGGCGATCGAGTGGGCCAACGGAAATAGCGAGATAGGTGGGAAGACTGAAAATTTGCACGGCCAATCCAAGGCGAGAACCCGTGCGCACCAACTCCGCCTCCAACACATGCGCTGGCGCGCCATACAAATGCAGCGTCCTTGCGCACTCCACTAAAAAAATCTCGGCGTCCCCCTTGGTATCCGTTGGTGGCTGCGGCTCGGTGACTCGCGCGGCAAACTGCGTCATGCGATTGCTTGCGGTTGTTGACAACTGAAAGAATGTAAAGCGCCAAGCCCCACCACCAACGCCTTGGCCATAATGGGTTGCGCACGCAAGCCTGTCGCATTTTCCAGCATGCGGCATGCGACGTCATCGCTTGGTCCTCCAAACGCGGGGACAAAGATGACGCCGTTGGCGAAAAGAAAATTGGCGTGACTGGCCGGCAGTATTCGTCGCGCGCCTGGGCCAAATCGATCCGCTGGAAATTCATAATGCAACGGCTTTGGAGTTGGCAACTCAAGCAATTCAAACTTCTGGCACTTCTCGTCGCGCGCCTCTTGCAACACTTTCCAATTCGCCTCCAATATGGCGTGATCGGGGTGATCCTCCGCGGCGCGCACAGCGGCTATGGCTTCGCGGCGCACAAAACGCGCGACGTTGTCCACTTGGCCGGTGGCCTGTTCGCCTGCAATGCCGCCAGGAAGGCAAATGATATTTGTGATTCCAAGCGCCTCGCGCATGACATGCTCAATTGCGCCTGAACTAGATTCCGAGTTGCGATTTTTATTTTCCAAACACTGCCGCGTGGCCAGCAATGTTCCCGCGCCGTTGCTGTCGATGCTGCTGCCGTGTAAAAAAAATTCATGGCACCACATTGAAAGCCCCAATTCTTTTTGCAATGCGTCGGGTACGACATTTTCTAGTGAGCGGACCTCATTCTTGCCAACGCAATCGTTCAAGACAAATGAATGGGCGGCCACTTGGCCAGATTTATTTTTTACGAAGACCGGACCAAAATCTCGAATGCAAGAATCGTTGTTGGCAACATGAAGTTCATCGATGGTGCGCACTCGAACCACGCTTTCCATTGCCGCGCGCCAGGCATCCCACTCCGCTTGCGCCGCTTGTAAACAACCAGGCCATGTCGCTTCATTGTGCGGGCGTGCCAACCAAACCGCTTCAAGCGGCGCCCACTCAGCTGGCATTGCAAATCCCTGGCTCACGGCGGACTGCTGCACATCAACTGGAATCGGTGGCGAAGATTTCATCAATCGGCACCATCCAGAAAGCGTTGCGTTAAACCATCGTGCGCGTCAAAGCCGCGGTCACCAAGAAATGGCCAACTACGGCGCATTTCTTGCACGCACGCAAATTCACACTTGCCAATCAACCCCTCTTCCTTAGCCTCGCGCGCCATTTGGTCAACGCGTTTCAGAATTGAATCACGCGGCTCACTTACAAAAGCGGCGTGTTGCAACATTGCAATTTGAATTTTCTTTGACATGGGGCTTATTGAATTGTTGCGAGTGTAGCCAGAGCGCGCATTTGACCGATAGGCGAATATGACTCGATGGTGGCTCATTGTGAATGCGATCGCTGGCTCGTGGCTGCTTGCAATGGGCGCGTACCAGTTTGGCATTTTAACCCAAGTGTGGATCACAGAAGCAGATGGCTGGTTGAAGCCGGCTTGCTGTTGCATTGCGGGCGTCAGCGCATTTCTTTCCGCACGAAATCAAAGCGCGGCGTGGTGCGGCATTTTTTCCGCGCTGTTCATTTTGCTCAATCCGTTGGCGCCAACGGAATGGCCAAAGGGTTGGGACAAACCATTCGACTTGAGCGCGGGCGCGTTCTTTTTGGCTTTCAGCGTGCGCTGGTGGAAATAAATTTTCCTACTTCGTTTGATTCGCCTTTTGCGCGGCGGTGTCGGCGGCTGGCGCGTCTAATTTGTATAACAATGCGCCGCCTGGCTCAATGCCCAGCCGCTCACTTCGTACGCGGCCGACCGCAACCCATGGCCACTGAACTGCAAGAGCGGTTCCAAATGAATTTGGCGGAACAAAAACTTTCGGCGCCAAACGCCATCTTTCTTGCCATCCATTGTCGCCATGTTCAAACACAAACACGCGGCCATTGATATCGCTGCCTTCAACGGCCATCGCATCACCAACAATAATTCGTCCATGATCCACGGCCAAAGCAAAACCATATCCCTTGCCTTTGGTCACGCCGGCTCCAGGATTCAGAGCGCCTTCAGATACCCATTGACCATTCACGCGCCGCAAAACATTCACATCAATTTCATCCTCACGATTGCTTGGATTCACTGATCGCACCGCAAGAAGATCTCCTTGCAAAGCGATGTTCACACCAAATCCCCTCCACTCGCTCAAACCCGCTTTGGTAATTTCTTGCTCCACCTTCCAACCCGCCGCTGTTTTTTTATACACGCACACCATGGCGGGCTCAAGGCTTGGACGAAGTGTGTCCGTGGTGAATGGCAGAAGCGCGTTTGGATTTCCAACCGCCAATGTGTCGCCGTCCATTGCGATTGAAATACCAAACCACCAAGGCGTTTTCTTGGCGTCGCGTTGAATAGCGCCCTGCGCCTTCCAACCTTCCGCGGTGCGCGCAAAAATAAACACGCGTGGACTTGCTGAAAAATCTTCATCTTTTTGATTTGGCCGTGAACTGACCTCACCCACCGCCAACACGTTATTACTAAGCGCCATGGCCGCGGCAAAATTTAAAACCTTTTCTCCCGCGGGGGACTTAATGGAACCAGATTGTTTCCATGCTTCACGTCCCTCGGTTGGAGCGAAGGAAACAATTTCGCTTGACTTGGTCTTGCGATAAATGTTTGTCAATAAAAATTCTGGATCACCAAGTATGCGCTGAATGGCGAATTCATCCGGCGCCATTGCTTGCACTTGAACCATTTCAGAAACCGAAGTCCACTTTCCACCTTTCAAGGCGAAAGTGAAAATTTGACCATCAGCGCCCACGCGCTTGGACATGACGGCGCCGCTGATAATGAGGCGATCGCCAGCGAAAGCAAGAACATTTCCAAACGCGGGCGACACTGTTGGTCCAGGCGCCTCCACCAATTGGGTTTCCTGTGTGATAGACACAAGCGGTCCCTTGGTGGTGGCGGGCGAAGCGGTTGCAATCACGGCATCGGGCTTCGCTGGAGTGGTTGCTACGACAGTGGAAGCGCTCGTTGGAGCAAATGATTTTTCCGTCGCGGCCGCGGGAGTTGACGTAGGCGACGAAGCCGTTGTTTGCGCAGACGATGGAGGCGCTTGGCACAAAACAAGTTGCGACATGATGCAGCACATGGCTACTCGAGGAGCGACTAAAAATTTTCCTCGCAACCAGGAACGACGCGAAATTGATATCAAAGCAAGCATGAATGGAATCCTTTCAAATGATTCGCCGCATCACAGAAATTAAATTTCAATACATTTTGTCGCATAAAAATCAGCGTCGAGCTTTCAACGCAATGACCGCGTCGGCGACTTCTTTCACAAGCGTCGCGTCGTCAGGCAAATTATGTTTTCCATACGCGTCGCGTGGAGGAATAATTCGAACACCAATATTGTGCAGCTCGCGAAGCGCCTTGACCAAAATAGAATTGTGCATGGAGCCATGCATGGTTGGCGCAACCAAAACTTTCGCCCTGCCCTGCTCCATTCTTCCAATCGCCGCGGCCAGCGTGGCGCCGACCGCGCCCTCCGCAATGCCATGCGCCATGCGACCAATACTTGCCGCGGTGGCGGGCGCGACTAAATAAACATCAAATGGCGCATCGTCGCTGAGATGCTCAGCGCTAGCGGAAAGTTTGGTAATCACGGGGAAAGTTGTGCTCCATGCCAAGGCGTCCTGCGCCACATAACGCAAAGCTTCTTCAGTGCAAAATGCGGTGACGCTGGCACCCTGACGGCGCAGCGCGCGCGCCAGAAACGGCGTCTTCATTGCGGCAATTCCGCCAGTCACAAGCAGCGCAACGCGCACGCCATCCAGCGTGTCGCCTTCGCGCGCAATTTCTCGGTCGCCTAGATCACTGGGCGTTGGTGGTGGAAATTCAAATGCGTCCATGTAAATCATTCTAACCATATGAGCGATTGCATCAGTGCTGTGGCCTTTCAGTTTCCAACTATCGCAAGTCAATGAAAGAAATGGCTTGATTCAATGATCTTGCAAAATTTCTTTCCGCGTTCGCTAAGCGATCTATTAAATACGGTTTTCTCGCTATCTTCACATCATGTGTGGCGCGCATCAATCTCACGGCGGAGAAATAAATTCCAATGAAGCATCACCCGCATGGTGGCGCAATGATTTATGGATTCCATTTGTCGCCGGTATTTTTTTAATACTTGCTTGGTGCTTGCAGCGCGGCTGGATTGTGGCCGATCACAATGCGTTTCTTCAGTGGTGTCTTCCGCGCGAATGGGTTGTTACCAATCATGCCGTTGCTCTTGCGTGCTTAGGCGTGGTCTATGTGGTGGCGGGTTGGAACGCGTTTCTTGTTGGGCTGCGCTTGGCATTCAAGGCCCGGCTCGATGTTGATTTTCTCATGGTGGTGGCCGCCATTGCCGCGGCGTGGATTGGCGAGGGCATTGACGGCGGACTGTTGCTGTTTCTGTTTTCGCTGGGAAACGCTCTGGAACACTACGCCATGGGCCAGTCGCGCAAGGCCATACGCGCGCTTGGAAAGCTTGCGCCTAAATTTGCAAAAGTAAAACGCGGCGCGCAAGAAATTGAAATCGCCGTGGAGCAACTTGTTGTGGGCGATGTCGTGGTGGTGCGTCCTGGCGAGCGTCTGCCCGCTGACGGAATTATTTTGGCGGGCAGCGGCAGCATTGATCAAAGTCCAATCACTGGCGAAAGCGTGCCCGTTGAAAAAGATGTCAACGACGAAGTCTTCGCGGGCACTGTCAATGGCGATGGCAGTCTTGAAATTCGCGTATCGCGTCCAAGTTCGCAATCCACCATGTCGCGCATGATTCTTTTGGTGGA
>Ga0214919_10010341_pt1 | contig 11845 bp, 9 predicted proteins | sample LL1503_MetaG_FD_177994 | JGI IMG/M metagenome (GOLD analysis project Ga0214919, IMG submission 177994) | Freshwater microbial communities from Lake Lanier, Atlanta, Georgia, United States - LL-1503 | ecosystem: Environmental > Aquatic > Freshwater > Lake | place: USA: Georgia | collected 2015-03-15
TAGGTAATAATATTTTAACTTCTCTACAAAAATCTAGCCATTCTTTTTCGCATGAATAATCTATTTGTAAAATTTTTTCTAAAAAATCATTTGCTTCAAAATTTAATTTTAAATCAACATTGAGATTTTTTTTGTTTAATTCTGCCTCATCGCAATCTATATGAATTATTTTGCCGTTTGGAACAAAATTTTGCCAGTTAAAACCAGTTTGTTGTAGCCCAAGTTTTGCTCCAATGGCTATTAACAAGTCGCATTGTTGAATTAAAATATTTGCATATCTTTGCCCCCAAGTATCAGGTCTGCCAAAAAATAAAGAGTTGTTATAATCTACTTTATCAATACCGTTCCATGATGTCATTAATGGAACTTTAAGTTTTGATAGATTTTTTTCAATAGAATCTAATGATTTATGAAACCTCTCAACTCCTCCACCAATTAAAATAAGAGGTCTTTTTGATTCTTCTAAATATTTTGTTACTTTCAATAAAATATTGTTAGGTATTGTATTTGGAAGTTCAAATTGTTTAGCTAAAGTATTCTTGTCTGAATGATTAAAATCAACATTTTTTGCTTGGACATCGATTGGGAATTCTAAAAATACTGGCCCCTTTCTTGGTTCATAAGATTTTTTACAATATTCATGCAACAAAACATCATTGATAGGATTATCTATTCTTATTGATAATTTAGATATAGATTTGGCAAGAGTGACTCCATCTATTTCTTGAATTCCTTTTTGTCTTTCTTTACCGACACACAGGTCTTCTGTTTTTACTTGCCCTCCTAGCACCAATAATTCTCGACTTTCAAAATATGCACCAGCAATTGCAGTAATTATATTTGTTAACCCAGGGCCAGCGGTAACTAAAGCAAAAGATTTTTCGTTTTTATGGGATTCGTTAAAATATTCACAAGCTATTCCTGCCGCAACTTCATTAACCACTGGTATCATTTGAAATTTTTCGGAAGCACTACCAATAAGATGCATTATATTGCCACCGCCAACAAAAAAACAATATGTATAACCCATTTTATATAGATACTCACATATATAGTCTGAATATTTCATAAATTATCTAATATTTTTATAATTTCTTTTGTAATGAATTTATTTCCAGAAATAGAAAATAAGTTTTCTTTAGGACAAATTTGTTGTTTAGGAAATATATTTTTGCCATTAAAATTAATATAATCAAAACCAGCTTCTTTAAGCATTACATAACCAGCGGCATCATCCCAATATTTGGCTTCAAGATTAATACATGCCAAAGCTTTACCAGAAGCAACATAAGCAAGATGCAAAGCTTGAGAACCAAGTATTCTAATTTTACCTAATTTTCTTAAATTAAGAATAATATTGGGATTTTTCACTAAACATAATTGCAAAAAATCATTGCTTATTATTATTAATTCTGAATTCGTATTGTTGATTTCTACTTTTTTATTATTAATAAATAAACCTTGATTCAGCTCGGCAACAAATAGTTCGTTTAAATTTGGATCAAATGTCACTCCTAAAATAGGTGTGTTATTTTCAATGTAAGCAACAGATATTGAGTAAAATTTGATATCATTAATATAATTCAGAGTTCCATCAAGAGGATCTATTACAAAACATTTATTTGGAACATCTTGCTTTTCTTTAATGATTTCTTCTGATAAAACCGGAATTGTTGGAAAATTTTTTGATATATATTCGATCAAAAAATTTTGGATTTGTAAATCGGTTTTTGTTACATAATCTTGATGTGATTTTTTTTCAATGTCTAGTGAACTTGGAGATTTATTTCTTTCTAAGAAAAATAGTCGTGTTTGTATTATAGATTTTTCAAGATTTTTCCTAATATCAGTTAGATGCATATTAAAATTTCTCAAATCTTTTGCTTAACATTGTAATTCTAGATGAATCTTCGGAGGCAATTTGGCTATAATAATTTTGTTTATTTTGCAACCATAGCAACTCGAAATGAACCGCTAATTCTAAAGCTTTATGAAGATTATCTTCGTTCATTTTTAGAGCCTCTGAACTGAAAATAATTTTTCTAGTTTCAAAACGAGATAAGTAGAACTTATTTGCATCGTTAACAGATTTAATGGTTTCGTTAGAAACTGCTCCGCCAACAACAAAATCAAGTTTATTTTCTTTACACTTTAAAGCAACATTATTGATATGAGAACCAATTTCGCCACTAGAAATTTTTTCTCGAGTAAAGCCCATAGAACCAACAAAATCGACCCTTCCAAACACAATACCATCGGCTCCATTTTTAACAGAGGCTTGTTTTATTATAGAATCAAGGTTATTATAAGCGGTTATAGTTTCTAGATTAAATAAAAACCGAACATCGGCTCTTTCTTCTTCGTTATAAACTTTATTTTTAGCTTCAATATATTTTTGTAAAGCATAAGAAGTTTCAACCATTGGAGCAATGATGTATTCTGCACCAAGAAGTTTTGTGTTATATAAATCACTCACCGCTTCGCAACCGCCAATTTTAATACCAAGATTTAAATTGGCTTTTCTAGTGATTTCAGCTAGTTTTATCATTTCATCAAATCTAGTTCCTTCTGCTTCAAATTCTGCTTTAATTCCAAGAAAATTATATTTTTCTCGACCAATTTTTAAGATTTCAAGCATTTTTTTTTCTATGATATTCATACTTTTAAATTGTTATGTTGCAATTTTCTTTTGTGATGGCAAACTATTTTCATCTAAACAAAAAAACAAGTCAAATATTTTTTTTGCTTTTTAAAAAAAAGGTGGTAATATTTCAAAAAAAATTTTCAATCAACTTTTTTCTCTATGAATATCACCATTATTGGTAGCGGTTATGTTGGGCTTACTTCGGCGGTTTGTTTTGCCAAAATGGGCCATAAGGTGCTGTGCATTGATTATAACGAAGCCAAAATAAAATTACTAACACAAAAAATTCCCACCATTCACGAGCAGGGTTTGCCCGAGCTTTTAGCTAGTATGGTTGATAGCCAAAATCTTGCTTTTGCATGCGATTTGGCTCAAGGAATTCGGCATTCTCAAGCAATTATTTTGGCGGTGGGCACTCCGCAAGAGCCAAATTCGGGCAAGGCAGATTTAAGCTTTTTGTTTGAAGCGGTAAATGGTTTGAGTAAGTTTATTTGCGAAGACAAGGTTATTATTACCAAATCGACCGTGCCAGTTGGCACTAATCAAAAAATCAAGCAAATGTTGGCTCATTTGCCTTATCAAATTGAGATGGTTTCAAACCCCGAGTTTATGCGAGAGGGCTTTGCCTTGCACGATTTTTTGCATCCAAACCGCATTATAATTGGTTGCTCAGACTTAACAGAGCAGAGTTTTGCGAAAAAAATAATGCAAGAAATTTATCTGCCCTGGATTTTGCAAAAACATCAAGTTTTATTCACCGATCTTAACACTGCCGAGCTTATAAAATATGCTAGCAATGCTTTTTTAATGACCAAAGTGGCTTTTATCAACGAAATCGATGCTTTATGCGATAAACTTGGGGCAAATGTGCTTGATGTTGCCAAGGGTATGGGGCTTGATGGGCGAATTGGTTCTGCTTTTTTAAATCCGGGGCCGGGCATTGGCGGTAGTTGTTTTCCGAAAGATTCGTTGGCTCTTCATCATTTAGCTTGCGAAAACGACATTGATTTACATATTTTGCAAGCCACTATTGCAAGCAATCAACAGCGGTTTGTGGCGATGGCAAATAAAATTAAAAAGAAGGCGGGCGATAGCAAAAACCTTGCTGTGCTGGGTTTGGCATTTAAAGCTGGCACCGACGATGTGCGGGTGAGTCCCGCTATTGAAATTATTAAGTTGTTGTTGGCAGATGGCTTTGCGATTTCTGCCTACGACCCAGTGGCAATGCCAAATGCCCAAGCAATTTTATTTGATAACATAAAATATTGCTCCAGCTTGGCTGATTGTTACAAGGCAAGCGATTTTGTGGTGATTTTAACCGAGTGGCCAGAATTTAAAGAAATTGTCAATTATGCAGATTTTTCTCAAAAAAAAGTGCTAGATCTGCGTAAAATTTTATAGCAAAATGCTATTAATTTAATGCTATTACTGGGGGGCAAAATTCCCTGCACCAAAGGAAGGGGAATTTAGATCGAATGCAGTGCAAAATTTCCTCAAAATGAAGGTTAATCTGCCTTAAAAATCAAGGCCAATATCTATGCTGGCAACCGAATGGGTGAGAGAGCCGATAGAGATTCGGTCTATATCGAGATTTTTATATAAATGAATGTTTTGTAAGTTGATTGAGCCAGAAACTTCGATAATGATTTTTTTATTATGTTGTCTAATTAAATTACTGCACTCAATAATTTCGTTAATCAACATATTGTCAAGCATAATAATGTCGGGGTTTGCCAACATCACTTCTGCAACTTGCTTGATGTTGTCGCACTCTACTTCTAACAATAGGTTTTTGGTGTTTTCAGATTGTGCTTTTTTAATGGTTTGTAGAATACTTTGGTTGGCGGCGATGTGGTTGTCTTTGATGAGAATTTGGCTAGCTAAACAAAATCGATGATTATTGCCTCCACCGCATTTTACGGCATATTTTTGTAAATCTCTTAAACCAGGAAGGGTTTTTCGTGTGTCAAATATTTTAATGGCAGGATTGTTTAATTTTTCAACAAAATCACGAGTTTTGGTGGTGATGCCGCTTAGATGTTGCAAAACATTAAGCATAGTTCTTTCGCCTGCCAAAATTAGTTGAGTAGAAGCTGTGCCACTGGCAATTGTTTGATTGGCAGAAATGAAATCGCCATCTTGATAGTGATTGGTTAATTGATAGGTGCTATTTTTAAATTTGCTATGCTTGTTTAGTTGCAAAAAAGTTTCATCAACGGCATTAATGCCAGATAAAACCATATTTTGTCTGGCGACGATGCTAAAATTATGCTCTTGTTTAGGGTTGATAGTAATATCGCTGGTGATATCGCAGGTGGCATTATCTTCTTGTAGGGCAATGTTAACTATGGTGGCAAGAGATTTTATGGGCATTGCTTAGCATTAAAATTTTGCTGTTTTAACAGATGAATTTGTTTTTCGATAAAAAATTTCATAAAATTAATTTCTTTGACAATTTCTTGGCTGTTTTCTTTAGTGTTGTTTTGTTTTTCGTAGTCTTGCAAAATGTGGCTGATAATGTTTAGAGCCAAGCAATTATTGCCCATTTCGGCACTAATAAAAGCTGGCATTTGCTTGGTCCAGAGAGGTGCGGTTTTTGCTTGATTTTGAGCTAGTTTGTTGGCAATTTTTAGGCTTAAATCGTAGTTTTTTAAATCTCTTTTGGCAATAAAAGTTGCCTGAAATAGCCACCACCAATATTTGTCGATATCTTTGCTGGCAAATTCATCTAGATAATTGACGATATAAATGTTGTCTGCTTTTTTTTGAGTTTGCGAATAATAATAACTAGTCAGAGAGGGCATTAACAACGATTGATTATTGAGATTGTCTAATGTTTTTAGCCATTGATAGAGATTTTTGTAATCGTAATATTTAAGAGCCATAAAGCCAGCAAAAATATCACCTGCATTTTGGATGCGTGTGGCGAGGGCTCGAAATAAAAATTCTTTATCGCCAAAAGACATAGCTGAAACCACATATTTGCTGGGAGTTTCTGGAATTGGTTGCGGTGTTTTGTGGTAGGATTCGGTTTTGTGCCAAAACCAAGCTTGCAAAGCAAAAAAAACAATAAATAGCCAAAAAAATATTTTATGAGAATAGATATAAAAAAAAGTTTTGCATTGCATAATTAAAACTGTTTTTTCTTAAAATCGTGAAAGGACATAAAAATAAGTAAGGGCAAGTAGATGATTGACTGAAAAAAGATGATTAATAATTCGGCCGAACTGATAGAATTGGCATAGGCAAGCCAAGAGCTTTGAGCATAAAGATCGAGTCGGGGAAACAATATTGATAAAAATTTTAACGACATACCTAAAATATTATAAGAATTGATGTTGATTTTTTCTGGTAATTCAATTGCCAAAACAAACATACCCATTAAACGAGAGATGGCATAAAAACCAAGAGAAGCCAAGATGGCAGAAAAGGCATTTTTTAAGATAAGAGAGCTAAGTAAAGCAAAACAAATGACAATTAAACTTTCGGCAAGAACTGTTAGAAACCAACAAACCAAGCCAAGATTATAAATGCCAAAAATTAACATTGCAACCAAGCTAATTGGCAACAAAATGATGATGCCCGCCACAAAAAAGCCAAGCAAATAGCCAAGAATAAATTGTTCTCGAGAAATGGCTTTTGATAAAATAAATTCTATTTCTTTGTGTTCGAAAGCTCTGTTTATGGTGATGCAAACAAATAAAATTAAGCCACAAGATAAAATTGTGCGACAAGAGCCAGCAAAATAGGCAACACTGGTTTGAGCTTGTTCGGTAAGCATAGTGGAGCCTAAAAAGATGGCAATTGCCAAGCAAATTGCAATGGTGATGAATAAACCAAGATAAAGTTTGTCGCGTAGACCGTTTCTTAGGATATATTTTAAAATTGGCAACATAGACAGATTAATTAAAAATATTCTCGGCGATTAACATCGTATTTTTCTTGCAACTCGCGATCAACAGAATTAACTTGAGAGCTAGAATTGATGATGGTTGCTTTGATGAAAATAACGGTTTCTTTTATGTTTGAAGAACGATTAACAAATTTGAAAAACCACCCTAATACTGGAATTTTACTTATAAATGGTGTGCCAGTTTGAGAATTGCTAGAAGAATCTTCCATTAAGCCACCAAGCACCAAAACATTGCCGCTTTGTATTTTGGCTATGGTTTTTAATTCGCGAGTTACAATAACTGGGATAGAGTTAGATGCATTAACTGGATCTTTCACTTTTTCGTTGCTAGTAGTAAATTTTGGTTCAATACTAATAGTAACTTCGTTGCTTTTAAGATTGATTGAAGGAGTGAGGTTAAGTATTACACCAACTGATTCTTCTTGTTTTGTAGAGTTTGAAACATTACCAGTGCCAGGAGTGTTTGCGGTAGAAGCTACCCCTGCGGTTTGTTCTATTTTAAAATATACTAGTTTATTGGCAAAGGTGAGGGTAGATTTCTGGTTGTTGATGGCACTAATTCGCGGGCTAGAAATTGCTTTAGTAACACCAAAAGTTGAAAGAGCTTTTACTGCCAAGTTAATATCGGGACCTAAACCAAATATTTTAACAGTTTTACCCGGTAAATAAGAAAGACCGCCAGTGGTAGAATAGTTGTTTTTTGTGGTAAAACTCGATGCTCCATTGCCTGCACCAACCATATTAGCCCAAGATTTATGACCCCAATCTATACCAGCCTGAAAACTGTCGCTTAAAGAAACTTCTACAATTTTTGCTTCAATTAATACTTGCGCTGAAGCTTGTTTGTTCACTTCGTTGAGATATTTTTCTATGGATAGATGTTGTTTAGTGTTGGCATAAATGGTGAATAAACCAGAATTTTTATTTGCTGTAACCGAAGTGCTGGTTTGAGAACCAGAAGACGAAGAAGATGAAGAAGAGTCTGATTCGGAAGGGGCTGAGAAATTATTTCTTGGAGCTTCTACGGTTAAAATGTTTTCGAGATTGGTTTTGACTTCGTCCCAAAGAGGAGAATCGGGTAGAAAATCGGAATAATAGTTTTTTAAGAAAGATTTATCTGGTTCAAAAAATAACACTTTATTTTTATAAGAATATCGTAAATTTGCTTGAGTGCAAATGCGATCGATAATTTCTTTGAGAGGACGATTGTTGGCATTAATAATAACCCCACCAGAATTATTGATGGTAGGATCTATATCGACATCGATGTTTGCTGCCCTGCCAATGTCAACCAAGGCATCTACTATTGGGTTGGAAGAGTTGATGTAGACAGACATTATGGTGTCGCCACCAATGATTGGCGGAGGAGGAGTTACGATTGTTTTGTTAAGTTTGGGAATGGATGATTGTATTTGTTGTTGAGATTGTTGGCTTGGCTTGTCTTTTTTTTCTTTTATCATTGATTTTTCGATTTCAGAAATAGATAAGTTAGATTTAGTATCAAAAACATCTAATTTTTTTTTAGAGCAAGAAAAATTAACAAAGAGCACAATAAGCAATAATGCCTTATAAAGTAGCGATTTGTGAAGCTTGAATATATTTAGCACAAAAATATATGAAAATAAAAGTTAAATTGATTTGCAAAATTATAATTCATTAATTAAAATAATTACAAGTTTTTTTTCAAAAATTATTTAACATTATTTTTTATTGCATCGATTTCGTTTTTTTTATGCTTAGTTCTGAAAATAAAATATTTACCAATTTATCTGGCGAACAGTCTTTTAGCCTAGATTTTGCCCAAAAAAGAGGCGATTGGCACAACACTAAATCTTTTCTTAGTCAAGGTTGCGAATATATCATCGAGCAAATCAAAAGCTCTGGCTTAAGGGGCAGGGGCGGGGCAGGCTTTCCTACCGGCATGAAATGGTCTTTTGTGCCTAAAAAAGAAAATCAAAACACAGGCAAACCTCATTATTTAGTTATCAATGCCGACGAATCCGAGCCTGGCACTTGCAAAGATCGCGATATTTTAAGATACGAACCGCACAAGCTAATAGAAGGTGCCTTGCTGTCATCAAGAGCCATTAATGCCAGAATTTGCTATATTTACATTCGGGGCGAATATTTTCGCGAAGCCGAAGTTTTGCAACAAGCAATAGACGAAGCCTACAATGCAAAACTAATTGGCAAAAATGCCTGCGATTCTGGCTACGATCTCGATATTTATGTGCATCGCGGGGCAGGTGCCTACATTTGCGGCGAAGAAACCGCTTTGCTAGAAAGTTTAGAAGGCAATAAAGGCCAACCCAGATTAAAACCGCCTTTTCCTGCCTTAATTGGCTTGTATGGTTGTCCAACCGTTATTAACAATGTCGAATCTATTGCGGTTGTGCCAACTATTTTAAGAAGAGGAGCCTCTTGGTTTGCTTCTTTGGGTAGAGAAAAAAATACAGGCACGAAAATTTTTTGTATCTCAGGGCATGTTAATAAGCCTTGCAATGTTGAAGAAGAAATGGGTATTTCTTTGAAAGATCTAATCGAAAAACATGCTGGCGGAGTTGTTGGCGGTTGGGACAATCTATTAGCCGTCATACCTGGTGGCTCTTCGGTTCCGCTTATTAAAAAAGAAGTTTGCGATACAGTTTTGATGGATTTTGATTCTTTAAAAGCAGTAGGAACAGGCTTGGGAACTGCTGGGGTTATTGTGATGAATAAATCAACCGATATTGTTAAGGCAATTGCCAGATTATCTCATTTTTATAAACACGAATCTTGCGGTCAATGCACTCCTTGTCGCGAAGGAACGGGTTGGATGATGCGAATTCTTGACCGTATGGTTGTGGGCAATGCAAAAACAGAAGAAATTGATCAGCTTTACAACATCAGCAAACAAATCGAAGGCCACACTATTTGTGCTTTGGGCGATGCCGCTGCTTGGCCTGTGCAGGGTTTGATTAAAAATTTCCGTGAAGAAATGGTAAAAAGAATGCAAAACTATCAGCAAAATAATTAATTATGACCAACAAAATTGTCGCTCTCATCACCGCTTGTGGCAGAGGCTCTCGTCTATTGCAAGAAAATGGCATTCCAAAGCAATATTTGCCTTTGCTTGGGGTGCATATGCTTCGTCATTCTATTTTGGCATTTCTTAACCATCCAAAAATTGATGATGTTATTTGTGTTATTCATCCAGATGATGTTTTGTTATACGAAAATGCCACGGTTGGTCTTGATTTGCTAAATCCGGTTTTTGGTGGCGAAACTAGGCAAGCCTCTATTTACAACGGCTTGCTTGCTTTAACAGAATACAAACCAAGTAAAGTTTTAATTCACGATGGTGTTCGGCCTTTTGTTTCAAAAAGAATTATTAATGGTATTTTAGAAAAACTCGAAACTCATCCTGCGGTTATTCCTGCTGTTGCCGTTGAAGATACTCTAAAAAAAATTGGCGAAGGCAAAATAGAATGGACTTTAGAACGCGAAAATTTATGGCGAGCCCAAACCCCCCAAGGTTTTGTGTATAGCGATATTTTAAATTCTCATACCGCTTTTAAAGATTTGCACTTTACTGACGATTCTTCTTTAAATGAATATGCTGGCATTCCTGTGGCTATTGTTCCTGGTTCGCAAAATAATTTTAAAATCACCACTCAAGAAGACTACGAAAGGGCAAAATATTTAGCCAACTTTATTTTTGGTGCTAGCAAGCAAACCAAAATTGGCTGTGGTTTTGATGTGCATGCCTTTGATTATAGTGTTGATAACCAAAATATCAAGCTTGGTGGCATCGACATTCCTTTTGCAGGCAAAATAATTGCCCATTCCGATGGTGATGTGTTGATTCATGCCTTGATGGATGCTTTGCTTGGCTCTATTGGTGCTGGCGATATTGGTGATTATTTTCCTAATACCGAAAAATGGCAAAATTGTGATTCGCAAATTATGTTAAACAAAGTGTTAAGTATGCTTGCCGATAAGAAAGCCAATATTGTTAATGTTGACATTACTATCATTGCTCAACAACCTAAAATTGCCGATTATAAAATTTTAATGCAAAAAAATTTGGCAAATCTCCTTGGTATTGCCATTTCTGATGTTAATATTAAAGCAACCACCACCGAAAATTTAGGTTTTTTGGGGCGAAAAGAAGGCATTGCCTGCCAAGCTGTTGCTTGTGTTAATGTTTCTGTTAATGCAAACGAAGAATAATACTATTTCCACTAATTAAAGCCACAATTCGATTCAATTCAATTCCCCTTCCTGTGGAAGGGGAATTTAGAAATTTAGATCGAATGCGGTGCAAAATTCCCCTTTTTTAGAAGGGGTGGATTTTTTTGCGATAGCAAAAAAAGACCAAGGTAGTGTTGGGAGATGATCGCCGATGGTTTTTCGAAGAAGATCCTACCGTATGTTGCCGACACTACCCTGGCACTTCGTGCCACCCCTTCTACAAAAGGGGAATTAAGATCGAGATCTGCTTGCAAACACTACCCCGTCGGTCTTCGCCCGCCACCCCTTCGTTAGTGCGGGGAATTTAGATCGAAGTGTGGTTTTAATTAGTGGAAATGGTATAACGACATTTTCTATTTGTTTGATAGAAAATTTTTAATAGACTTTTTGTTTTTTTGGTTATAAAATATTGTGATTAAAAAATAAACCAGTTTCTTTCTATGATAAAATTTTTCACCAAAATATTTTCTTTAATTGTTGTTTTTTTGTTATCTTTTTCTGCTTTTGCCAATGTCTCCGCTGTGCAAAAACACTCTGCTAGCGGTGTAGAAACAAAAATAATTGCCAGTGTTGCAGAGCTTAATAATCAAACTAAAATTGTTTTGGGGCTAGATTTTAATCTGCCTTCTGGCTGGAAAATATATTCACAAAATTCTAGCGACATCGGCATTCCGCCCGAGCTTAATTTTGCTGGTTCCGATCATTATCAAAGCCATCAAATTATTTGGCCAAAAGCCAAAGAAGGTCAAGAAGATTTTGGTTCTGAAATAGTAAAATATAGCTATTACGATCAACATATTATTTTGCCGGTTATTGTTGATGTGTCTAGTGTTTTAGATGCCAATAAAATCAAGGTTTCTCTGCACTATTCAATATGCAACAACATTTGCATACCAGTGCAACAAAATTTTGATTTTTCTTTAAATAATAAGGTGCAAAACAACATTTTGCAAGAAATTCAACCGTTTAGTTCGTTTGATTTGCTTGCAAACTCGGCACCTAATTTGCTTGATTCAATTAATTTAAACAAGCCTGTTAAAAAGAAAATTTCTTTG
>Ga0214919_10010342_pt1 | contig 11844 bp, 9 predicted proteins | sample LL1503_MetaG_FD_177994 | JGI IMG/M metagenome (GOLD analysis project Ga0214919, IMG submission 177994) | Freshwater microbial communities from Lake Lanier, Atlanta, Georgia, United States - LL-1503 | ecosystem: Environmental > Aquatic > Freshwater > Lake | place: USA: Georgia | collected 2015-03-15
AGGGTTCGATCGTTAGTGCATATGCCACGCCAATAAATCAACATGAGGTGGTCGGCTTGGTAGCAAACAAATCGCTGGGCCTTCTCTGCGTAAGTGCAAGTAAAGATTCAGTTTCGATTTTTGCCCTGAACTAGTAATCACGGCTTAAGCAGGACGATTTTTCCATTCATACCTGCAACGAGGTATTTAGTTTTTTTCAGAACTACCCACGTGCTTTGTGTTGTTTCAGCATCTTGAACGCTTCTAAGTAAGCGAATTGCACCCTGGCCCAACCCAACTTTCTTTGTATCAAAACTGCATAATCGATCTTGGCAACCAAAGACAATACTCGAACCATCCAGAAGAATTCCCCCGCTGGGGGTGCCAAAATTCTCAGAGGTAATAGCGTTCACTTTATTTGGTGCACTCAATTTTACCCAACGGATTTGATCTGGCTTTGGTGCCGATTTCAATGAACTGGATAGCCACGAGGCAACCACCTCTTTACCTACTTTTACTAAGGCAACGTTAAAGCCAAAAACAGAGGCTTTATCAGTCGACATATCCAACGTCTGATAAGTCCAACCAGATGCATCGGTGCTTGCTCGAGAAGCTACACGTACTTGCCCATTTGTAATTTCTTTTTTCTGGTTCATGTCAACTACCGAATCATATAAAACAACGGTTTGAGAGCCGTCAAATAAGGCTGAAAGGTTGTAGCCAACGTCGCCCGTCGTGCGACCCTTCGTACCGCTATCACCATCTACGATTTCATAACGCCAAGGCTTACTATTTATTTTTACTGCTCCTAGCAAAATACCTTGACTCTCATCACGGTAGAAAACCTGAACCGTGTTTTGTGCTGCAACGCAAGCATTAGAGATATTAACTTCAGATGAGGATCGAACTCGCTTAGAATCGGAGTAGCTATTAATGCTCGTTCCATTTCCATCAACAACTTCAAATGTGAAGCTTTTACCGTTATACGTTGCATAACGTAAGTCTTTATCTACTGCATCTGAGTAAAAGATATGGAGAGTCTGGTTAGAGCGACTGCCATTTACGCACATAGACAGGTTGCCACTAATTGCATTTCGTGTACGCCCACTTGGTCCACCAGCGCCATCAACTGTAGTTTTATTCCACTTGTTTCCATCGTACAAAGCAATTTTTAAGTCACCGCTTTTTGAATCTGTGTAAGCAATCACGGGCAATCCATTAAATGTTGTACTTACTAAACTCTTTCCATCGGAGTATGAATCCAAGACAGTGTTAGACCATGCCGTTTGTGGCATAACTTGGGCGGTCATTGCTGCAACCGAATCGCCCACTAAATTTCGAGCAATGACACTAAAACTATAAGCAGTCCCATTTTTTAAACCAGTGACTAGTACCGGGCTGGAGAGGGTGCTTGTTTCGATCCCTGTCTTGAGATTCGTTACAATATATTCAGTAAGTTGCGCTGTTCGCAAATTTGCAGGTGGGTCAAAGACAATAAGTGCTGACTTATCACCCACATATGCACTGGCATTTCTTGGAGTATCAGGTATACCTGCTGCCACACCGACAGGGGGCTTATTGCGCATATCTTCCATCATGGCCAATAAAAGTGCGCCAGGTTCTCTGAAAATTTCACCTGGATCAAGATTCGGCGTCATTACAGAATCCAAACCTGAGCCTGCGAAAGTATCGTCATCTAAGTGGCTAATGGATGAACCTGAGAGATAACGACTAGGCGCAAAAAGTTTTGGCCTCTCATTTTTATTTGCCGCAATTCCAAGAGGGCCAGACCAGTACAAAGTTGATGTTAAAACTGATGCTAGCTGGGTTGATGGAGTTGGAATATCTGCAAGCCTGCCGCCATCCATAGTCTGTGCATATGCATCAAATGGTGTGGGTTGCTCAAGGCTTCCGATTGCAACGTAATTATTATTTGCATCGCTTGTAAGTCCATACGCACTATTTGATGCAAAACCTAAGCCATGTGCTAATTCATGGAGAAAAACCGACTCTAAATCAAACTCACTTTTTGTTGGCTTTCCATCTCCTCGTGAATTCCATTGTGCGCTCGAATTCACTTGAATAATAATTTCGGGCTTTGACTTATCTAAATCTCTTCCAGCCAATGCATTTGCAAGCGCTGAGGGATACCACAAGGCAGGATCAGGGGCTCCGGAAAAGCCTGAGTAAAAATTCACTGCACTGGCACTTCCTAATAAGCCAATAGAGTTAACGCGACCCCATGAAGCTTCCACATTGATAGGAACCGTTGAGGGAAAATTGCTCACCCAAATATCAATTGCCGCCTGGACATCATTTTTTGCCCAGATAGGGAAGTTGCTGTACTTAACGTTGAACCGTGACTGAGTTTCCATATTTCGATATGTGGGTCGCTTAGAAGGGCTGTTATTCGTTGTCTCGCCAGCATAAATATTTCCCCATGTCGCTGCAGGTACAACTTTAAATACAGCCTGAGAAGCAGGTGCCGATATGAGGGAGACCAGGAGGCCAAGAGACAGGGTGAGTGCCCAAAGCCGCTTCCCGTGGGTTTTCTGCACTCGCCCACGCTAGCAGGGTGGGATGATTCCTTTGTGACCCAAAGCGGCGAATCAGAATTCTTTAAGCAAACCGACAGGGTTGCCACTCCTAAAATCTCGGTTTATGGCAGACATGGTTGCCATCTTTGTGAGGTTGCCATAGAGACCCTGGAACAGATGCAAGGTGAGCTGGAATTTTCCATCGAAAAGATTTACATCGATGGAGATTTAGAACTTGAAAAACTCTATGGTGAGCAGATCCCAGTAATACATATCGATGGTGAACACCATGACTTCTGGCGAGTTGATCCAGAACGCTTTAAATCTTCCCTTGAAAAACATCGTCAGCATCAATAATTTTGTACGAATAACCTTGTTCAGCTAAAAAGCGTTGGCGATTTTGCGCAAAATCTTGATCGATGGTGTCACGTGAAATTACAGAATAAAACTTAGCGCCTCGACCATCAGATTTTGGTCGGAGAATTCGTCCTAACCGTTGTGCTTCTTCTTGTCGGCTACCGAATGCACCAGAAACTTGAATTGCAATAGTTGCATCAGGTAAATCAATAGAGAAGTTTGCAACTTTTGAAACAACAAGACAAGTTATTTCACCAGTTCTAAATTTATTGAAAAGAACTTCGCGTTCCTTAACCGGTGTATCACCCTTAATCAAAGGAACTCCTAGAACTTCAGAGAGCTCATCGAGTTGATCGATGTACTGACCGATAACCAGAATCTGTTCTCCACTGTGCTTCTCAACAAGGGCCTCAACAACATCGCGTTTGGTCCGAGTCGTTGCACATGTGCGATAACGGTTTTCAGGTTCAGCGGTTGCATACATCAAACGCTCGTTCTCGGTTAAGTTAACGCGAACTTCGATGCACTCTGCTGGAGCGATATAGCCCTGAGATTCAATCTCTTTCCATGGAACATCGAATCGTTTTGGTCCAATGAGTGAAAATACTTCACCCTCCATGCCATCTTCACGCACTAAAGTTGCGGTTAATCCCAAGCGGCGTCGAGATTGAATATCGGCAGTAAAACGAAAGATTGGCGCGGGTAATAGGTGTACCTCATCGTAGATAATCAAACCCCAGTCATAAGAATCGAAGAGATCTAGATGGGCATACACGCCATTTTTCTTCTTCGTCATGACTTGATATGTCGCAATGGTTACCGGGCGGATTTCTTTTTTTGCACCTGAATATTCGCCGATTTCATCTTCATTGAGCGTGGTTCGCTTTAATAACTCTTCTCGCCACTGTCGAGCTGCAATCGTGTTTGTAACTAAAATTAACGTAGTCGCTTTGGCATGTGCCATTGCTGCTGCACCAACAATTGTCTTTCCAGCACCGCAGGGGAGCACTACGACACCAGAACCACCATGCCAAAAACCCTCAGCGGCTAACTCTTGGTAGGGACGAATCTTCCAATCACTTTGAACGAGATCAATTGCATGAGCTTGCCCATCAACATAACCCGCAAAATCCTCAGCCGGCCAACCCAATCGCAAGAGTGATTGCTTAATCTGACCCCGTTGGCTAGGTAAAACAGCGATTGTTTGTGAATCTATGCGAGCACCAAGTAATGGTTGAATCTTTCGCGCACGAATAACTTCTTCAAGTACAGCAGTGTCTGTTGTGACAAGAATTAATCCATGAACTGGATCCGCCTCAAGTCGCAAGCGACCATATCGAGACATTGTTTCCGCCACATCAATTAAAATTGAATGTGGAACGGCATATCTAGAGTATTTAATAAGCGTATCAATGACTTGTTCAGCATCATGGCCTGCAGCACGCGCATTCCATAAACCAAGCGGCGTAAGTCGATATGTGTGAATATGTTCTGGAGAGCGCTCTAATTCAGCAAAAGGTGCGATTGCACGGCGACATTCAGTAGATAACGGGTGGTCAATATCTAAGAGTAGCGTTTTATCGCTTTGAACGATTAGCGGCCCATCAGTCATTAAGTAGGTCCTTAATAAGTGCATGTAATAGGGCGCTTTGAGGCTCAAGCCGCGTGATATCTACCCATTCATGTGCGGCATGCGCGCCATCACCAACAGCGCCTAAACCATCTAGAACTTGAGCACCTGCAGCTGCAGCAAAGTTGCCATCACTCGCACCGCCTACAGAGGCGTGCTCAAGCTGCGGCATTCCAAGTGCTGCTGCAACTTTTGCGGCACGTTCATACAGTGCCATCGTAGATTTAACTTCCAAAGGTGGGCGATTGAAACCACCAGTGATTTCATATCGTGCCAAAGGATTAATTGAGTTTAAGTTTCGGATTCCTGCATCGACTCGTTCTATTTCTACCATTGAGAAAGATCGGACATCGATATCCAAAACAGCTAAATCCGGAACCGTGTTTGTTGTATTTCCAGAACGCAACATGGTTGGGACAACAGTTGTACCAAGCTCGCTATTTGCAAGTGCGGCTATTGCAAGAATTGCGTGGCCCATTTCAGTTGTTGAGTTAATTCCTTTTTCAGGCTCAAGTCCAGCATGTGATGCTTTTCCATGAATACGTACTTGATACATCGCAGTACCTTTGCGACCTGTTTTAACTTTGCCATTCAAAGATGCTTCAATAACTAACACTGCTTGCGCTTTACTAGAAATCTCTTTAATAAAATCTTTACTGGTTGCGCTGCCAGTTTCTTCATCAGTTGTGGCGATGAGTGCTACAGCACCATCAATTCCCTTCATCGCATACAGCGCTTGGATAAATCCAGCTTTCATATCAAAGACACCTGGACCACGAGCCGCATTTCCTTCAACGCTCCATACCGGCTCAAATGATCCCTTTGGCCACACGGTATCTAAGTGCGCCAACACAATAACGTCAGGATTTTCAGAGCCCCACCAAAATACTGGACGCCCATTTACTTCACGGATAGTTGCGGGTGAGCCTAAAACTTGCTTTGCTAAATCAGAAGCCAGGGCGATTACTTCGCGGCAGGCTGGTAAATCTTCGGTTGGAGACTCCAACCTGACAAGTTTTTCCAGCGCTAACAACATGGGTGAAGTCTATAACGCAGCTACGCCGGTGATGCGCGGAATTCGGAAGGATTGAACTTCACCAGTTGCGTGGTCACGGGCGATTAAGGCGCCGGCGCTGACCCGAATTGGATCAATAATCCGATGAGTTACCGCGCCATTGTTATCGGCGTAACCAATTGAAAGTGATTTCTCCTCCAGAATGTATTTATTTACTAAATCCATTGTTTCATTTGGTGTACTTCGCGGTAATGCACCTAACGCTTCATTTGCAACTTGTCGCAGGTGTGCTTGCTTGTGGCTAGATTTTTCGCCTGTACGAATCACCCGAATTGCAGAGTTAAGCATGTCAATATCAGGAACCTCAATTTCTCCTACGATTCTTGGAGGTCGTGGTTTTGTTAAAGCTCGGTTTGCATGTTTTCCAGTTAAAATTAAACCATTAGAAGATTCAGCAGCTGGTAAGTAACCGGATTCTCGAAGAACCCGCATAACATCTACTGAGTCATGATTACAAACAATTACTTCAGGGGCAATTCGTCTTAGTGCAAGTACATCTAATTTTTTATCATTCATTATCTGAGCAATCAGTGCCGTATCTTCACAGCGTATAAAGGATGAAGTATTTCCAACTCGTAGTTTTCCATGTTTTTTTGAAACATCGGCAATCAAATATTCCAATGGTTGAGGCATCGGAGTTTTAGAAGTCTTGCTTAAGAAAGCCTTTATCTCTTCGCCGGTTTTTCCATGGTCTAGCGCTCTTCGAATTGTTGCTTCGGTAAATCGATAAACGGTTGCACCACCGCGACTCTCAATCTCAGCCATGATGGCTAACTCTTGTGAGACTTCATGCTCTAAAGGTCCAGGTGCGATCGCAGTGTTATCACTTTGAATAAGGATATGGTCAACCGTTTTTGGAAGATCGGCATTAATAAGGCCTAGTTCTGCACCTTCTAGAAAAGCTATTCCATATGTAGATAGGGCACCTTGGCCAGTAAGTCCGAGCCACTCCGACTCACGCAGCGTCCATGAAGCTAACTCTTCTTGTATAGAAGAGTTACGTCGGACAGGAGCACGCCATGCCAGGAGTGAATTAAAGGAGTTTATGTCAGGGGCAATTCCCTGGTTTTCTTTGAGTATTGAAAGGGTGAGTGCGCGGACTCGTGCAGCATTTACTCGATCGAGTTCAGGGCCAAGAGCTGCAACATTTTTAGCGTCAGCTCGCCCTACGAGACCACTGGCACGGGAAGTGATTAACCATGCCGACGTTAAAGCTTGCCATCTATCTGCAGGTGTCTGCATTAACCAAACATCAAACTTATTGCTGGGCATTATTCGATCATCTGAATCAACACTTATTAATGATGATAAATATGCTAACTCAGTTATGAAAGCCGTACATGATTCATCAACGCCTAAATGATTTGAAATAATTTTAAGATCTCGTACTCCTAGGCCTCCTGCGCGCAAAGCATCAGCTGGTTCTTCGGCCCAAAAATTCAGTAATTCTTCAACCCAGCGCAGCACAGTTGAAATATTCGCGATGGATGCTAAATTTATTTGGTCTTTGTTTCGAACTGCACCAACTAATTGCGGTGCATCGATAAAATTCTCTTTATGGATTTTTCCACCACGAAGATAAATAGCTACTTCACGTGGCAGCACAACTGTTCTTTGGTCAAGTGGAACTAAGAATTTTCGTTCTAGTAACCAAGCAACACCAGGTCCTGGGTTTTTTATATCGCCAACACTTCCTCGTGGTGGACCCCATACCAATCGCTCCAGAGTTCTGCGCGCTTCTGCAGGTGCATCATCAAGCTCACTTAACTTAAGTTTTGCCAATGAAGCTGGGCCAAGTCCAGCAGGCTCATTCCCAAGCACGTCGCGAAGCTGCGACGGCAATCGCATTCCATCGTTAGCGGGATAGATCAAGCCCATCGCAATTAAATCTTCGAGCACAGCGGCGCTAGCCTTATGCGTTAATCCCACAACTGATTTAATTGAAAAAGGTTCATTTAACGAAACTGCCGCTTCAAGAACTTGAAACTGCCATTGATTGAGCGAATCTATTGCTCGGGCCAAACTTGGCGGTGAACATGCACGCACTGCAAGAGAGGCAACATCAGGTGGCACCGGGATTACAAGATCGGGGCGCCGAGTAAATAGTGTTAAAAGTGCAGCATCATCAACACTACGCAGGTAGTCGGAGAATGAGCGCATTTCCATAACTTGCTAACATTACTGGGCTTTAGGACTTATTGTGTAATCAGCGACGTTTTCTACGCGGGGTAAGCCACGTTCCCAAGGCTGCAAGTCGCACAACAACAGGTGAAATTGCACGGCCAATAAAACGTGCACGCCGAAAATCATGGATTGGCCAGCCTTCGGCCATTGCGCGAAGACCCAAGATTGCATCTGGATTTATCGCCGACGGATTGCCAACGCATTGCAAGAGAGGGAGATCATTATTGCTATCTGAATATGCATAACAATCTTCTAAATTCAGGCCAACACGTTGTGCAAGCTCTCTTACGGCTATTGCCTTTTCTTTTCCATGTAATAACGGCCCAACCATTTCCCCGGTATATGTGCCATCTTTAATCTGAGCTTTACTTCCTAGCGCTCCAGTAAAACCTAAACGATTAGCAATCAAAACTGCCATGTCCTCTGGCGCTGCAGTAACTAACCACACTTCTTCGCCATTTGCTAAATGCTTTTGTGCAATATCAATTGTTCCTTGCCAGATTGCAGGTGAAACAAACTCATCATAAATCTCTTGTGCAATGGCCTCGATATCTTTAACGCTATGGCCGCCGATAAAATTTGTGGCTGACTCTTGAAAGCGTGCGATCTCTTCCTTATTTTCTTTTCCTGTTAAGCGAAAGCGCAGATTGGCTAGAACGAATCGGGAGATATCCTTCTTGGTGAAGTATCCACGTTGGTACATGCCTCGCCCAAGAAAATAGATCGTGGAGCCACGGATTAGCGTGTTATCTACATCGAAAAAGGCTGCTCGCTTCGCCGTGAGTGCCATGTCACTACCTTAACGAACTTGACCCAATAGGGACGCTTTATGCTTACCCAATGAGTTCAACAGTCCATGTGATTCGTCACGGAGAAGTAGAAAACCCACAGAAGATTCTCTATGGGCGCCAACCAGGATGGCGACTTTCTGATCGTGGCCAAGAGATGGCTCGCACATTGGGAGATTGGTCTCGGACAATTGATTTAGGTGCGCTCTATGTTTCACCACTCCAGAGGGCGCAAGAGACTGCAGCTCCGATTGCAGCCGCACATTCATTAGCAATAACATCGGATGAGCGTTTAATAGAGGCGGCAAATGTTTTTGAAGGTAAGCCATTTGGCGTTGGCGACGGAGTACTTCGCCACCCTGCTGCATGGAAACACTTGTGGAACCCATGGCGACCATCATGGGGAGAACCTTATGACGAACAAATTAACCGTATGCTCGCGGCGGTTTTTGCAGCACGAGCATCAGCAAATGGAAAAGATGCGATCTGTGTTTCGCATCAACTTCCAATCTGGATTTTACGCAGCGCGATTGAAAATCGTAGGCTGATACATGATCCACGTAAACGAGAATGCTCGTTAGCCTCGGTAACGAGCATTCATTTTGATCAAGACGGCTTGATTTCTGGACTAACATATTCAGAACCTGCACGTCATTTACTACCAGGAAAATGATGAAAAAGATTTATAAGGTTTTTATTATGTTCATGCTAGCCTTTGCGCTAACAAGTTGCAGCGGTGGTGGAACTTCAACAGCGCAAGAAAGTTTTATTTCTGGCAACGGAACAGTTACATTTATAAAATCTGCTAATCGGATTGCCGCACCCGAACTTTTGGGGATGACTCTTTCTGGTAAGAATTACTCGCATGAGTTTGGGAGAGTCACCATAGTTAATGTCTGGGCCTCATGGTGTGCTCCTTGTCGCGCAGAGATCCCAATACTGATCGCACTGTCACAGAAATACAGCGAAACTTCTTTTATCGGAATTCTTACCCGTGATAATCCACCCACTGCTGAAGCCTTTGCCCGTCGCTTTGCAATCCCTTATCCGACACTTATAGATGACTCAATTTTGATTGGTTTCAAAGGCTCACTGCCAGCAAACGCAATACCCTCAACAGTTGTGATTGATCGAAATGGAAAGGTAGCTGGACGAATTTCCGGTGAAATTACCGTAGCTTCACTCTCAACATTGATTGAAAAGGTGAGTTCTGAATGAAAGAGTTTTTTGTCGAACAGATACTCAATGGATTCTTAGTGACAGCATTTCCTGTTGCATTTGTTGCAGGTCTCATTTCTTTTCTTTCCCCATGCGTTCTGCCACTTGTGCCTGGCTATTTATCTTTCGCTGCCGGTTTTTCTAGTAATCGAGGGAAAATACTTTTAGGTTCGCTGCTTTTTGTAGTTGGCTTCAGCACAGTATTTGTTTCTTATGGTGCAGTTTTTGGCGGTCTAGGAAATAAATTAGTGGCTCACGAAGTTGGAATTTCGAGGGGGCTCGGAGTAGTAACAATTTTTCTTGGCTTTATTTTCCTCGGAAAATTTGCGATGCTTCCTACAATTCGTCCACGCATGAAAACTACCGGCGGATTAATTGGAGCCCCACTTTTAGGATTCCTTTTTGGCATTGGTTGGACGCCGTGCATAGGTCCTGCACTAGCAGCAGTTCAAACTTTGGCTTTTCAAGAATCTAGTGCTGTACGGGGTGCATTTTTATCATTGGGCTACTGCCTTGGTTTGGGCATGCCCTTTATTGCTTCTGGAATTTTTCTTGATCGCTCTGAAAAACTTCGCAAGGTTCTTGTTCGCCGCGGCGATCTCATCTCCAAAATCGGTGGAGTGTTTCTTATTACAATCGGAGTTTTACAAGTGACTGGAACCTGGGGTCAGTTTATGAACTCTTTGCGTTCACTAATTTCAGATTTCATCCCGGTGGTTTAAATGAGCGAAAAAACCCAACTTCCAGAGCTTGGCAGCGTCGGATTATTTAGATTCGCATGGCGTCAACTAACTAGTATGCGCACTGCGTTGGTGTTATTGATGATGTTAGGCCTTGCTGCTATTCCTGGCTCGCTGATTCCGCAGCGCACTCAAAACCCTATGGCAGTGAGTGCATATTTCAAGAGTTCGCCGAGTCAGGCTAAATGGATGGATCAACTCTCACTCTTTGATGTCTATGGCTCCCCTTGGTTTAGTGCTATTTATATTCTGCTATTTATCTCGCTAATCGGCTGTGTATTGCCGAGAACTATCGAGCATTTTCATGCTGCACGTGCCTTGCCACCAGCTACGCCTAAGAATCTTAACCGAATGGATTTCTATTCATCTTGGTCAGCCAATGGTGATGAGCTAGAGAAGGCTCGCATGTGGTTTAAGAAGAACCGATTTAGAGTTATTGAAAATGATGGTTCGATATCAGCAGAAAAAGGTTACTCGCGTGAAACCGGAAACCTATTTTTCCACTTAGCGTTGATTTTAGTTCTGCTTGGAATTTCTATGTCATCCTTATTTGGTATGCGAGGGGACGCAATTGTTAATGTTGGAGAGCGCTTTGTTAATACGCCTACTAGCTATGACTCGCTAGCCTATGGAAAACTTTTTAAAGATGGAAAGCTAGCTAACTTCATGCTTAAGGTTGATAGTTTTGATGCTCAATATAATGTTGTAACCAGTGCACCAGAGGATTACACCTTAAATGTGACGCTTTACAACGGTGAATTTTCTAAGGGGCAGAAAAAAGTAATTAAAGTAAACTCTCCTCTTACAATTGGGTCTACAAAAATTTACCTTCAAGCCAATGGTTATTCACCAATAGTTACTGTTCGAGATTCACAAGGCAATGTTGGAATGCAAGGTCCAATTCCATTCTTGCCACAAGATGGAAAATTGCGATCAATCGGTGCAATCAAAGTTCCAGATGCCCTGCCACAGGTTGGCTTTGTCGGCTCTTTCCTACCAACATACGAGCGAACCAATGGAAATGGTGCGATAAGCGCATTCCCTCAAGCTTTAGATCCACGTCTATTACTTTCTGCATGGTCAGGAGACTTAGGTTTAGATTCAGGCATTCCTCAGTCTGTCTATCGCATTGATACCTCAACAATGAAGCAGATAGGTTTGAAGTCACTTAAACCAGGTGAAAGCTTTGCTTACGCAGGAGGTTCACTCACATTTGAAGGCTATGTGCAATGGGTCAACCTGCAGATAGTCGATGATTCCGGCAAGAACTTTGCCTTACTCGGGGCTATTGTTTCCATCCTTGGCTTATTAGCCTCACTTTTTACACGCCGTCGCA
>Ga0214919_10010343_pt1 | contig 11844 bp, 11 predicted proteins | sample LL1503_MetaG_FD_177994 | JGI IMG/M metagenome (GOLD analysis project Ga0214919, IMG submission 177994) | Freshwater microbial communities from Lake Lanier, Atlanta, Georgia, United States - LL-1503 | ecosystem: Environmental > Aquatic > Freshwater > Lake | place: USA: Georgia | collected...
AATAAAAATAATCTTCATATTTAGATATATTATTTTTTAAAACTTGTGATCGTAGCTATTTATTTTGTTTTAAATATTCTTTACTATATAAATTATTGATATTTATACTTGTTAATATACCTTTATAAATTAAGGTTTCAAAAACAAAATCAATTATATTTTTTTTTACATAATAAATAATTTTAGTATCATTTATTATATTATTATTATTATAAATATATAAAATATATTTTTTTGTAAATTCTTGATATTTATTATTTTTATAATTATTTATATTTTTAATAAAAATATCTTTATTTTCATCTTCAGTAAAATTCCATAAATTATAATTATATTTATCTTTTGAACTATCACTAACAAATAAATATTTTATATAATAATATAAATCTAATAAAGTAATATTATCAGATAAAATAAAATTAATTTTTATAATATTATTATTATTATCATATTCTAATATTTTTTTACCATAAAATGTTTTTGAAAATACTAGTAATATCTATCTTAAATAATTATAAAAAATAGATATATCAATATTTTTAATATTATTTTCTAATTCATTATCAGAAAAATTTATATCTATATATATTTTTATATTATTTAAATTAATTTTATTATCTTTATCTTTAATAAAATCATATTTTGTATTATTTAGCATATCAATATTATCATATGTATATTCAAAATATATTATAAAATAATATAACCAATTTTTTTTAGTTTTTATTTCATTAATAAATTTATTAAAATTTATTTTAAAATTATATTTTTCATCACTATTTAATAATTCCCATTCTTTTTTTAATAATATATTAATATCTATATTATTATTTAATATTTCAATCATAGAAATTATATTTTTATTTACATCATATGTATAATATAATAACCATATATAATTTTGAATATTTAAATATAAATCAAATAAGATAGTATTATATATATCACCAACATATAATCCTTTATAATTATTATCATCATTATTTTTTAACTCATAATTATTAATTTTAAATTTTTTTAAAACTCCATTATATTTATATGTATTTTTATATAAATCAGTATTTTTATATTCATTTAAGGTAATAGGTAAAACATCTATCCATTCAATATATAATTTATTAGATATCATATTAATAGTATCTAATAACAAGTTAAAATTAATGTCAATATCATTTATATTAAATTTATATAAATAAACATCATTAGTTTTGTCATAAATATAATTTTCTAAATCAGATTGATATAATGAAATTTCATTATTATTAAAAAATCGACTGTATTGTATATTTGTATAAAAAAAATTATTATTTTCTTTATATAATGAAAGATCAGATAATGAATGATAATTATTTTTTAATTTATTATATGGAATTAATAAATAATATATCATAATTAAATCTTGATTATTATTATTAATTAATTTTGTATAGTATTTTTGTTCATCATTAATATTAAATTTTATAGCAATATAATTAAGTATATAATAATAATAATAAAATAATTGTTCAAATTCATCATTATTTAAATTAGGAATATAATTTCTTAAAAAAGAATATATATAATCTTTCTTATTATGTAATATATATTTTATTTCCTATATTTTATAATTCATTTGTATTTATTATATATATATTTTTTTTATTTTAAATATAATATATATTTATGAAATTTAATTTTAATTCAAATATTTGGGGTCCTAAAGGTTGGTTTTTTATAGATACTATAATATTATCATATCCAAATAATCCTACTAGTAATGATAAACAAATATATAAAAATTTTTTATATCAATTTAAAGATATTTTACCTTGTGAAAGTTGTAGATAGCATTATTCTTTAAATATAAAAGATATACCATTATCATCATATTATTTAAGTTCAAGAAATAATTTAATAGAATGGATAATAAAAATACATAATAAGGTAAATATATTAAAAAATAAAAAATTAATAAATAAAAATGAATTTATAGAATATTATAAAAATGCATATAATTGTGATATTGATTTATATGAAAATAATATTAATAATATAAATAATAATAAAAATAATGAAAATAAAATATTAGATAATAAATATATAACATTAATATTAATACTTGTTATAATAATAATATATTTAATATATAAAAAAAATTAAATATATAAAAAAAAATTGAAAAATAAATATTTTATTAATAAAAATAAATAATTATAATAAATATAATAAAAAGATAATCAAGAATCAACAATCACTAATCATTAATCAATAAATAATAATTAATGTAAAATAATAAAATAATCGGATATATTAGAGTAAGTTCATAAAATTAATTGTATGGATAAAATTATAGTTTAGAATATTAAAAAAAAAAAATTTAAGAATATGTCTAGAAATTTTATAAATTATAAAATATTCCAATATATGGTGAATAATCTTCAGCATATTTAGATAATACTAATAAATAATATTAACAAGTTTTATAATAATTAATAATTAATAATAAAAATATAAAAATAATATTTTATGATGTTTCAAGATTTAGTAGAAATTTTGATAATGCATAATAATATATATAAATTATGAAAAAAAATAAAATTAAAATAGAAATATTAGAAGATAAAAATATAAATATTAATAATATATTTGGTAATATAACAAAAGTGTAATAATAATTATAATAATTTATATAAAGAGTAAAAGAAACAAAATAGATTAGAAAATAAAAATATAATGTTCATTATGGAAGAGTTCCATATGGTTTTAAAAAAATATAAAAAATAGTATAAACAGAATATAAAAAAATAAAAGTATTTTAATTATAAAAAGATGAAAAAATGTATTAAAAAATATTAATAATAAAAAAATTATATGATTTAAAATAAAAATTAAAATAAATGAAATAAATAAAAATAAATGGAAAAATTATTAAATTATAATGTTTAGATAAAATAACAAATAAAATAAATTTAGATCATTTATTATTAATATTAAAATATAATAAAATATATTATAAATAAAAATAATAATTTAAAAAATCTAATATATTTTAATGTTTAAAAATATAAAAAAAATATAATGATAATGATAAAATAAATAAAATTAAAAAATAATTAAAAAAAATATCTAAATGATAAATTAAATATTTAATTTTATATAAATAAAATATACATATATATTATTGATCATTTAATAATTATATAAATAATAAAAAATATTTTTATTATTTATATATCATCATCTATTTTATATGTAAACTAGTCATCTAGATCATCATTATAATCATCTTTATCATAATCAATATCTAAATTATTATCAATATCTAAATTATCAAAATTATTTTCAGATAAATTATCATCATTATTTTTATTATCAAGATCATTTTGTAGTTCTTGATAATCATCTTTATTATAATTATCAGTATAAAATGTATCTTCTAAACTATTAAAATATTGATTATAATTAAGGAAATTATTAAATATAATATTTTTTTTATCATATAATAAATTAAAATTAAACTATTTATTAATAGTATGATCAATATAAAATATAATAAAGGTTAATATTTTATTATCATTATTATTTATATTATAAATATTAATAAAATATTTAATGATGTAATTAATAATATTATTAATTAACTAAATATTATTAATAGTATTTATTTCAATATTATTACCAAAATTATTAAATGTAAAATCATAATAATTAAAATTAATATTTTTAATTTTTTTAATTTTATGAATATTATCAATATTTATTTTAATATCAGAAAATAATTCTTTATAAATACCTGTTATTGTATTATTATTAATTTTACTAACTAGTTCAATAAAGTTATCTATAAAATTAATAATATTATTATATCTATTAATAATGATGTTATAATAATCATCTAAATTTAGAATATTATAAAATTTTTTATCAAATCCTAATAACTAAATTTTATGAATAATAGAATAATTAATATTAATAATATTAGAATTATAAATAATATTAATAAAATCTTTATTATAATAATATCCAATTAAATTTAAAATATAATAATCATAATATAATTTATATTTTTTATAATTTATTTCAAATACTTTTTTGTTTAGCTATTCATTATTAATAATATTTATTTCACTTTCTTTTATTGAAAAATCAATATCACTATTATTTATATCTTTATTAATAAGATAAATATTATTTTTAATATTAATAATATATGTTCCAATATTAAATGTATCAGATAAATTAGATCTAATTATATCGATAAAATTATCAATATAATTATTATATTTATTAATTTTTGAAGTAAATGATTTAATAATATTATATTTTTTAGTATTTTTATTAGTATTAGATAGTATATAATTATTTAATTTTTTACTAATAATAGTTTTTCTTTTATTAATATTATTAATTATTTTATTAAATAAAGTATCATTATAAATATTAGTATTATTATTTTTAATACCATCAATATTATAATTATTAAAAATATTATTATGATTTATAATTAATATATTTTTATATAAAATATCAATTTCTTTCTATGGTAATTTATAATAATTATATTTATTTATAATTTTATAATTATAATTTTTGTTATAAAATAAATCATATTTATATTCAATAATACCAACAGTAGAAATATAAGATTCAATAATTTTATTAAATAATATATTTTCTTTTTTAATAATAATTTTACCATTAGATAAAGATAATTTATTATTTTCTTTAAGATTTAATTTATAAATTATGTCATGATTATTATATATAGAATTAAAAGATGAAATAAATTTATTAATTAAATTATTAATATTATAATCATTTATTTTATAATATAAAATAAAATTAATAAAATCAATCAATGTATTTATAAATATTTTATTATTAATAAGTTCCTAATTTTTATCATATTTAATATTCTACCATAAATTATATTTAATACATGAATTAGATAAGTAATAAATAATGTAAGATAAAACTTTATAATCAGTAATTAATGTAAAATTAATATTTTTATCATATATAATATTTAATTTATCATAATATAAATTAGAATAAATATTATAGATAGTATAATTAAAATTATTATTAAATGGTAAATTATTAATATTAGTAGAATTAATTTGTAATATAAATATAAAAGTTGTAATTATAACAATATTATTATATATTATATTCCAATAATAACTATTAGTATCAAATTTTTTATTAATATCAAAAATAATAAATTTAGATAATGTAATATTAAATATTTTATTTTCTTTATATGTATTATATAAATCATAAAAATTATTAAATAATAATAATAATATATCAATAACTAAATATACTAAATTATTTTTAATTTTTTTATTTTCAATTTGTAATAAATAATTAATATTACAAATAATACATAATTTTCTTAAGATAGAATCTATTAAATCATAATAATAAGTATATTTCTTATATTTATCTTTATCTTCTACAATATAATTATATGATACAATACCATCATTATTATTATAAGAAAATGTAGAATATTTTTTAATATATAAAATAGAATTACAACTTTTACAAATTAGATCACCATAATTAGAATCAATACCAAATTTTGAAATATATTCATTTAATTTTTCATAATATATAATTAAATTATTATCTTTTCTATATTGTTCAATTATATTATAATATATATAATGAGAACAAATAATATTATCTTCATCAATTATATTAACACTAGTTTTTTTAATAATAATTTTATTATTAACAATATTTTTTATTGTAGGTATTTTAATTTTTTCATTATTTAAATTATAATTATAAGATATAAATTTATTAAAAGTATTAATTTTTTTTAATATTATTTTATTAATATGTAAAATATAATATTGATCAATTAATTCAATTATATAATTTTTATTATCTATTATATCATATAATTCTTTTAATTTAAGATTAAATGAATTTTTATTAAAATATAAAAGAATATCATCTATATTAGCATCTTTTATTATTTTTTTAGTATATTTAAATATATATTTCTATATAATATTAAATATACTAATTATATCATTTTTAATATTAAACTAAATATTAATATCATTATCTAGATTAATATATTTAGATTTATCAAATAAATAATAATATAAATATTTATTTTTTCCATTTAATGTTTTTAAAACTTTTTTAATATTATCAATATTTAATTCTTTTAATTTAGATGTATCATATAATAATGTTTTATATTTATAACAATTATTAGGAACTAAAACAAATCCAACAATATTTGCATCAATATTTTCACCTATATTTCTAATATGTAATAAATTATTATTTTTAAATTCAATATTAGATAGACGTATAGAACGTATAATATTATTAAATAAATGATTAAAATTAATATTATTATAATTAGGAGCATTAAATGTATTAAAATTAACATATGGGTTAAATTTAAAAGTTAATAAATCATTATATGATTGATTAATATTTGTATTATATGATTTATATTTAATAATTTTAGAAATCATTGAGTTTTGTTCATTAACATTAATATTTATTCCTTTTAAATTTTTATTATTATTATCAAATATTTCATTATAATTATTATTTAATTTATAAAAATTAATAGCATTATTATATATAGATAATAAATTATTTATTGCAATATCATTATTTAAATTTAATTCTTTTTTTTTTATAAAAAATAGATCATTTTTATTAATTAATAAAAATTCATCAGTTATTGGAAATAATGAATAATTATTAAATATGTGATTTATAATATCATTATTAGAATATTTAATAATACCATTATCATCATTATTTATTAAATCAAATATATTATTAATATCATTTTTATTAATATTATTAAAATTATATAATAACTCGTTTAATAGATCAAAAGTATAATTAATATTATTATTATTAATAATTTCAATATATTTAAAATTATTAAAATTAATAACCTATTTTTCAAGAATTTCATATATAGTCATTTTATCATAATTTAAATATAATTGATCAAATAATATAAAAATCAACAAGTTTTGTTTATTAAAATTGTTATTTTTATACTATTCAATATTTAAATTTTTTATAAATTCAAAATTAATATATATATTTAAATTAATATTATAATTATTATCTTTTAATTTTATTAGATCATTTTTAATATTAAATAATTTATTAATTGAATTAATAATTTTATTATCAATATATTTATTAGTATTCATTTCAGATAATAATAATTTATTAATATTATCTAATGATTTATCAAAATTATTAAATAATATATTATATAATATTATATATTTGATAATAATATTTTTAACAATAATAATATCATCATTATCTTTTATAAAAGTATTAAACTATTTAAAATCAATATCATTAATATATTTGTCAATATTAATATTTTTTTTATTATTTAATTCTAATATGAAATCAGATAAATAATTATATATAATTTTATCTATAATATTTAAAAACATTATTATTTATATATAATTATTTATATTATAATATCTAAATATTATAAAATTATTATATAAAGATATTCATATTATAATAGTTATATATATTTTATATATGGAGAATTATAATAATTACATTATTAGTATATATAATAATATTCTTAATGTATCTAAATTATCATTAGATGATAATAAATAGAATAATTTAAAAAAATTAATAAAATAGGAATTAAGTAATTTTATCAATAAAAATTATTCAATTATAAATACTTATAATTAGGATCAAATAATACATACAATATCTAATATTATTTTGAATAAATTAAAAAAAAATAATACTAATAATATTATAAATAATAATATAAATAATAATATAAATAATATATATGATAATAGAAAACCTATTAACACAAGAGAAAATTTTAATATAGAAAATTTTACAAATTATAAATAGTAGAGAAATGAATTATATGCTTTAAAAAATCCAGAAGAAATTAATTTTTCAGATCCATTATATAAACCAAAAAATAAATCTACTAATAATGAAAATATAACTAATGATAATAATATGATGTTTAATTCTAATAATAATTTAAATAATTATTTTAGTAATATTAATGATATTGATAATGATGATAATAAATATAAAATAGATTTTTCAGATAATAAAAATTATGAAGATGAAGAAACATTAGAACAAAGATTAAAAAAAATAAATCAAGAAAGAGAAATTTTAAATAGTAATATAAATCCAAATGAAAATAATCAAAATATGAATAATCAAAATATGAATAATCAAAATAATAATTTAAATTTAAATGTTATTGATAAAAATAATAAATTAAATAATATGAATAATCTAAATATGAATAATCAAAATAATAATTTAAATATAAATATGAATAATAATTTTAAAAATTCAAATATTAATAACAATAACAATAAAAATATGAATAATAAACAATTTAATAATAATTTAATTAAAGATAATAATAATGATTTTAATATAGATGATATATAGGAAATATTAATATTAACAACAAATAAAATTCAAGAATTAACATTATTATATAATGAATTAAATAAAAAAGTTGATTATTTATATAATAAAAAATGATATTAATGTAATAATAATTATTTATTATATATATATATAATGAATAATTATAATAAATATTTAAAATATAAAATTAAATATATAAATTTAAAAAATAAAAAAGGTGGTAATGATAATATAAATTAGAATATTATAAATTAGGATAATATAGATTAGGATAATATAAATTAGGATAATATAAATAATGAAGATATTAGTAAAAATAATGTTAATGATGAAAATATATACACAATGTATGATTTAATATATGATAATGTTTTTTAGTTAAATAAAAATAAATTTTTTGATATAGATATATTATCAAATAACATATATAATTTTTTTAAAAATAATAATATTGATTTAATTAATAATGATAAAAATGATAATAATAATAATAATATAGTAAATTATTTTTATAATTTATTATTTAATAATATTTTTTTTAATAAATCAAATAATAATATTCCAAAAATTAATAATAATTTTCCAAAAATAGGAGATATAATAAATACTTCAATATGTAATATTAATAATGAATCTAAAATATTATCAATATTATTACAAAATAGAGGTCATAGTGAAATGATTATTAATGTTTATAATAAAAATAATAAGGAATATTTTGATACAATTGCATATGGTGGAACATTAATAAAACAAACATATTAGATATTAGATGAAAATGAAAAAATTACAAATTATATATGTAAAAATAATAATCAATATAATATATATAATAATATATATACAATATTATTATTTAAATTATTATATGATTTAGATAATAATAATTTAGATAATAATAATAATACAATTACTATTATAAATAATATAATATAGGATATATATAAATTAGATGATATATTAAGTATATATAATAATAACGAATTATTAATTTTTATAGAAAAATATATGATGATGATATTTAATGAATTAAATATAAAAATTAATTATAATTTTATTATAGAATTTTATAATAATTATATTGAAAAAACATATAAAAATAAAGATAATATAATAATTTTAAAATTTAATAATAAAGAGATAATTTTTCCAAATATATTTAATTTAGATAAAAATTATTTTTTAAATATTCAAAATAATTATAAAAATATATCATATATTGATAATTTATTAAACAATAAATATATAAATAATAAAAAAAATATAAATAAAAAAGATATTATAATTACTAATTATTTTGAAATTAAAATATTACCAACTAATATAATAATTGGATATATAACATTAATATTAAATTTATTATATATTAAAAATATATATTATATAAATAATAATACTGAATATTAGATAACATTTATTGAAACTTTATTTAATAAATGTTTTATTAATTATGATAATATAAATGATAATTTAAATGATAAATTTATTAATATATTAAATAATATTATTAATTATGATAATCATAATAATATTATTAAAATGAAACTATTTTGTTCAACATATAATGGACATATATATCAATTAGCTACTAGAATATATATAAATATTTTAAAAAATAAATTAAAATATAATGATGATAAAATAAAATTAATATTAAAAAATGAAAATATAAAATTATATAATGGAGCATATTGTTTTCCACATAGTTTTACATCAACAATTTCTTTTAATATAAAAGTTAAAAAAAAAAAAAAAAATATTTATAAATATATATATATATATATATATATATATATATATATAATGGCTGGAGGATTATTTCCTAATTATCCATTTGAATTAAATATAAAATGTATAATATTTTCATTAATTATAATGGGATTATTTTTTTACAAACCACCTAATATGAATAATTATTATAAAATATTATTATTATTATTTTTATTTATAATTTCATATGTTTCAATGGCTTGGTATGATTATAAATTTAATTGTTTAACATTACCATTAAAAAGAGGTTCTAAATCATTAACAGGATATTTAAAACCAAATATATATAATATAAAATAGATAACAAGAGAAAAAGATGATAATAATGAAAAGTTATTTGAAAAACAAATGATACATATATTTCATATATTAATATTAAGTCCATTATTAATGTATATTGGATATAATAAAATAAATATAGATAATACTAATAATAATAGTATAATATTATTACTAGTTATATTAGTTATGACATCAATATATCATATAACAAGATATTTAGATAAAGATAATATAAATAATAAAATAAATTTGTATCATATAATAACTATATTATTATTATTATATTATATAGTATATGATAAAAATAATAATATATATTATAAAAGTTTATTAATATTATCTATACTAGTAATATTAATACATGGATATAAATTAATGTTAAATACACATAAAATAAATTTAAATAAAAATTGAAAAATATAATTTATATATGATACAATATATAATAACATCATAATAACAACATAACAACATAACAACATAACAACATATTAACATAACAACATAACAATGGATAATAGAGAAACTTTAAATTTATACCCTGGATCAGGAAATAAAACAAAATTTATATTCATATGTAAATTTATTGAATGTGATAAAGATTATAAATTTTATTATAATTTATTATAACATATAATAAATAAAAAAGAATCTATTACAAAATCAGTATTATATTGTTTAAAAAAAATATAATAATTAATAAATAGTTCATAAAATCCATAATTATTTAATGATAATTATATATTGAAATGTTATAAACCATTAAAACATTGGAATAAAGGATGTAAAAAATTATGATTAATAAAAATTATTGATTTATTAATTTTATTTAAAATAATCTAATCTATAATTTATAATCTTTAATTTATAAATAAATAATATTTATTTATAAATCATAAATAAAATCATATAATAATAATATTAATATGTATTATAAAAAATTGAATTTTATATTCTTTAATTTAAATTTAATAATTAATACTTAATATTAATAACAATAATAACTTTTTAACAAAAAAAAATAATTAAAAAAATGAGATAATTAAAATAATCATTATAATTAGTAAAATAAATAGATAACTTAATAAAACATCCATATATATAATATTATGATTAATTTTATAAAATGAACATAAGTAATATAAATAAAAAATATTCTATTTATAAAGATGTTTTAATAATAGGATAAAATAATAAATAGATAATTGATTATATATATGATTATGATATTAATAAAAATACATATTTATATTATAAAAAAATATAAGATAGAACATAAATAAATAATTTTTTAATATATTATGTAAATCCATTAAATAATTAAATCTTAAAAAAAGATACTATAAATATAAATGAATA
>Ga0214919_10010346_pt1 | contig 11843 bp, 12 predicted proteins | sample LL1503_MetaG_FD_177994 | JGI IMG/M metagenome (GOLD analysis project Ga0214919, IMG submission 177994) | Freshwater microbial communities from Lake Lanier, Atlanta, Georgia, United States - LL-1503 | ecosystem: Environmental > Aquatic > Freshwater > Lake | place: USA: Georgia | collected...
AGTTGCTATTTGATTTCTAATCTTTAAAAAATCTTTAATTCGTTTTATTTGGCTTATTCCTAGAGCAGCGTGAATGTCTGACATTCTGAAGTTGTATCCCAATTCAATTTGCTCATAATACCAAGGGTTAGCAGAAGGATTTTCCATAAAATTTATATCTCTGGTAATTCCATGAGATCTTAATAAACTCATCTTGGCTGCAATTTTTAAATCATTGCAAACTGCAGCCCCCCCTTCACCTGTTGTGATAATTTTTACAGGATGAAAACTAAATACAGCGATATCACTGTATTTGCAAGAGCCAATTGGCTCTCCTTTGTAGGACCCTCCAATTGCATGTGAGGCATCTTCGATGATTTTAATATTATATTCATCTGCAATCTCTTTTATTTTTTCCATTTCACATGACTGCCCAGCAAGATGTACTGGAATAATAACTTTTGGAAGTTTTTTATTTTTAGACAATCGTTCTTGAATTTTTTTGTCTAAGGCTTCTGGGCTCATACACCAAGAAAAAGGGTCAATATCTACAAAATCAATTGTTGCATTACAATATAAAGCGCAATTAGCAGAAGCTACAAACGTGTTCGGAACGGTCCAAACCTCATCGCCTTTTTTTACATCTAAAGCTAAACATGCAAGATGTAACGCACTAGTAGCAGAATTAACGGCAACTGCAAACTTGGAATGTGTTAATTTACCAATTAATTCTTCAAACGCTTCAATTGATGGGCCTTGGGTTAAGAAGTCTGACTTTAAAATATTAATAACTGAGTCAATATCTTCTTCAGTTATATTTTGCCGCCCATAAGGCAAAAAATTTTTCATAAATTATTATCTGCTAATAGTTTTTTAATTTCATTAACACTAAGAAATTTTTTATTATTTCCACTATCATAACTAACTTGAGATTTGACAAAAGAACCTTTTATTTTGTCACTTTTTTTTATAAAGCTGTCTACATTCCAATTTGGCTCAAAGGAAGGCAGCACTACGAAGTAATCTTTAAATTCAATTGTTCTATGTGAGTCGCTAGATGTAAATAATTCCTCATGAATTTTTTCGCCTGGTCTTATACCTATATAATTTAATTTAGCATTCGGATTTATTGCCGCTGCAACATCGAGCACTCTATATGAGGGCATTTTAGGAATGAATAATTCGCCTCCCCACATTTTATCTAAACATCTGATAACAAATTTTACTCCATCTTGAATGGTAATATTAAAACGTGTCATATTTTTATCGGTTATTGGAAGCGTACCTGTTTTACTTTTTTCTTTAAAAAATGGAATTACTGAACCTCTGCTGCCCATCACATTTCCATATCTTACAACGCTAAATTTTATGTCTTTATCCCCAGTATAATTATTGGCAGAAATAAAAAGCTTATCTGCACATAATTTTGTTGCGCCATATAGATTAATAGGAGCAGCGGCTTTATCAGTACTCAAAGCAATGATTTTTTTTATTTTATTGTGTATTGATGCATCAATTATATTTTGCGCACCAATAACATTTGTTTTAATCGCCTCAAAAGGATTGTATTCTGCTGCTGGAACTTGCTTTAGCGCAGCTGCATGAATAAGATAGTCTGCATCTTCTGTTGCTCTTATAAGCCTGCTTAAATCGCGAACATCCCCAATAAAGTATCTTATCCATGGATGCTTATCTTGAGAAAATTCTTGTTGCATTTCAAATTGCTTAAGCTCATCTCTGCTGTATATTATAAGTTTTTTTGGTTTATAATTTAGGCTAATATGCTTAACAAGCTGTCGGCCAAATGATCCAGTGCCCCCAGTAACAAGTAATATTTTATTATTAAACATGATATAGCCTCATTATTAGTTAAAAGTACTCATATGCATATATTTTATTAGTATTGTATATAAATAAAGATGTGCTATGTTTTTTACATCTTAATAAAAACTGAAAATCCTTAATTTTTAAATTTTACATACCAATGATGATCGTCCCATTCATTAACATTAGTTTTTAATCGATTTTTAGAGATTCGTTCTAATTTAAATCCTGCATTGATCAAGGCTTTCTTACTAGCAATATTTGAAGCGTATATACTCGCTTCAATCTTATAAATTTTTAACACATCAAAGGCGGCTTTTTCAATCAATTTAATAGCTTCTGATGCATACCCCTTGCCCCAACAAGCAGGTTCGCCAATAAAATAACTTAAATCAGAAAAAAGATGATTAAAATTAATGGGTCCTAATTTTAAATTGCCAATATGAGTATTAGTTTTGCGTTCTATTATTGCAAATAAATAATTTTCTGGGCTTTCATTATTTGCTTTTACAAATTTTCTAATATCTTCAAGGCTTTGTTTTTTCCATCTTATTTCTAAATATCTGTTAATTTTTGGGTCATTAAGCCAGGAACAATATTTTTCTGTACAATCATTTACGCTCAAAGGCCTAAGAAAAATAAATTTACCTATTAATACATTAGATGGAATTTGAGTTTTATTTTGCATTTTTTATGGTTAATTGAAGACTTAAGTTATTATTACTCAAGAAGATAAAGACTTTCGGCTGCTCTAATAACATTACACTCTGGCAGAGTTTCATCACAATTCTTCAATAATTTCATCGTCTCAATAAAATCATTATCTGTAAACCCGCATTTCTCTTTTTTAAATGCTTCCATATCAGGAGCACTCATAAAACTTATTGGCTCAATAATTTTTTTAGCTTCAACTAAAGTCTCGAATAAATTAATAATTTCTGATATTGCTGAATTGTTAGAAACATTAAAAATATAGCTAGAAAGATCTAAGGGATTCAATTCATTTACAGAGGGTTTTTCTTTGAAAAAACGATCTATTTCATTAACCAAATCCTTATTGCGCCTAAAAACCTTATTTACTTTATTTGATAAGATTGAATTGGTATACCAAGTATCTTCAGGGTTCAAACAAAAAGCAGTTTTTCCTGCGATGCGAGCTTCGAGTCCCGTTGTGCAAGATGTATGAATAATTAATTCAGCGCCGAGAGTCCATGGCAAATGTGAGCCTTCACGAATTACTTTAACATTCTTATATTTTGAATAAATCTGACTAATATTAGTTACGTTTTCTGCGGGATGAGGCCTGATTATAATATTAATATCTTTAAATTTTCTCGATAGATTTTCTACTAATAAATACACTTCTTTTAAGCAGCGCTTTTCCCAGTTAGCAATCCCCTCAAAATCCTCCAATGATGTTGAATCTGACTGATCTATAACTCCAGCTTGTATAGAGATATTTTTTTGAACATTTATATCGCCCATGAAACCATTTATAGTCCCAAAATTAGTATTAATTAGAATATATTTGCCAAATAATTTATGAATTTCATTAATTTTTTTATTAAAAAAAGGTAAAAATTTATGTTTAAGCAGATCAATTCGAGGATTGCCTACAACAAATAAATTTATTTTTAATTTATTTAAATCTAAAAATTTTTGATGGTAAGATTTTTCAAAAACACCGTTTGTTAATATAAAGTCACATATATCATACAGCTCTTTAGTGGAGCATTTCTGAGCTGCCCTAAAAGTGCACAATGCCATTGACTCCTCTTCTAAGGCAAAAATTTTATGCCCAGAATTTTTTGCAATTAACATAGATTGCTGGGCAATTTTATTATGGCTTTTAAATAAAATTATCCCTTTGGGTAAATGATTAATTTGTCTATAAATTTCCCATTGTTGACCTATGAGAACTTTATAACCAGCTTTTACTAAATTAAGTGCTAATAATAACTTGGCATCTAGCTCTCTCGAGCGAAGTTCAATTGGCAAATAAACGATTTTATTAATGCTCATTAATGATTTATCTTAAATAAAATTTTCTAGGAAACTATATATTAACTTATAAAAAAGTTGCTTTTAAAGTATATAATAATTACGTTAAATTAACTTTTTTAAAATTATTTATGTTAAAAGAAAATGAAATTCGCAACAGCAAAATAACTGTAGAGCAAAACATAGCATTACTCACTGATATTGGTAGACTGCTGACAAAATCTAAATTTTTTCAAAAAATTAATTGTCCTAGTTGTGATTCTGATAAATACATTAATCGATTTGATAAAAATGGCTTTCATTATGTAACTTGTGAAAATTGCAGCACTTTTTTTATTAACCCAAGACCAACCCCCGAAATTTTAGAGTCATTTTATAGGGAATCTCTTAATTACGCATTTTGGAACTCAAACATTTTTCCCAAGTCAGAAGAAAAGCGTCTTCAAAAGATTTTTATTCCTCGCATATCTAATCTTATTAAAATGATCGAAAAATATAAAATAAATAAGAATGCCATTCTAGAAGTTGGTGGTGGTTTCGGTACATTTTGCTCTGAATTAGCAAAAAGGAATATTTTTAAAAAAATTGTAGTAGTCGAACCTGTTCACGAATTAGCCGAAACTTGTAAAAAAAGAGGTTTGTTCGTTTTAGAGGATCCAATTGAAAAAGTTCATTTTAAAGATAATGATAAATTTGATGTCATAGTATCATTCGAAGTAATCGAACATTTATTTTCTCCACAGGATTTTATTTCTAGTATTTCTTCATTTTTGAATGAAAATGGGCTTTTGATTATCACATGCCCGAATGGCAGTGGTTTCGACATAGAAATTCTTAGAACAGAAAGTGACTCGGTAGATCACGAACATCTCAACTATTTTAATCCCAAATCAATTAAACATTTGTTCGAAAAAAATAAATTAGAAATCCTTGAAATTATTACTCCTGGAGAGTTGGATGCTGAATTAGTTAGGAATAAGGTATTGTCTAATAAAATTAATTTAAATAGCCAGCCTTTTCTCAAGAAAGTATTGATTGATGAATGGGATTTATTGGGAGAAAAATTTCAACAATTTTTAATTGACAACAAACTATCTTCTAACATGTGGGTTGTTGCAAAAAAGATTTGTTAGCTTAACTTAAATTTTTCTTGGTCATTAGACTGTAAATAAACTTTCCCGTAACAAGATGGCTCACCCCATATATTATCTTTCCACCACATTCCGTCATTAATCCACCATACCCTAGGATCTCTAAATCTGTCAGCTATTGACCAAAATTCATATTCGGTCATATCTACGTACTCCAACCAATGATACAAATCATCAGAGACTACATGGTCATATTTCCTTACTAGATTAATAGCTGTATCCCTACTCATGTAACCAGCCCTAATATCTTTAGATGAATGGTCTGAGCATCTTCCGTAGCCAAATTTTATAAATTTAAGTAAATCATGAACACCATTTTCATATCTATCATCCAAATTAGAAAACATCCTGTAAGTTCTTTGAAATTCTGTAGCACTCTCTTTCCATCCGTATTTTTCTTGCATTAACTTTGTATGGGCAAGGGGATCCCACTTAAAAAAATTTCCTATAAACAAACCTTTTAAACCTATTTTAAGAATTTCTTCATCTGTTGGATACTTTGCCCATAACAAATCTTTTTCATTAAGTGGGTCGATTGGATCATTTAGCATATCGTACCATTCATAACCTCTAAGAGAATGCTCATGTCTTGTTCTAGCGTTAAACTCAACGAAATCATCAGGATCAAACATACCCGAAATATCCCATGCAATTTCACCCCATATTACCAATGGAATTTGATATTTAACTGCAATTTGAATTGGAAATGTATTAATTCCACAATGATTATGCCAATTCATATCTCCCATTTTTTTAAACCCTATTCGGTTTATTTTTTTTAGCACTTCAACACTCGGCCCCATAACAAGATGATCAGCATTAAATAAGTTTTTCATGCGATCCCTATTATAATCTCCCTCTGGCAAATAGTTATTTCCATGATACGTCACTAGCAATGGTTTTAGCCCATACTCTTTTACCATCAAATGCGTTTGATAATAACTATCTTTTCCGCCGCTCACGGGGATAATACAATCATAGTTAGATTTATTTTTTTTTAAGCTTTCGTCAATAAGTTTCTCAAACTTTAATTTTTTTGCTTCCCAGAAGCTAACATCAAGACCATTAAAAATAGTTGCTGTTTTGCAGGCAGAACATGCTTGATCATGATTTACTGCTAGATTAACCGCAACAAATGGGTATGTACACATTGCGCAGTATTTCATTTTTTTAATTTTCATTTTAAATTTCTAGTAATTGAGGCTTTCTTACATTACAGCCACTTTCAAATAAATAATTTTTAGCTAAATACATACTCTGATCGATATGATGAAAAATATTAGCCGCCGCCGCTGCATCAGCGTTAGTTTTATCAAAGATTTCCTTAAAATCACTCCACTGGCCAGCGCCGCCACATACTATATATGGTATTTTAATATTTTGCGAAAACTTATTAATTAAATCAATATCATAACCATTTTTCATTCCGTCTCGATCAATAAAATTTAAAAAAATTTCGCCAACTCCATCATCCTGAATTCTCTTAAAAATATCGAAAGGATTTTCTTTGATTAACTTTTTTCCTTTTTCAGAAAAAATTAAAACATCATCACCAACTTTTTTAATGTCTATTGAAGCAACAATGCATTGCGATCCAAATTTTCGAGCGCTTTGTTCAATAAAACCTTTATCTTCAAAAATTATAGTATTGATACATATTTTATCAGCCCCGAAAGCAAGTCTTTCCTCAATATCTCCAATAGTTCTTATTCCGCCACCAACCGTAATTGGCATTAGGGCAGATTTAGAAACTTGATTCACTATATCTAAAAAAGATTTTTTACTTTGCTCAAAATCCAAAGAGTTATTTTGATCTGTAATATCTAAATATATTAACTCGTCAGAAGCCCATTCGCTTAACCTTTTAACAGCCACAAATGGATTACCAAGATTTTGGTAACGTTCAAATTTTTTACTCTGAACGAGCACCCCATCTTTTATCAAAAGAACTGCCAGAACTCTTTTTTTCTTCATCTTATCTTCAAAAAATTCATAGCAAGTTTTTTTCCAGCAATTTGACTCTTTTCAGGATGAAATTGCACACCATATAAATTTTCTTTATTTATTACGCTCGGGAAATTCTCTTCATATTCAGTAGTGGCCAGTAAAAAATCTTTATTCCTCAGTTCATATTTAAAACTGTGAACAAAATAAAAATCTAACTCTTCATCGATCCCGTCTAATATTCCTGATTTTTTTCTAGAAGACAAATTATTCCAACCTATATGAGGCAGTGGCAGACTTTCTGTGGCTAATTTGCAAACTGTTCCAGGTATCCAATTCAAGCCCAAATGATTACCAAATTCCAAACTATTTGAAGCCATAACTTGCATTCCTACACATATACCAAGAAAAGGTTTCTTTTTTTCAAAAACTTCTTTTTCAACTGCTTCTAAAGGGATCCATTTTTTTATATTTTCCATTGCGGCTTTAAAAGCTCCGACACCAGGAAGAACTAAATGACTAGATCTTTCTATTTCTTTTTTATCATTCGATATGCTTACAGGAACATTGATTGACTCAAATAGATTGAGGACTGACTTTACGTTACCTGAACCATAATTGAGAATACAGACTTTTGTCATAAAATTGAAATTACCTTAAAGATTATTGACGATTAGGTTATATTTAATTCGAATCAAATCTTAGAATCTTTAAATAATGATTCCTTGATTTGTCTTCAGATAAAAATTAGCTCATAATGGATGAACAGTGTAAGATATTTTTTGCTTCAATCGATACATAAAAAAAACAGAGTATATTAATGAGCATGCCTCGCAATAATAACATTATATTAATCATTGTAGCGCATACAGATGATGAAACTCTAGGGTTGGGTGGTACCATTTTTAAGCATGTCCTAAATGGTGATAAAGTTTATGCTATTTCAATGACAAATGGCATTGCATCTAGAGGCAAATCTCAAAAAAGTAAAATACTAGAACGAATACAATCATCACGTCAGGCTGCAAAAATACTAGGGTTCACCTGGTTCAAATCAGCAAATTTTCCAGACAATGCGATGGATTCAATTCCATTATTAAAAATTGTAAAAATTATTGAAAAAGTAAAAAATCAAATAAAACCAACAATTATTTATACCCATAGCTCCGCCGACTTAAATATTGATCATCGAATTGTTAGTCAAGCGACATTAACTGCTTTTAGGCCACAGCCCAATGATTCGTGGCTTGAAATAAGGGCTTTTGAAGTTGTTTCTTCAACAGATTATGGTCATAAATCAATTACAAATTTATTTTTGCCGAATCTTTATATTGATATATCTGATGCATGGAATAAGAAGCTTGAAGCCTTAAAAAAATATGACGTTGAAATAAAAGACTCTCCTCATTCCCGCTCTTATGCTGGAATAGAAAATTTAGCTAAATACAGGGGGAGTCAAAGTGGATTAAATTATGCTGAAGCATTTGAAATTATAAGAAAGATTGATAGATGACATCATATGTAATTGCCTCATCACAAAAATGGTTTTCAACCCATTTCAAATCTGAAGAATATAAAAAATTAAATATAGTTGAAATTAATAATAAAGAAGATCTGAATCTTAGTTTTTTAAAAAAAATAAACCCTAAATATATATTTTTTCCTCATTGGAATTGGAAAGTTGATTCAAATATATACCAGCAATATGAATGCATAGTTTTTCATACAGCACCTTTACCATATGGGAGAGGTGGTAGTCCAATTCAAAATATGATTCTTAATGGATTTAATGAATCTCCAGTTTGTGCTCTAAAGATGACTGATATTATTGATGGTGGGCCGCTATATCAAACATTAATGGTTTCTTTAGATGGCAAATTATCAGATATTTTTCTAAGAATTTCGGATTGTATTGAAAAATTAATTCTTCAAATTTGTTATAAAAATTTAACTCCTGTAGAGCAATCCGGAAACATTGTTAATTTTAAAAGACTATCAAGATTAGATAACGAACTTTTAAATTCATACTCGCTAACACAGCTATATGACAGAATAAGAATGGTTGATGCTGAGGGTTATCCTCATGCTTTTATTAATTTTGGTAAATACATTATTGACTTTTCTGATGCTAAATTATTTGAAAATAATTTATACGCTCAAATAAAGATTTCAGAAAATGCAGATTAAAGTTGCTGATTTTGAGGATATATATGATATCTTTGAATGGCGAAATGACCCCCTTACCCTAGCAATGTTTATAAATGAAAATAAAGTTAGCTGGAAAGAGCATGAGGAATGGTTTAAAAATATCTTAGAAAATTCAACTAAAAAACTTTATATAGGCACCATAGATAATCAGAAAATAGGAATCTGTAGATTTGACTACGACAAATTTTCTACTAGTTCAGAAATATCGATTAATATGAATCCATTAATGAGAGGGAAAAAAATTTCTTTTCAATTCTTAAATGAGGCCATAAAAAAATATAAGGAAATTAATAATTCAACTTTGAAAGCTACAGTCAAAAGAGAAAATTTCGCTAGCATTAAAATTTTTAAAAAATCTGCTTTTATTATTGAGGATCAAAATGAAAAATACGTTTTTCTTAAACAAGAAATTTAAATTTTTCATCATATATGGGAAAAAAGATTAATTGTGACGTTAAGCGAGGCAATCTTTTTTTTGGGAGCTTTTTAATTAAAAGCTTTACGCTATTTTATATTATATATAATCTCTAACTATGGCAGTAAATCAAAATAATGTAATCAAGTATTTACTTCTTGGCGGATGCGACGCATACGAAAGAGATATATTTAAATCTTCAATAGCTAAAATAATTAGGCTAAATACGCCTCATAATGACTTTGAAAAACTACTATCTAATAATCAAGTTGTTCATGACACCACAGCATTACTTAAAAAAGATGGCCAGGCAGATTTCGGTAAGATATTTGATGACGATCAAATATCATCTTTAATTGATCAATTACAAAAATTGTCCTGTTCTTTCCTAAGCAGGGATAATGGTAAACGCGTTGCGGAAGGCAAATTAAAAGATCATAGTAAGTACACAGATTTTTTGTGTCACTTTCATTCTTTAGATCTATCTAGAATCAAAGAAATTAGAGATTTGATTCACGCCCCAAATATAATTTCAATTGCATATTCTTACTTTAACTGTGCCCCTACGCTTACAGATATTGCGCTATGGCAAACTAAACATAATGGCAGGATAACGGGTGCCCAATTTTTTCATCACGACCGGGCAGATTTTTCCCATTTAAAATTTTTTATCTACTTAACTGATGTAGATGAAGATTCGGGGCCTCATGAAGTTTGTAAAAAAACTCACACTTATGCTGAGCTGGAAAAATTCTATGATAAAAACTTCGACAAAATACAAATGGATAAAGATCAATTTTTAGAATTTATGAAAAGGCATAGAAAAAATGAAATTGAAGTAAAAAAAATTTTCAATGTCTCTACTATCTTAGGAAAATCCGGCGAATCTTTTTTTGAAGACACGAATGCTCTTCATAGAGCAAAACCTCCGATCAAAGATCGTTTAGTATTAGAACTAAGTTATAATATGCTGACACGCACTGAAAACAATCTCGAAATTGCTGGCAAGATCGATACGAACAGTTCTTTTAAGCCAATTTATGCCTATGTTAATAGGTTAGTATATTCTTATGATTAAATTATGAATCCAAAAAATTGGACAGATTTTTATAAAACAAAATCATTAATTATTGAAAGCTCCCTTTCTGTCACAAAGGACACTAAATTCTTTGCCATGGGCAGCTGTTTCGCAATGGAAATATACACTGCTTTAAAGAAATTAAATTACGATTGTTTCCCTAAATATGTCGAAATTAAAATTAATAAGAAACAAATTTTCGACAAAATTCCAGCTGAAAGAGATTTTATAGCTCATTACGACATTCAATCTATTAAACAAGAGTTTGAATCTGCGCTTGGGTTATTTAAGAATCAAGACAGAGAAAAAGGCTACTATGAAGTGACAAATATGCCGGTTAACAAATTTTTAAGCTCATCTTCAGTATTTCAAGATCCTCATAGAAAACTATGCTACGCATCGTCAATGGAAGGCCTAATTGATCTCTCAAACAAAATAACACTCATAATTAAGGATGGCATTGAGAAAGCAGATGTTCTAATTCTTACCTTGGGTTTAATAGAAAGTTGGAAAAATAATCTTAATAACAAATTTTTTTGCAGGCCTCCCAACACTGGATATGGTGGTGGGGATGGTTTCGGTGAATTTCATTTAACAAACTTCGAAGAAAACTATAAAGATCTAACCTCTTTAATCCATTTAATACAATCCAATTTCCCAAAAAAACATGTTGTAATCTCCGTTTCCCCGGTTCCTCTTCAGCTTACCTATAGAAACTGTGACGTCTATACAGCAAATATGGAAAGTAAATCTTTATTAAGATCTGTGGCTGGAAGGGTTTGTGCTGAAAATAGTAATTTTGTTACCTATTTTCCATCATATGAGCTAGCCTCATTAAATCCATATAATTTAGTTTTTGGTGAAGATGGTAGACACATCAATAAAGAATTTGCTGAATTTGTTATTAACTTCTTTATCGAAAGATTTACTTTAAAGAAAAATTAATCTATCACTAATTTACTTAATTAAACTGGCGGTGCTGCAGGTGCTTTTCTGCCTGGTGCTGCAGGAGGTGTATAGCCTGCAATCCGGCACTGAATACCTTCAATCATTTTACCTTTTGCGCCATGCTGAATAATCGTGCATGTTTGAATCAGATTTTTGCTTTGTAATTCCGATATGGTCTTTCTTAATTCTTTGATATCAATCCCCGTATCTTTAACAATCTCGTGATCAATTTTTTGTCCGTGCTTTTGTAAATATTTTAAAACTACTTCTTTTGTCATGTTATTACCTTCCTTTT
>Ga0214919_10010347_pt1 | contig 11842 bp, 13 predicted proteins | sample LL1503_MetaG_FD_177994 | JGI IMG/M metagenome (GOLD analysis project Ga0214919, IMG submission 177994) | Freshwater microbial communities from Lake Lanier, Atlanta, Georgia, United States - LL-1503 | ecosystem: Environmental > Aquatic > Freshwater > Lake | place: USA: Georgia | collected...
TTGTCATCCATATGTGACATATATACCTCAAATATATGATCAACCATTAAGTAATGATAAATTTATAATATTAGCATGTGATGGATTATGGGATATTTTATCTAATCAAGATGCAGTAGATTATATAAATTCATTACTTTTAAATAAAGTTAAATGTAATTATGCTAAATCATTAGCAGAATATGCATTATATAAAGGTTCTATGGATAATATAACTGTTATAATTTATTTTTTATAATAATTTTGTAAAAAATAATAAAATAAAAATAAAATAATAAGATGTATTGTATATAAATTTAAACAATTTTGACCTAAATAAGATAAATTTTTTGTTATTATATTATTATCTTTATTAAAAAATTCTAAAAATGAATTATCTACTATTAAATTTAAAATATGTTTATTATTAATTTTTATTGATTCTATAAACATTCCTAATATTAGTGTTGGTATCCATTGAACTAATGGAAAATAATCAATCATTTGATAATATATTCTTGATCCTATCATTGTATCAATAATTGTATTATTAGTAACATATAAAGATTGTGTACTTATGTATAAACTTATAAAGAAAAATATAATATATAATTTTTTATAAGGTACTATTAATAATGCTAATAAAGTTGCAACACCTATAAAATGTAATATACCAAATCTTATAAATTTTTCAGGATATAGCATCCAAGTTAATAAACTTATTATTAATGCATGAAATAATATTAATAGAGATTTTTTTATCCTATTTTTATAAAATTTATAATTATTTTTATATGATAATGATAATGAATATCCTACTAAAAATATAAATAAATATCTAGCAATAGAACCAGATGATTTAATATAATAATTATTATAATATGATGTTCTATAATTAGTAGATACATCATAAAAATAAAATATATGTTGTATAATCATAAATAAAAAAGCAAATCCTCTTAAATTATCAATTAAAGCAATTCTCATTATTATTAATATATAATTTTTTTATAATTTATATAATTTTTATAATATTTATTTTTCAATAGCAAATTTTATAGCAATATCATTTTGTTTTACAGCTTCTTTAATTACATCTTTATCACTTCTTAATATTGTATTAACAAATTGTAATGCTCTACCATTACGTTTAACTGCTTCTAATACTAGTTGTTTATCACTTCTTAATTCAATATTAGCAAACTGTAATGCATATCCATTAATTTTAACAAATTCTAAGAATAATTCTTTATCTTTTTTTAATTCTTTATTAACAAATTGTAATACTATAATATTAATTTTAAGAAATTCTATAATAGATTCTTTATCATTCATTAATTCATTACTAGCAAATATAATTGCTAATCTATTTTGTTTAAATGCTTCTAATACTATGGTTTTATCTGTTTTAAATTTATCACTAGCATTTTTTAATGCTATACCATCATTTTTAACTATTTGTAAAACTATTAAATAATTATCTTTAAATTTATTTAAAATGGTAGCATAACCATAAGATATTAAAATTTCCATTAAATCTTCATTAATATTTTCTGTATTATTTTCAATAAATAATAAAACTTTATTTGGATCTTTTTTATAAAATCTACTAAAGTCATAATAATTATTTTTAAAATCTAAAAATAAATTAAGATCTTTATTAAATAATGAATATATTTGATTAATATCATCTAATTTTACTAAAGTTAATAAAATATCATCATTATTATTTAATAAAGATCTTAACTTATTATTATAATTATCTATAAATAATAAATTATCATATATTAAATCTAAATTATTATAAATCTTATAATGAATAATATAATCATTATTATTATTATAAGTTATATGTTCTGATACACATGTATTTATTTTAGATTTAAAATCATCTAAATTTATTCCTATGATAGTAAAAATTATTGGAACACTATTAAATCCTATAATAGTAATATTTATTAGTTTTTCCATTTATTCTAATTTAATATAAATAATTATTAATAAAATAAAATTCAATTTTTTATTTTATTAATCTATATATAATTCATATTATGTTAATTTTAAATTATTAAATTTTATAATAGATATTATTTTATATTTTTTATCAAAAAAATATAATCCATATTTTTTTTGAATTAATTTATTATTAAAAATAGCAATATTATATAAATTTTTTATTATTAGCAATATGTATATATAATATTATTAAAATTAACAATATTATATATTTTCTAAACTTTATTATTACATATATTTAATATAAATAAAAAAAAATATGAATTATAGATTAAATACTATATTTATAAATACTTAATAAAATAATAAATTGAATAAATAAATAAATAATTTAATTTATTATTTTATAAATAAATTAAACAGGTTTAATAGGTATCCATTTATTAAATCTATTACAATAAACACAATTAAAAATTACAGGATCATTTTGAATTAATTTATCACACATATATGATATTTTTAAATTAGGTATAGAAGCAATACCTAATTTATCATTAGTATCTATATCATATAAGTTATATACATCAGGTATATTAGTTTTAGTTAATAATAATTTTTTAGTTTTATTATTATTTTCATTTTCATAAGAATAATTTCTAGATTTAAGAAATTCAACATAATTATTAATTAAATTATATGATTTTTGTTCAATAATTTCATTAGAATTATTATGTATATCAATTTTATCATTTTTATTATTTTTTTTATCAATATATAAAATGTTTATACCCGATTTTTTAGGAAAAAAAATCAAACCTAAATTATCGTATGTTAATGAAGGTAAACTATCTATTAGTGTATCTAATTCATAATATGTAAATAATTTATTAATTTTAAATATAAAATTATTAGATTTAATAGTAGGTATTATTTTATCAATATTAGATAATTTTGTATTAATATCTAAATTTATCATATTTTCACCCGATAAATAAAAATAATCTTGAATCAAAAAAATATGGTCCATATTTTTTTGAATTAATTTACAATCAAAAATAGTACCATTATATAAATCAATATTACAATCAACATTTAATTCATAAAATTGTAACATTTTAATATTTAATAAATTTTTATGATATGATAATTTTTTTCTATCAATAGCTGTACATATATTAACATTATTAATATTCATAAATACTAATAAATAATTATATCCTTTAAAATTAGGAGAAACATAGTGTTCATTTTCTTTTAAAAATACTAATTTAGATACATTATTTAATATATTATATCTATAATTTGATAAATTCAATACATCATATAAATAATCAATAACATAATTCTTATTTTTAAAATTTAATAAAGAAACTTTTAAATTACCTAAATTATTAATATAACTCATTATAATATTTAAATTGAATAATTTTTAAATATAAATATCAATTTTTTTATTAAATAAGTTTTTTTTAAATTATTTATAAAATAATCATAACATGTTATTTTTTCAGAATTTTTTAAATCAAAAAATTCTTTTATATCTTCAGGAGAATTATTACTTATAAATATATTTAATATATCATTTTCAAATTCTTCTTTAAAAATATTTTTAATTTTATCATCATCAGAATCAGTATCATCAATATAATTATTATATCTATGTATTTTAATATATTCTTCTGAAAATCTCACTTTTTTCATATTTATATTTAATACATATAAAAAATTATTAAATTATTTCAATTTTTTATTATAATAAATTTCTTTTTAATATACTATTATTAATTATCAATTTATTTCTATATTTAGATAATTTAACAATTTTATTCATAATAATAATCATAATTTCAGTTATATCTTCTGTATCAAATGGATTAAATTTATGAAATTTTTTTAAATAATTTTTTATTAAATAAGAATAATATGTACAATCATAACAATGATCAAAATATTCATTATTTTTTATAATAGATTTAGTATAATAAGATGGTCTTAAAACTCTATTAAAATATAAAAATTTTCCTTGATATTCTTCTATATCATAATCACATTCTTCTAATTGTTTTTCAAATAAAATTCTAGATTCAGTAGAAGCTGGTGGTGCAAATGGTTGAACATAGATAGTGCCTTTATAATGTGTATACATATTATTTTTAATTTCATAAGGACATCTAAATTTAAAATAACTATAATCTGGTTGAATTATTTTATGCCAATTAGTTTGATTTAATTGATCAGCTATAATATTATTATCTAGTATAAAATCATTTTCATTTTCATTATCATTTCTATCTCTAATATCTGATATAAATAATAATTTATAATTTCTATCTTTAAAATCATCATGAAATTGTTGAGCTAATTCATCAGTAAAATAATCACTAATTATTTTTTTTACTTGAGGATTATTGTGTAAAAATCTATTATGAGGTCTAGGATCTATTAAATACCATATAGTATTAGGAAACATTTTAATTAATAATAAAATATTATCACCAGAAGAAGATCCAGCATAAATAATATGTACTTCTTTATCTTCTACATCTACTTTATTGATAAGCAATAATAAAGTTTCTAAAAATAATTTCATTTGACCCCAATGAACTACAGTTTTAGGTTTATTATATGTTTTCTCATATTTTATTTTATATGGTATTTCATCATATTTATAAATTAAATTATCATTTTTAAAATTATCCATAACTTTAAATTTATCTATATCACATTTATCTACTTTATTATTACCATCTAATAATATATCATAAAAAAATCCTTTATTACATTTTTTTTTACAAAATTTAAAATTTTCTTTATGATTATCTTTTAATAATTTTTCATTATTAAATTTAACACGTTTTCTTAAAAAATTCTTACAATTAGAACAATCTGTAATGTTTTTTATATTACAAAAAAATTCTGTACAATGTGGATTTTTTTTTATTATTATTTTCTGATCATCATTTAAATGACAGTTACCTAAATATAATTTTCTATTCATTAAAAGTAGTTATAAAATAATTATAAATTTTATATTAAAATAAAAAATTTATTATATTGTACTAAATCAAAGTTTATTAGAAATAATAATAAATTTATTATATTGTACTAAATCAAAGTTTATTAGAAATAATAATAAATTTATTATATTGTATTAAATCAAAGTTTATTATATTGTACCAAGATTAAGTTTATTAAAAAAAATACCAGGTGGTTTTTGTAAATATAATAAACTTGTTAACCATAATTTTTTTTTAAAACTATATGGACATTTTAAACCAGGTAAATATTCAAAATCTTTAGTATTAAAAGTATCTAAATTTAAACAATTTACTTTTGCCGGTTTTAAATTTATATGATATTTATCTTGAGATAAACATAAAGGATCATATTTATTATAAGATATTTGAGTAAAATTAGGTGAACCTAATTTTAAAATTATATAAGGGATTTCATCAGTTTCTTTTATAAATAGATTAAATCCTATATCATAAGATATATAACAATCTGTAATATCATTAAAAGTAAAAATATTTTCAAATTGGCATATATGAAAAGGACTATGATCAAAAGAAACATATCCAATAGCAATAAATTTAGGAAATTTTATAAAAATAGTAAAATTAGGTTGTCTACCATTATTAACTAAATAGATTTGTATTATTATTTTAAATTCATCACTATTTTTTATTTTTATGTATCTAAAAAAAACAATATATTCATTATCATTAATAATTAAATTTAATTTTTCAAATTTTTTTATTGATAATTTTAATTGAACTTTATCCATAATCTAAAAAATAATATTAATTATTAATAAAATTAATTTTTTTTCAATTTTTTTTATAAATTAATAATATCAAAACATGATAATTCATAATTAATTTTTAATTTTTTATTAATATTTGTAAAATCTTTTTCAAAAATATTTATTAAAATTTTGAATTCATTTTTAGTAAAATATGATTTTAATAAAATATAATATTCACCGCCAGTTAATATATTATCTTTATTTATATTTTTTAAATATTTATTTAGATAAAATTTAAAAAAAAATAACATACCACCTATTACTAAAGTATGATTATATTCATTTATAAAATTATTTATATTTTGTAGATCATAAATTATAGTACTATTGAATAAACCATAATTAATATTATTTTTAATATGTTTAAATTTACACATAATATTTAATATTATTTTATAAAATGATAAATAATATTTAGGATCTACATTATTACTATTTATATCTTTGCACCATAATAAATCAAAATCATGTAATACTATATCACATATTTCTAAGTTATCATTATAATTTACTAAAATATTTTCAGATTTAATATCATAACATTTATATTTTGATAATAATATATTAAATAATTCTAATAAAATTGATTCAATATTTTTATAAATATTTATAAGTGAAAATAAATCATATCCTTCAGCATATTCATATTTATTTGTTAATATTTTTAAATAATATTTTAAATCAGATTTATATTTTTTAAATTTAAAACCATATAAATATGTTTTTTTTGTTTTATTATAAAATCTATTAAATAAAACTATATTTATAAAAGGAGTTGTTACATTTTTATTATCACAAGTTTTTAATTTATTTAAATCTTGTAATAATTGTATATATTTAATAACATTATTAGGTTTTAATAATTCAGAATTATGAGGAATTTGCAATACGTAATCATAATAATTTATAATTTTTGAAGAACTACCATTACCTATTTCAAATAAAGAATTAATATTATCATTAATAATTTCATAATCTATATTATTATCAATTAATAAATCTATATTCATTTTAATAAAGGTATTATTATCTAAAAAAATGAAATTATTTTTAATTAATATTATTTTTCAATTTTTTATGTCTATAAAAAGATCTTTAGAAGAATTAGAAAATAAATATGCAGAATTTACTAATACTGAATTATTATTAGATAATTTATATAATTCTTTATTAAATAGTAAAATTATTATATCTAATAATACTATAATTAATAATATTAAGTATCCATTAAAAAAATTTAAAAAAAATAATGAATCTGATAATACAAATTCTGAGATTATATATACAGGTACTATTTTGGGTGTTAATGTATTTAAATTTAAAAGATTAAAAATAAATAATAATAATTTTTATTCTTTTGAAGATATAAAATTAATAAAAGAAAATCAAATAAAAGTAATTGAATTTATTAATTATGAAAAGATTATAAATAAATTAATTGGATATTATTTTATTTTAAAATTATTAATTATTAATAATAATAATATAAATAATATTATTAATAATTTTTTAGATAATGATATTAATAATCAACAAAAATTATTAATTAATTTTCATAAAACATTAGATATTCATAATAAATTATCAAAAAGAAATAATAATAAATTAAATTTAGTATTTATTAATAAATTAGTATTATTATATTCAGAATATTTATTATATCAGTATAATTAATATTTTTAATATTTGTTTAAAAAGATATATTTTTTATACATATATGAATAAATTAATTAATAAATATTATTCACTATATAATAATATAAATGGATTATTAGTAAATGCAGATATTTTAGATTTTATAAATATTATAGATGAAATAGGTTTTGAACAATTTATGTTAAAACAAATTTATATAAGTACAAATAATAAAATTAAATTAAATAAAGAATCAATTGATTATAATATATATATATTAAGACTCAATTTAAATATTGATTCAATTTGTACTTTTATTATGGATAATATAAGTTTTAATAAATTTAATAAAATTGGTTTATATGGATTTATATGTTATAATAAATATGATGAAAAAATACTAAATATTATTGATGATACTAATAATAATATTTTAATAATATTATTAAATAAAATTTATTCTGAATTTATGGTAGAACAAATAAAAGATATAATAAAAATATATTTACAATCATTAAATATAGACATTGATTATGATAATTTTAATTCAAATTTTGATAAAAATGTAAAAATATTTATAGATCATTTAAAAAATAATAATAAAAAATATATTAATGATTTTAAAGATAATAATGAACAATTTAATAATGATATGAAGCTATTAAATCAAACTTTATTTAATATATAAATTAATAATATTTAAAATAAACTTTATTTAATGTATATATTAACAATATTCTAAACAAACATTATTAAAATTTATTATATTATAATTTTCTATAATATAATTAATTGCTTTAATTCTTTTTTCAATAGGTGATCCTAATACTTTTTTTGATTTAATTTTTATTTTTTTTTCTAAACTTAATGAAATATTTTTTGTTAAATTATGAACAAATCCATAATATATCCATAATCCATCACCTTTAAAATTAGTTGTATATTTTGCACCTCCTTTTATTTCACAATTATGTTGTCTAATTCTTCTATTAATATTATTTGTTATACCTACATAAGTTCTATTATTATTAGTATTAATTAATATATATACACTGTATGACATTATATAATAAAATTGAAAAAAATTTTTATTAATTAAATAATTAAACAAATAAAAAATAATAGAAAAAAATGGAAAATATTATTTCTTTATTAAAAGATATTAATAAAACTGATTCAAATTTATATTTATTATCATTAAATGACAAAGAAACTAATTTATCTATAAGAGATTTAGCAATAAAATATTTAATAGATTTTTTTAGTTATTTTGAACCACCAAAAAAATTTAAATTATTATCAACATTATCATATTCAGAAGAAAATATTAAATCTGTTATATATTTATTAAGTGAAATTGATGATTCTTTATTAGATATTTTTAATAATTTAATTAAACAATCATTTCCTTTTGATAATGAAATTAAATATAATTTTAATAAATTTAATATATTAGTTAATTATTATGATATAAATGTAAAATTATTATTTGATTTTTATGGATTTAGATTAATTTATATTCAAATTGATAATGAAGAACCAGAACCTGAAACAGAACCTTTAGAACCATTACATTTAATTTTTCTAATAATAAAAAAATTAAATGATAGTAATTTATATAGTTTAATTAATTCATTTTATAGAATTTTATTAAAATTATTAAAAGATATTTGTAATGATTTACCAGATACTATTTTTATTAAAAAAATAGAAAATAATAGTTTTATTAGTTTAAAAAAAATAATAATAAATAATCTAGAAAATATAAACAAAAGTAAATTTGCTACAATGTATTTTAATGCAGATGTTTCTATAAGTTTAAGAGATGGATATTATCATAAATTATTTTTATTAATTTATGATTTTTTAATTTAAATTTTTTTTATTAACAAAGTGATTTAATATTATAATCAGGTTCAATAGTAGAATTATTCCAAGGACTTATACTAAATTTAGGATTTGCTACTGTACCACGAATATCATAACTAGCATTTTTTAAACTTTGTCCTACAGTATTAATACCAATAATATATCTTTCTGTATTAATTAAATTATCATCATTAATATTATATTTTGCTTGTGAAAAATCAGTATCAAACCACTCTTCAATAATTTCTTTTGGTAAATAATCTTTAGCATTATAATTTTTTACATTATTTTTATTTAAATCTATAACATCTATACGTTCTTCCGGAGGTAAAGGATTATCATAAGCATTTGAAATATCTGCACCAACATGATGATCATTGTTATCATTAGGAGCAAATTCATGAATAGTATCATCTGTTTGAAATGAAACTTTTTTATGAGGATGTTTAGGATGTTGTTTAGTATGATGAATATGATTATCTTCAACTACTTTATTTAAATCATTATTTGTAATATTTTCAGAATCATGTGAATTATAATCTTTTGATCTAGTTAAAAAATAAATTAACATTACAATAACAATAATTAATATAAGTGTAGCTAATAAATTATTTCGGGATTCATTATTAGACATTTTAATATATATTAAATACTAGAAAAAATTTATAGTTTTTAATTTTAATATTTTTTAATTATAAAAAATCTAATTAATATATATGATTAATCAAAAAAATTATAATATTAATAATAAAAAATCTGGGGGTGGAACAAAATTTTTTTCCGAATTTGCTAGTTATTATGCTAAACCTCATAGAATTTTATTATTTACTCTTAAAGAGCATATTAAAAGTTTACTAGATATTATAAAAAGTAAAGAAAAACATATTACAGATCATAACCCTCCATTTTATAAATATAATTTTCAAAAAATATTAAATCCTTTACGTGGATTTGCATATTGGACAACTACTAATAATAAAAATATTAGATTTTTAAGAAATGATAATTTACTATATATTAGTGAAAAAAAAACAGAAGGAGATATTGAAGCTATAGATGCAATTAAAAAAGCTTTTGATGATTATACTAGTGAAAAAATAGATAAAATGTCAAAATGTTCTGAATTTCAAGATAAATTTGAATTATTTAAATTAAATTACAGAGATAGATATATAGAAAAATTATGTGATAAAATAAATGAAAAGCTTTTTGAATATAATAATATGCATGTTTGTACTAAAATACCAAGTAGTATTAATTATACTAATATTCATGATCATAAAGCTTATCTAAAGGATGCAGCTATTAAAAAATTAATTATAGGTGAAGATGATAATAATCCTATTTTAAAAATAAAATCAGATACAGAATATCAATCTGTTGATTGTATTATTGAAATATTATGTGATCTAGATGAAATAAAATATCAAAAAGATATTATTGTTGGGTTTAGATATGTATATTTAAATGAGGATGATGAAAATGAAGAACAGCAACCTGGAACATAATAATTATTATTAAATTATTATATCTAAAGTATTAGTTGTTTACTCACTTAGCTAGTAATTTATTTTTTAAATAAAATATTTTATAAAAGTTATTAATTAAAAATATAATATTTTAAAAATACTTAATAAATATCTTTAAAATTATTAAAAAATACTTGTTCAATACTGAAATATATTTTGTAATTAATTATATAGATTTAAAATAATAAATCATAAGAGGATGTGCTCATTTTTGGTAATAATGATGATAATGAAGATAATATACCAATCTTTTTATTTTCAGTGTCTTTTTTTAATTTATTTATATTATTTAAATTTACACTATTTGGATTTAATAATTCATTTTTTAAATCTTCTGATAAAAGTTTATCTTCTTTAATTAACTTCTTTGTTTGCTCATCTAATAGGTTTTTTAAATTTAAAGATTGATTTTTTTTTATAAATTTTTGTAGAGAACTATATTGTACTATATCTTTTTGATCATCTTTAGATAAGTTATTTATTCTATTTTTATTAATTTTATCCTCTAAATAATATTTATATAAAGCTGCTTCATATATTTTTAAATTTGATTCATAATGTTGGTATATTGGTTCATAATAGTTTAAGTCATAATTTAACATAATAACATATTCATCAAATAATATTTTTAAATATAAACATTGTTTACCTGTTGGTTTTAAATCTAATTTTAGTAAGCCTAGTAATTCTTGATTTATGAAAGGATCAAATATTGTAACGACTTTACTTAAATATGATTCAATATTTAATTCTTTAAAACTTGTTATATAATCAGTAATATCAGATGATAGATCTATCTTTTTTTCTGATAAATTAGAAATTATTGTAGTCCATTCTTGTGATTCCTTAAAAGTATTTAGCGATGATGTATCTTGTATTTTAATAAAAAATTTCTTTAATATTTTTTGATTTTGAGTAACAAAAGATGCGTTTAATACTGCACTTGCTTCATTTTTAGCAGTATTAGCTGCAGAAGCAGCAACTATTGCTTCAGCAGCAGCAGTAGTAGCAGCAGCAGTAACAGCATCAGCAGCAGTAGCAGCATCAGCAGCATCAGCAGCAGCAG
>Ga0214919_10010349_pt1 | contig 11841 bp, 12 predicted proteins | sample LL1503_MetaG_FD_177994 | JGI IMG/M metagenome (GOLD analysis project Ga0214919, IMG submission 177994) | Freshwater microbial communities from Lake Lanier, Atlanta, Georgia, United States - LL-1503 | ecosystem: Environmental > Aquatic > Freshwater > Lake | place: USA: Georgia | collected...
CCGGGCAGCGTTGAGTTGAGAACGATGGCCAGCCGCGCCAGTTTGTTGGCGGGTTTGGCTTTTTCCAACACCAAAACCGCATTGGCCCACAACATTTCTTATGAAATGACCCTCAAGCATGGCTTGTCCCATGGCTTGGCTTGCTCGTTCACCTTGCCCATGGTGTGGCGTTTGGCTTGGGGCAAAAGGCCCGACCGCGATGCGGTCTTGCAGCAGGTGTTTGGCGCGCAAGAGGCTGACCCGGCCAGTGCTTTGGATCGATTCTTGGCCCGTGTGGGCGTGTCCTCAGACTTCCAAGACCATGGGGTCGGCCCAGCACAAGCTCGCGACATGGTCGAGCGGGCATTGCAAGGCCCCAGAGGCCGCAACTTTATCCAGTCTGCTTCGGCTTAAGGGGCCAGGGCCGCTTTGACAGCCGCAGACACGGCACCCATGTCGGCCTTGCCGGCCAAACGGGTTTTGACCGCACCCATCACACGGCCCATGTCGCCGGGCCCACTGGCGCCCAACTCTTTCACGATGGCTTGAACCGCGTCGGTCAGTTCTTGGGCCGACAGGCGTTCGGGCAAATAGGCGCTGAGCACTGCCAACTCGGCTTTTTCTTTGTCCACCAGGTCTTGGCGGGCGGCTTGCTCAAAGGCGGCAATGGAGTCTTTGCGCTGTTTGATCATTTTGTCGACGATGGCCACGATGGCGGCGTCGTCCAACTCAATGCGCTCATCCACCTCTTTTTGCTTCATGGCCGACTGCAAGAGGCGGATGGTTCCCAGGCGCTCGCTGTCCTTGGCCCGCATGGCGGTTTTCATGTCTTCGGTGATGCGTTCTTTGAGGCTCATGGGAAACTCCTTGGCAATGAAAAAACCCGCACGGGCGGAACCCGGCGGGCTGTGTGCACTGGGCCCGCAGGCTCAGAACATCTTTTTGGGCAACTGCATGCTGCGAACACGCTTGTAATGGCGTTTCACAGCAGCGGCTTTTTTGCGCTTGCGCTCGGCCGTGGGCTTTTCGTAGAACTCGCGGGCACGCAAGTCGGTGAGCAAGCCCAATTTTTCAATGGTGCGCTTGAAGCGGCGCAGGGCGACGTCGAATGGCTCGTTGTCTTTAACTCGGATCGTGGTCATGTGTGGGAAATGTTTCCGTGATGTGCGGACAGAGGGTCTTGAAGAAGATCGGGCTTCAAAGCCGTGTCTGCGGTTGTTCCCCAACTTCAGGTGATCAGGCCGTTGGGGGTTTGCCAGCAAAGTCTAACATTATAGCGGTTTGAGCGCTGCCCCCAAAGCCGTCGCGCAGGCGTGGGCGCTGGACCAGGCCCATTGGAAGTTGTAGCCCCCCAGCCAGCCCGTGATATCGACCACCTCACCAATGAAATACAGGCCTTTTTGGGTTGATTCCATGGTTTTTTGCGACAAGGCTTTGGTGGAGACGCCGCCCACCGTGACCTCGGCTTTTTTGTAGCCCTCTGAGCCGGTGGGTTGCAAGGCCCAGCCGGACAAGGCCTGGGCCAAGTCGCCCAAGGCGCGGTCGCTGGCTTGGTTGATGGGTCGCTGCCAACTCGCGTCGCGCGCCACCCAGGCGTTGGCGAGCCGGGTGGGCAACCATTGGGCCAGCTCATTGGCAATGCTTTTGCGGGAGCTTTGTTTGGCCTGGCCCAAGGCCTGGGACAGGCCAATGTGCGGCAACAGGTTGACGGCAATGGGCGAGCCCATTTGCCAAAAGCTCGAAATTTGTAAAACTCCGGGTCCCGACAGGCCGCGGTGGGTGAACAGCAGGTCTTCGTCAAAACCCGTCTTGGCTTTTCCGGTGCCGGTCGAGATGTGCACGGGCAGGGATGCGCCCGCCATTTGGGCACAAATGGCGCCATCGTCTCCGCCAAAGGTCAGCGGAACCAGGCCAGGTCGGGTGGGCACCAGGGGTAAATTGAATTGAGCCGCCAAGCGGTATCCAAAGTCTGAGGCGCCAATTTGGGGGATGGACAGCCCGCCCGTGGCCACCACCAGGGCCTGGGCATGCAACTCACCGCGGTCGGTGTCCAAGGCGTAGGCATGGCTTTGGCCGGGATGGTGGCGCACCGCTTTCACTCCACAGGGTTGCCACAAGGCCACGCTGCCGCCTTGGGCACCACCTTGGCACTCTTGCCACAGCAAGTCGATCAGGTCTTGCGATGAACGGTCGCAAAACAACTGGCCTTTGTGTTTTTCATGGAAGGCCATGCCGTGGCTTTGTACCAAGGCGATGAAGTCGTGCGCGGTGTAGCGCGACAAGGCGCTGCGGGCGAACAGGGGGTTCTCACCCAAAAAGTGCCGGTGCGGGGCATGGGCGTCGATGTCTTTGTTGGTGAAATTGCTGCGCCCGCCGCCGGAAATGCGAATTTTTTCGGCCAATTTGGCGCTGTGGTCAATCAGCACCACCGACAAGCCTTGCTGAGCGGCGATGCCGGCGCAAAACAAGCCCGCTGCGCCAGCGCCGACGATGGCCACATCACAGGCGCTCATGGGCTGGCCAAAAAGGCTTCGATCATGTCAGCCAGCGGCTGGGGTTGGTCGTGGTGCAGCATGTGCCCGGTGTCTGGCAGGGTGACGTGCTGCAATCGGGGAACCACGCTCGCCCGTTGGTGAAACTCTTCGCGGCCATATTTGCCCTTCCACCAGGTTTGCAAGCTGTCGTCGCTGGCATGCACCACCAAGGTGGGGGCGCTGATGCGTTGGTACACGGCTTTGGTTTCTTCCACTTGGTACAACTGGGCGTTGACCACTTTGTGTGCCGGGTGGCCACGGATGATCCACTGGCCATCGGCTTGCTGCTCGGCCCAGTGTGGGGCCAGCCATTGGGCTTTGTCGGTCGACAAGCGGGGGTTGTTTTTCATCAAGCGCTGGGCCACGCCCGTTTGGTCGGCATAAGGGCGCAAGTCCATGTCGCCCGACCTCAGTTGCCGCAACTGGTCCAGCCATTGCGCATAACGCCCTGGGGCTTGGGCAGGAACGGTCGCCGCCATGCCAAACCCTTCCAGGTTCACCAATCGGCGAATGCGCTCGGGCCGAATGCCGCTGTAGAGCATGGCCACATGCCCGCCCATGCTGTGGCCGACCAGATCGATGCTTTGTTCTGGGCACAGGTGGTCGAGCATGGCGTCCAGGTCGGCCAGGTAGTCGGGAAACCAAAAATTGTCGGTGGCACCTGGGTCGCTCAAGCCGTAGCCGCGCCAATCCGGTGCCACGATCCAGCAATTTTTTGAAAAGGCGTCGACCACAAACTGAAACGATGCCGACACATCCATCCAACCGTGCAACAGCACCAGCGGGGCTTCGCCCGCTTGGGGCTGGCCCCATTCGCGCAAATGATATTGCAGGCCGCGAATGGGGATAAACGAGGATCGGGATGGTTTCTGGGCTTGGTACATTCCTTGGATCATAAGGATCTTGCGCATGAAGGCCTCTTCCCAACTCGATCACCACCACCGCATGCACCAGGGCTTGGTGTGGCAGGTGCCCACCCATTTCAACATCGCCGAGCTTTGTTGCCGGCGTTGGGCCGGATTGCCCGCCGTGGCCCATCAGGCCGCCATCGTTGAGCACCGCGAGGGGCAAGCGCCCATCCACCACAGCTATTCCCAACTGCAACAAGCGGCCAATGCGCTGAGCCACCGATTGACGGCCTGGGGGGTGCGACGCGGTGACCGCGTGGCTTTGGTGTTGCCGCAATGCTTTGAAACCGCAGCGGTGCACATCGCGGTCATGCAAATGGGGGCGGTGGCCATGCCCTTGTCGCAACTGTTTGGCCCAGACGCATTGGCTTACCGCTTGCACGACAGCGAAGCGGTGGCCGTGTTTGTGGATGCCGCTTCCTTGCCAGGGGTCTTGGCGGTGCGTGATCAAGCCCCGGCTTTGCGCCATGTGGTGGGCTTGGGTGCGGGGGTGTCAGCCGCTGACCAGGCCGTGCCCAATTTGCGCGCCATGACCGCCCCGGCTTTTGCCCTGTGCCCCACCCTGGCCCAGGACCCCGCCATCTTGATCTACACCAGCGGCACCACAGGGGCGCCCAAGGGCGCTTTGATACCGCACCAGGCCATGATCGGCAACTTGACCGGTTTTGTGTGCAGCCAAAATTGGTTTGGCTTTGGCCCCGGTGCTGTGCCGCCCGACCCAGCACATCCTTGGCCCGCAACCACCCTAGCCCCAGGCCCGGGCATGCCCCTGGGTGTGGCTGAACGCACCAGCGCGGCGGTGTTTTGGTCGCCAGCAGATTGGGCCTGGACGGGTGGCTTGCTCGATGCCTTGATGCCCACCTTGTACTTTGGCCGCCCCATCGTGGCTTGGCGCGGGCGCTTTAGCCCGGAGTTGGCCTTTTCCCTCATTCAGCAGCACGGGGTCACCCACAGCTTTTTGTTCCCCACGGCGCTCAAGGCGATGATGAAGGCCTTTCCCGAGCCACGCCAGAGCTACCGTCTGCGGCTGCAAGCCATCATGAGCGCTGGCGAGGCCGTGGGCGACACGGTGTTTGCCTACTGCCAAGACAAGTTGGGCGTGACCGTCAATGAGATGTTTGGCCAGACCGAAATCAATTACATCGTGGGCAACTGCGCCATGAACGGCCGCAGCCTTGGCGGTGTGGGCTGGCCAGCGCGTGCCGGCAGCATGGGCCGGCCGTATCCAGGGCACCGGGTGGACGTCATCAACGAGCAAGGCCAAGTGTGTGCCGATGGCGAGGTGGGCGATGTGGCCTTGCACCGCCGCGATGTGCATGGGCGTGAAGACCCGATTTTCTTTTTGGGCTATTGGCGCAATACCCAGGCCACGGCCGACAAATACACGGGGGACTGGTGCCGCACGGGTGACTTGGCCACCCGTGACGCCGACGGGTACCTGTGGTACCAAGGCCGCTCGGACGATGTGTTCAAGGCCGCAGGCTACCGCATTGGCCCCAGCGAAATCGAAAACTGCTTGCTCAAGCACCCGGCCGTGGCCAATGCCGCAGTGGTGCCCAAACCGGATGCGCAACGCGGCAATGTGGTCAAGGCCTATGTGGTGTTGTCGGCCGGTTTCGCGCCGTCTGATGAATTGGTGCTTGAACTCCAACACCATGTGCGCGGACAGCTCGCGCCTTATGAGTACCCCAAAGACATCGAGTTCATTGATGCCTTGCCCATGACCACCACGGGCAAGGTGCAAAGGCGGGTGCTGCGTTTGCAAGAAGAGGCGCGGGCCAAATCGCTTTGGCAAACTTAAATGGCGCTTGGCATCCGGCGGGCGCCCAACAGTAAACTCTGCCCCCATGAACCCACTCCAACTCAACCCTGTTCGCTTGGGACAAAGCGATTTGCACGTCACCCCCATTTGCTTGGGCACCATGACCTTTGGCGAGCAGGTCAATGAAGCCACTGCCCACGCCATCTTGGACCGATCTGTGGCCTTGGGTGTCAATTTCATTGACACGGCTGAGATGTATTCGGTGCCTACCCGCGCCGAAACCTATGGGGCCACGGAAACCATCATGGGCCATTGGCTGGCCCAAAACCCGGGCATGCGCCAGCGCATTGTGCTGGCGACCAAGGTGGCTGGCCCTTCGCGCGGCATGCCTTGGGTGCGTGATGGGGAGGGCTTGACGGGCTCGGACATATTGGCCTCTTGCGACGCCAGTTTGAAGCGCTTGCAAACCGATGTCATTGATCTGTACCAAATCCATTGGCCCGAGCGCCATGTGCCCGCCTTTGGCATGATGTATTACGACCCGAGCAAAGAAAAATCGGCCACCCCCATCCACGACCAGTTGCAGGCTTTGGCCAAATTGGTCAAGCAGGGCAAGGTCCGCTACATCGGCTTGTCCAATGAAACGCCTTTCGGGGTGCACGAGTTTGCGCGCTTGGCCGAGCAGCACGGCCTGCCGCGCATCGTCTCAGTGCAAAACCCCTATTGCTTGACCAACCGCAGTTATGAAAACGCCTTGGACGAAACCATGCACCGCTTGGGGGTGTCATTGCTGTCTTATTCGCCCTTGGCTTTTGGCTCGCTGACGGGCAAGTACGACGCCTTGGGCATCCACGGCGACCACCCGCCCTTGGGCCGCTTGGGCCAGTTCGACGCGATGAAGGCCCAACGCTGGGGACGCCCCGAATCGCTGGCGGCCTCGCGCCGCTACAACAGCTTGGCGCAAAAGAATGGCATGACCCCCACCCAAATGGCTTTGGCTTTTTGCTACACCCAGTGGCGCGTGGCCAGCACCATCATCGGGGTGACCTCCGTGGCCCACTTGGAAGAAAACCTGGCCGCATGGGGCACGGTGTTGTCGGCAGACGTGTTGGCCGAGATCGATGCCATCCGCAAAGACCTGCGCGACCCCGCGCAGTGACATGATGGCCACCCGGCCAGCGACCCATCCGGCCCGCTGGGGGGTTGCAAATACCCAGGCTTTTTTGAAAGGTTGATGTGGATTTTTTTGTGCTCCAAGCTTTAGCGGCAGTTGTGGTTTCATACTTAATCGGTTCGCTGTCGTTTGCGGTCATCGTCAGCCGCATGATGGGCTTGCAAGATCCGCGCACCTACGGCAGCCAAAACCCGGGGGCCACCAATGTGCTGCGCTCAGGCAGCAAGGCGGCGGCAGTGCTCACGCTGTTGCTCGACGCCGTCAAAGGTTGGTTGCCCGTTTTTTGGGTTCAGCGCCTGCCTGGCATGGGAACCGACGCCCTGATTGCAGTTTGTGCCTTGGCTGCCTTTGCCGGGCATGTGTGGCCGGTGTTCTTTCGCTTCAAAGGCGGCAAAGGGGTGGCCACCGCAGCGGGTGTGCTGTTTGGTGTGGATTTTTGGCTGGGCTTGGCCACCATGGCCACGTGGCTGATCGTGGCGTATTTTTCGCGCTATTCATCCTTGGCCGCCGTCGCTGCGGCTGTGTTCGCCCCGGCCTTTTACTTGCTGGGTGCGAAAGTGGTGTGGACGGGTGCGCCGATCATCGCGCTGTCCATCGGCGCCATGAGTGCCGTCCTGCTGTACCGCCACAAGGACAACATCGCGCGTTTGATCGCGGGCAAAGAGTCGCGCATCGGCTCCAAAGGCGCTTAGGCCTTTGATCCATCCAGCGCCCTGGTGTGGGCGCACCAGGGCACCTGGTTGATGAATCAGTGTGCGACAACCAAGTCGTTGATTTTCATCAGCAAATAGATGTATTGCAGCTCTGCCCGCTCACAGTCTGGTGCGCCCGCTCGGCGGGTCAAGGCATGGGCAGGCATTTGGAAGCGCTTGCCCTGAATGTCAACTTCCACACGGAAATAGCAGGGGTTCAATTCGTGAAATGCAATCACCTGGCCCCACTGTCCCATGGGCCAAGGCTTTCGGATCACGAGAACGCGTTCTCCGGGCCGCGCCAGACAATCCATGTTGTCTTCATAGGCTTGTTGAATCTCAGTGGTGGAAGTTTTGGCACTGGCCTGTGCAAACTTGTTGGCAAATTCTATAAATTGTTCAGCATTCATAACAACAGAATCGGCTCGAAACGGCATTTCCTTTAATGCGCATCGGCTGCATTTGAAACTTGATTCAAGCCGGCAAATACCCTTCCACCGACAAGTAACGCTCACCCGTGTCGTAATTGAAGCCCAGGACTTTCGCGCCAACAGGCAAAGCCGGTAATTGTTGGGCAATGGCCGCCAAAGTGGCCCCGCTGGATATGCCCACCAGCATGCCCTCTTCACGGGCGGCGCGGCGGCCGTATTCGCGCGCCACTTCGGCATCGACTTGAATGACGCCATCGAGCAGCGTGGTGTCCAAGTTGTGTGGGATGAAGCCCGCACCAATCCCTTGAATGGGGTGGGGCGAAGGGGCGCCACCCGAGATGACGGGAGACGCCTGGGGTTCGACCGCAAACACCTTCAGTTGGGGCCAATGGCGCTTGAGCACTTTGGCGCACCCGGTCAGGTGTCCGCCCGTGCCCACGCCGGTGATGATGGCATCCAGTCCGTTGGGAAAATCGGCGAGTATTTCTTGTGCCGTTGATTGCACATGGGCATCGATATTGGCCGGATTTTCGAATTGCTGAGGCATCCATGCACCCGGGGTGCTGGCCACCAAGGCCTCAGCGCGGGCAATCGCCCCCTTCATGCCTTTTTCACGCGGCGTGAGGTCAAAGGTGGCGCCATATGCCAGCATCAGACGCCGACGCTCGATGGACATGCTGTCAGGCATCACCAAGATCAGTTGGTAGCCTTTGACGGCTGCCACCATCGCCAGACCCACGCCGGTATTGCCCGAAGTCGGTTCGATGATGATCCCGCCTGGCTTCAAGGTGCCTGTGGCTTCCGCTTGTTCAACCATGCTCAGCGCAATCCGGTCTTTGATCGAACCACCAGGGTTGCTGCGCTCCGATTTGATCCACACCTGAGCGTCAGGACCAAACAGTCGATTCATCCGGATGTGGGGCGTTTTTCCAATCGTTTCAAGAATGTTGTTCACGGGCATGCGATATCTCCATGGGTTAAAAGTTCATCTCGGTTTTTCAAAATTGGGTCGGGATGCTGGGCCAAGCCTGACGGTGTCCATTCAGGGTGCATCACTCCGCTTGGATGCCCGCCGCTTGCACGGCTGCTCGGGTGATGTCGATGTCATGGCTTAAAAATGACCTGAAACCCTCGGGGGTGGTGTGCCTGGCCATGGCGCCGTTGGTCTCCAACACCTTGTTGAGTGACTCACTTTTCAAGGCTTGGGCTGCGATCGCATTGAGCAAGGCCAGGGTGCTGGGCGGCAGGCCACGCGGGCCCATCAAGCCAATCCAACTGGCGAACTCAAATCCTGGTAACTCGCTGGCAATGGCTGGGGTTTCGCCCAAAGGGTGTTGTTGCGCAGACATGCTGTGTCCCAGGAGCTTTAATCTTTTGGCAGTCACCAAGCCCATGGCCGCCGGTGCGGGGGTGAGAACCCAGTCGGTTTCGCCCGAAACCACGGAGGCCACGCCTTGGCTCCCCCCACGGTAGGGCACATGCAACGACTCAAAACGGCCATGCACTTGCAGCGCAGCTCCAGCCAGATGGCTGACAGACCCCATGCCGGCAGACGCCATGCGCATGTGCCCGGGTTTGGACTTGGCCAGTGCCAAAAACTGCGTGACCGAGTTCACCGGCAATGCGGGGTTACAGACCAAGACATTGGGCAGCAAACCCATCAATGAAATCAAGTCAAAGTCTTTCAAGGGTTGGTAGGGCACGGCTTTTTGTAAAAAAGGGGCCACAGTCACTGCGCTGCTCGATCCCACCAACAGGGTGTAGCCGTCCGCTGGGGCCTGACGGGCAGCCTCGACCCCAATGGCCCCGGCTGCGCCAGCACGGTTGTCCAACACCACGGCTTGGCCCCATAAGCGTGACATTTCAGTCATCACGGCGCGGCCAATGGTGTCCACGGAGCTACCGGGCGAATTGGGAATGATGCACCGGATGGGCCTGTTTGGGTATCTGGTTTGGGCGCTCAAGGGTGACAGCGATGCCCAGGCCGCCAATGCCATCAAGCAATCCCGGCGCGACCAAGCATTAGGCTGCGAAGACCATGGGGCGTGATGGGGGGCAGTTCGGCAAAAAAGCATGGGGATTGGGTGGGAAAGGTTCTGGCCTCAACCCCGGACCAGGCAGTTAATCCCGGAAATTGTTGAAGCTCAGGGGCAGTTCAGGCACATCTTTGCGGATCAGCGCCATCACCGCTTGCAAGTCGTCGCGCTTGGTGCCATTGACCCGGATGGCGTCGCCTTGGATGCTGGCCTGAACTTTGATCTTGCTGTCTTTGACCAAGCGTTGAATTTTCTTGGCGGCTTCGGCTTCGATGCCATTGCGCACCTTGACCACTTGCTTGACCTTGTCGCCACCGATTTTTTGCACCGTGCCCTTGTCCAAAAAGCGCACATCGACATTGCGTTTGGCCAGTTTGTTGCGCAAGATCTCGTCAATTTGATTGAGTTGAAAGTCGGCGTCCCCAATCAGGGTGATCTCTTTGTCCTTGAATTCGATCGATGCGGACGTGCCTTTGAAGTCAAAACGGGTGGCGATTTCTTTGGCGGCGTTGTCGACCGCATTTTTCACCTCGACCAAATCGGCTTCACAAACGGTGTCAAAAGAGGGCATGGTCGTACTTCTTGTTGTCAAAAACTAGGGTGAGACAATTCTCCCATGAAGATCGAGTCGCATGTCTCCTTGCAGACCTACAACACATTTGGCATCGCTGCCAAGGCTTTGCAATTGGTGCGGGTCACCGCCACCGAGCCCTTGCAAACCCTGTTGCGCGAAGCCGTTTGGCTTGGAAAACCCAAATTTGTGCTGGGTGGGGGCAGCAACATTGTCATCACGGGCGACGTCAAACCCTTGGTCATCAAAATGGAAAACAAGGGCAGGCAGTTGTTGCGCGAAGACGACCGGCACTGGCTGGTGCAGGCCGAGTCGGGTGAAAACTGGCACGACTTGGTGGCTTGGACTTTGGCCCAAGGTTGGCATGGCCTGGAAAACCTGGCCCTGATCCCTGGCAACGTCGGCGCCACGCCCGTGCAAAACATTGGCGCCTATGGGGTTGAGTTACAAGATGTCTTCGACTCTCTGGACGCCATCGACTTGGACAGCGGGGAGCTTTTCAGCCTGGATGCCGCCCAATGCGCCTTTGCTTACCGTGACTCGGTGTTCAAGCACGGCCCCGACCAAGCGCAGCACGGGTCGCGGTACATGGGCCTGGCCGGGCGGGCCGCCATTTTGCGGGTGCGCTTTCGGCTGGCCAAAAAATGGCGCCCGGTATTGGGTTATGCCGACATTCAACGAAAAATATCAAGCTCCGGACAGTCCCGTCCGACGGCGCTGGAGGTGTTTGATTGGGTGTGCGAGATTCGCCGCGCCAAGTTGCCCGACCCCGCCGTGCTGGGCAATGCGGGCAGCTTTTTCAAAAACCCCAGTGTCACCCCTGAGCAATGCGCCGACATCATTGGTCGCGACCCGGGCGTGGTGCATTACCCCATGCTCGACGGCAGCATCAAACTGGCCGCCGGCTGGTTGATCGACGCCTGCGGTTGGAAGGGCAAATCGGTGGGCCAAGCGGGGGTGTACGAAAAGCAAGCCTTGGTGCTGGTCAACCGGGGCGGGCGCGAGTCGCCGTGCACCGGCGGCGAAGTGATGACCTTGGCCAAAGCCATCCAAACCAGCGTTTACGAGCGCTTTGGCATCCTGCTCGAGCCCGAGCCCGTGGTGGTTTGAGCCTCAGGGCCTAGCGTCGCGGATGGCCTGGGCCAAATCAATCACCGCCAGGGCGTAGTAACTGCTCCAGTTGTAGCGGGTCACCACGTAAAAGTTCTCGGTCCCGGCGACATAACTCGGTTCTTGCCCGCCGTTGTGCAATTCCACCAAGGCCAAGGGGCCGGTGTGCTGCAAGCCAGGGCCTTGGAGCGTGGCGCCCAGTTCGGTCATGCGCTCGGCACTGAAGCTGGGCAAGATGTCGGGCAGCAGCAGGGTTTCGCGCTGGGCCGGATCCATGGGTGGGGTAACGGGGTAGTGGGTGGGCATGCCGCTGACCCAACCAAATGATTTCAGGTAGTTGGCCACCGAGCCAATCGCATCCGCCGGGCTGCGCGCCAGGTCGATGCGACCATCGCCGTCAAAGTCCACCGCCCATTGGGCCACGCTGGAGGGCATGAATTGCGGCCACCCCGCTGCGCCTGCATAACTGCCCTTCGCATTCAAGGCCGATGGCCCAGCCCGGTGGGCTTGGGCCAAAAAGTGGCCCAGTTCGGCTTGAAAAAAAGCGCTGCGCTCAGCATGCCGGGGGTGCTCGGTGGGAAAGTGCAAGGCCAGGGTGCTCAAGGCATCGATCAGGCGAAAGTTGCCCATGTGCCGCCCAAAGT
>Ga0214919_10010351_pt1 | contig 11839 bp, 7 predicted proteins | sample LL1503_MetaG_FD_177994 | JGI IMG/M metagenome (GOLD analysis project Ga0214919, IMG submission 177994) | Freshwater microbial communities from Lake Lanier, Atlanta, Georgia, United States - LL-1503 | ecosystem: Environmental > Aquatic > Freshwater > Lake | place: USA: Georgia | collected 2015-03-15
ATATTTCGAAGAAATAAGGAAGTAAAAGCAGTATAAAATGAAGATTGTTCTATTAGGAAGTGGAAACGTAGCCACACATTTAGGACAAGCTTTTAAAAAAGCGGGGCACCATATCCTCCAAATTTGGAGTAGAAACCAAGTCAATGCAAAAAAACTAGCGAATAAACTGGGTGTCGAAGTTGCACCGCAGTTATCTATAGTCAACCTTTATGCTGATATATATATCCTTGCCGTTTCAGATGGTGCCATCCGAGAAGTGGCAGAAGCATTGCCTATTCATCATCAACTATTGGTGCATACATCTGGCTCGACTGATTTGACTATTTTAGAGGGGGTCTCATCAAAGATTGGTGTTTTTTATCCAATCCAAACCTTTTCAAAGGAAAAAAAAATCAATTTCAAAAAAATTCCTATTGCCATCGAAGGAAACTCCCCCAATACGCTTCACATTTTATCTGAGTTGGCTAGTGGTTTGTCAGAAAAAGTGATTGAGATGAACTCCATTCAGCGCAGGACTTTACACATAGCTGCCATTTTTGCATGTAATTTCACAAATCATCTGTATCATATCGCTGATGAAATACTGCAAAAACAACATCTCAATTTTGATCTTTTGCGACCTCTAATTGCAGAAACTGCCGAAAAAGTGCAAAAAAAACATCCGATTGATATGCAAACAGGCCCTGCAACACGTGGTGATCAAACCATCCTTAACAAACACCAAGAACTATTGAAAAGTAATCTTGCAGTTTTAGAACTGTACCAAAAGCTTAGTCAGAGCATCATCCATTCAAAAAACAATAGGGAGTAAAACAGTTTTTTGAGAAAGCAAAAAATACTATTTAACATAATATTAATTATTGGACAAAAGTAAATTGTCAAAATTATTAAAAGCTCTCATAGCCTTTATCTGTATAATGAACGACTGTATCACGCACGTATAAATCGTAACGCACTATTTTTTGTGCATAGGTTTTGATAGAAGCGGAAAAGAAAAAGACTAGAACAAGAAATAAAACGAATTTTCCGATCATCAGACAAAACTAACTCTTCTGTACACTTCTCGCGATAATTTACATACATTCCCCTATAAAAATAAAAGGGTAGTGTATCTATGAAAATATAAATTCATGCTTTTTTATCCCTAAAAAGGGGCATCATACATTTAGATACACTACCAATAAAAGTGGCAAAATTTTTGATGATACTCTTTTTAGATAAAATATTTGTTGTAACAAAAAAATCTTCATAAAATAGAACAAATGAACCTAAATAACTTCACGATCAAAGCGCAGGAAGCTATACAAAAAGCTTCAGAAATTGCAGGGGGTAATCAGCAACAAGCAATTGAGACTGCACATATTTTAAAGGGCTTACTAACCGTTGATGAAAATGTGGTTAGCTATCTTTTGAAAAAACTGAATGTAAATATCTCCCATTTAAATACTGTACTAGACACCCAAATCAAAAGCTTCCCGAAAGTAACGGGAAGCGAAGTATACCTTTCCTCAGGTGCTAATAGTGTGCTGCAAAAGTCGCAATCCTATCTTAAAGAGTTTAAAGATGAATTTGTTTCTGTCGAGCATATTTTACTTGGAATTTTGGGTGTTGGCGACAAGGTAAGCAACCAACTCAAAGATGTGGGCGTCAATGAAAAAGACCTCAAAAAAGCAATTGTGGAACTTCGTGGCGATAGTCGTGTAACGGATCAAAATGCCGAAGCAACCTATAATGCTTTAAATAAGTACGCCAGGAACTTGAACGAGTATGCCGAATCAGGAAAACTTGACCCCGTAATCGGACGTGACGAAGAGATTAGACGCGTAATCCAAATACTATCACGTCGAACTAAAAACAATCCGATACTCATTGGCGAGCCAGGCGTAGGTAAAACGGCGATTGCTGAGGGCATTGCATTCCGCATCATCAAAGGTGATGTACCTGAAACATTAAAAGATAAAATTGTTTATTCGTTGGATATGGGTGCACTCATTGCAGGTGCAAAATATAAGGGTGAGTTTGAGGAGCGATTAAAAGCTGTTGTCAAAGAGGTCACACAAAGTGATGGAGATATTATACTTTTTATTGATGAGATACATACCCTAGTTGGTGCTGGAGGTGGTGAAGGTGCGATGGATGCTGCCAATATTTTGAAACCAGCACTCGCTCGTGGCGAATTGCGCGCTATCGGTGCAACAACGCTAAATGAATACCAAAAATATTTAGAAAAAGATAAAGCCTTAGAACGTCGTTTTCAACAAGTGATGGTGCATGAGCCCGATACACAAGATTCGATTTCTATCCTCAGGGGATTAAAAGAACGTTATGAAACACATCATAAGGTTCGGATCAAGGATGAGGCTATTATTGCTGCAGTAGAGCTTTCGCAACGGTACATTTCTGATCGTTTTTTGCCAGATAAAGCCATTGATTTAATGGACGAGGCCGCTTCTAAATTGCGCTTAGAGATGGATTCTGTACCTGAAGCTGTTGACGAGCTAGATCGAAAGATTATGCAATTAGAAATTGAGCGCGAAGCCATCAAACGTGAGAAAGACGAAAAAAAGATCAAAGAATTGAGTGAAGAAATAGCAAATCTATCCAATGAACGAGATTCACTACGTGCCAAATGGAAAGCAGAGAAAGATCGAGTGGAAGCCATTAATACCAAGCTCGAACAAATTGAAGCTTTCAAGCTCGAAGCTGATCAGGCTGAGCGTGCAGGTGATTACGGCAAAGTAGCCGAATTGCGGTACGGCAAAATTGGTGAAGCTCAAAAGGAGCTGGAACGCATGAAAAAAGAATTGGCTAAGACAGAAACTCATAGTCGTATGTTGAAGGAAGAAGTTACAGCGGAGGATATCGCCAGCGTGGTTTCTCGCTGGACAGGCATTCCGGTAACTAAAATGATTCAAAGTGAACGCGAAAAGCTGTTGCATATGGAAGATGAACTCCATAAGCGTGTCGCTGGCCAAGATGAAGCCATAGAAGCTGTTTCGGATGCAATACGTCGTTCTCGTGCTGGTTTACAAGATAAGCGCAAACCTATTGGTTCATTTATTTTTCTTGGAACAACGGGCGTGGGTAAAACAGAATTGGCCAAAGCATTGGCAGAATATTTATTCAATGATGAACATGCCATGATCCGTATTGATATGAGTGAATATCAAGAACGACATGCTGTTTCCCGCTTGATTGGTGCGCCTCCAGGATATGTAGGATATGAAGAAGGTGGCCAATTAACAGAGGCGGTTAGACGTAAACCTTATTCTGTCATTTTATTGGATGAGATTGAGAAAGCCCATCCCGATGTATTTAATATTTTGCTGCAGGTGTTGGATGATGGTCGTCTCACAGATAACAAAGGGCGTGTGGTCAATTTCAAAAACACGATTATAATCATGACCTCTAATATTGGGTCAAATATCATACAAGATAATTTCAAGAATTTGGACGAGCACAATCAAGAAAAAATTGTTGCCAAAACCAAAAACGAACTTTTTGAATTATTAAAGCAAACGATCCGGCCCGAATTTTTGAACCGTATTGATGAACTCATCATGTTCACCCCCTTGAATCGTAAGGAGCTGCGTGATATCGTGAAACTACAGTTTAGAGGAGTACAAAATACATTGGAAGACATGGGCATACACCTCGAAGCCACGGAAGATGCATTTGATTGGCTAGCTCAACTCGGTTATGATCCTCAGTTTGGTGCACGACCGCTTAAACGAGTGATTCAAAAACGCATTCTCAACGAACTATCTAAAGACATTTTAGCAGATAAAATAGAAAAGGATAGTCAAATTAAATTGGATGTGATAGATAACCACTTCTTTTTTAGTAATCTAAAAAAGAAGTGACACTTACATCGTTTTTAATTTTTTAATACACGCTGTATCTCATCCAATTTCATCAATGCTTCTACAGGTGTGAGTGTATTAACATCCAAGTGATTCAACACATCACGTATTTTGATCAAAACAGGATCATCAATAGCAAACATTTGCAGTTGATAGGCCTGTTTTTGCACTTTTTTGATGCTGTCTTTAATCTGCTCCCCCCCTGTCCGTTCTTGTTCTAGGCGTTTTAGGATTTCATTTGCTCTGGAAACAAGCTTGGAAGGCATTCCTGCCATTTTGGCAACATGTATACCGAAGCTATGCTCGCTCCCACCAGGTACTAGCTTTCTTAAAAAAATCACTTTATTATTGACTTCCTTGATCGTTACATTGAAATTTTTAACGCGATTCAATGAATTAGTGAGTTCATTGAGCTCGTGATAATGGGTAGCAAATAACGTTTTCGCTTTCGCGGATGGATGATTGTGAAGATATTCCGAAATGGCCCAAGCAATCGAAATACCGTCGTAAGTGCTCGTACCACGACCGATTTCATCTAGTAGAACTAAGCTTCTATTAGATAGATTATTCAAAATACTTGCCGTTTCGCTCATTTCGACCATAAAAGTAGATTCGCCAGTGGATAAATTATCCGATGCACCTACACGCGTAAATATCTTATCTACTAAACCAATCTTCGCTTCTTTAGCCGGCACAAAACATCCCATCTGAGCCATCAAAACAATCAATCCTGTTTGGCGGAGCAAGGCTGATTTTCCAGCCATATTAGGTCCAGTGATGATGATGATTTGTTGTGTTTCATTATCCAAAAAAACATCATTGGTGATGTACTCCTCTCCTATCGGTAAGTTTTTTTCGATGACGGGATGCCTCCCTCCTTTTATATCAACAATATCCCCTTCATTCATTTGAGGTTTGACATAATGGTTTTTGATCGCAAGAGTGGCAAAATTGAGCAAGACATCCAGTTGCGCAACTAATTGTGCATTCAACTGAATCGGTTTGATGTATGCTGCCAAAGCATACACCAACTCATTGTAAAGCTGTGTTTCGAGGCTAAATATTTTTTCCTCAGCCCCCAATATTTGTTCCTCGTATTCTTTTAGCTCGGGTGTGATATAGCGCTCGGCATTCACCAATGTTTGCTTCCGAAGCCATTCAGTTGGCACTTTATCTTTGTGTGTATGTGTTACTTCCAAATAGTATCCAAATACATTATTAAAAGCCACTTTTAGGGAAGGGATCCCTGTATTTTCGGCTTCCCGCTTTTGGATTTCAAGCAAATAATCTTTGCCACCAAAAGCAATTTTGCGTAGTCGATCCAATTCTTCATTCACTCCATCAGCAATGACACTTCCCTTGCTAATCATCACCGGAACATCTGGATTCAATTCCTTCTCTATGCGATCATGAATAAGTGCACAGGGATTTAATTGTTCGGCAATCACTTTTAAGACCGAATTGTCCGTTTGTTCGCAAAGGTTTTTAAGACTGGAGATGATATGCAGAGCTCTCTTCAATTGCACCACTTCTCGTGGATTCGCTTTTAGCAAACCGATTTTGGAAATAAGCCGTTCCAGATCACCAATTTGTTTGATGGCATGCAAGAGCTTTTCGCGTATATCATCCTGATTTACCAAAAAATCAACCACATTAAGGCGTTCTTCAATTGGTTTTTTTTTCTTCAAAGGCATAATAATCCACCTGCGAAGGAGTCGAGCTCCCATTGGCGAAGAGGTTTGATCTAGGATATCAACCAGGGTGCACGCATTTTCATTTGCAGAACTCACCAGTTCTAAATTGCGAACGGTAAACCGGTCGAGCCACATGAACCGGTCTTCTTCTATCCGCGAAATCGACGAAATATGTTGTAGGTTTCGATGCTCGGTTTCATTTAGATAGTGCAAAGCGACACCCGCTGCAACGATTGCCAAATTTAGTTTTTCGACTCCAAAGCCTTTCAATGATTTTACATCGAAATGTTTGAGCAAAAAAGCAGACGCATAATCGCCTCCATAAGGCCATTCATCCAAGGTATAGGTATAGAAACGATCACCAAAAATTTCTACAAAATCAGCCTGACGACTCTTTTGAAAAATAACCTCACTTGGTTTGAAGCTTTGTAGTAGTTTATCAATATATTCCGAATTCCCCTGAGCCACTAGAAATTCACCCGTCGAAATGTCTAAAAAAGCAATTCCAAACTGACTCTTCTCTAGGTAAACGGATGCCAGATAATTATTCGATTTTTGCTGAATAATCGTATCGCTATAAGACACACCTGGTGTCACCAGTTCGGTGACTCCACGTTTCACAATGGTCTTGGTGGTTTTGGGATCTTCCAATTGATCACAGATAGCGACGCGTTGCCCTGCTCGAACTAATTTGGGTAAATAGGTTTCTAAAGAATGGTGTGGAAAACCAGCCAACTCAATATGGGAGGCAGAGCCATTAGCCCTTTTGGTTAACGTGATGCCTAGAATGCCCGAAGCTTTTACTGCATCTTCTCCAAAAGTTTCATAAAAATCACCAACCCGAAACAACAACAAGGCACCAGGATATTTCGCCTTTATCGTGTTGTATTGTTGCATTAATGGGGTTTCTTTCTTCTCAGTCTTTGCCAATGATTTAAAATTTATTGAAGCGGCAAAGTTAACTATTCATTAGGCTCTATGTGTATTAAAATTTGTCCTAATTGACGAATTTCCTGCTGCAACGTGTCTTTGAGCTTATGTGCCAATTGGTGTCCTTCCTTTACAGAAAGGTGCGCATCTACTACAGCATGTAAGTCGACATGGTATTTCATTCCTACTTTGCGTATAAAGCATTTTTCGGTATTAATGATCCCATCTACGTGATGCGACGCCTGTCTAATTTCTGTTATCAGATCGTCATAGAAGTGCTCATCCATAATTTCCCCGAGAGCTGGCCTGAAAATTAAATAGCTGTTGTATAAAATAAATCCAGACGCAAAAAGTGCCGCCCAATCATCTGCCGACTCGTAGCCCTTACCCAAAATGAGGGCTATAGAAATACCAATAAATGCGGCAATAGATGAAATGGCATCGCTGCGATGATGCCAAGCGTCTGCTTTTAGTGATGAACTATTGATTTGTATACCTTTTTTAATAACTGAACGATACAAAATCTCTTTCCAAATAATAATTACTCCGAGCACGATGAGTGTATACGGTTTGGGTAAATCATGTTGAGTCTGAATATTTTTCACACTTTCATAGGCAATAAATAAAGCAGAAGCAATCAAAAAACCAACAACGAGAAATGTGACTAGCGGTTCGGCACGTCCGTGCCCATAGGGGTGATTTTTGTCAGCGGGTTTGTTCGCATATTTGATCCCAAACAAAACCAACAAGGAAGACACGACGTCGGTAGCTGATTCGATGGCATCCGCTATTAAAGCATGGGAATTCCCAAAATAACCCGTTAGTCCTTTTATCACGACCATGCCCACATTCCCCAGCATACTGAAGTAAGTAGTTTTTAATACGGTTTGTTCATGGGTCATCTTGGGATAAATAAGTATTTAGGATCTACTAAGCCTTTATCGAATTCATTGAGTGCAAAAGTAGAATATCACAATCTATATTTGCTTTTTGATCCAAAAAAGTTTAACGAACTATTGAATTTACGACAAATCTGAGAAGGAAGATATTTCGGATAAAGAGATAAAAGACCTGTTAGTATTTATTTTGCAGTCATTCCCATCAATTTGTTTTTAAAAATATGGCCCAAACAGCCCATCTGAAATCAGTAAATTTGCAATCAACATCATAATTGATTTAAGAAGCTGTTGATATGCCAGATTTTTCTCATTTACACGTACACACCCAGTTTTCACTACTTGATGGCGCTGCGGATATTTCTAGATTATTCAAAAAAGCAAAAGCCGATGGCATGCGTGCCATGGCCATCACCGATCATGGAAATATGTTTGGTGCGTTTAAGTTTGTTGCCGAAGCAGGGAAACATGGAGTAAAACCAATCGTCGGTTGTGAGTTTTATGTGGTAGCCGATCGTCATGTTAAACAGTTTACCAAAGAAAAAAGAGACAAACGTTTTCATCAGCTATTATTAGCTAAAAATGCACAAGGTTATAAAAACTTGGTTAAGCTATGTTCTTTAGGATACATGGAAGGCTTATACAGCAAATGGCCTCGTATTGATAAAGAACTGATTTTAAAATATCACGAAGGATTAATAGCAACCACCTGCTGCATTGGTGCATCCGTACCGCAGGTGATTTTAAAAAGTGGCGAGGAAGAAGCCGAAAAAGAATTTAAATGGTGGTTGGATTTGTTTGGTGATGATTATTATATCGAACTACAACGCCATGATATCCCCGAACAACATACCGTAAATGAAGTATTACTCAAGTTTGCCAAAAAACACCATGTCAAAGTGATTTGCTCCAATGATTCACATTATGTGGATCAGCAGGATGCCAACGCACATGATATTTTGCTTTGTGTGAATACAGGCGATATGCAAAGTACCCCCATCGCCACCGACGAAGAAAATGGAAAAGGTTTTCGCTTTGGATTTCCGAATGATCAGTTTTATTTTAAGTCGCAGGCCGAAATGGGGCAATTATTCCACGATTTACCCGAATCGCTCGACAATACCAACGAAATTGTTGATAAAGTAGAACATCTACAACTGAAGCGCGATATTATGCTTCCCAATTTCCCAATACCCGATGAGTTTAAAATTCATAGCGGTGCCGAAGCGGAGAATATGAACCAATGGGAGTATTTAAAACACCTGACTTTTATTGGTGCCAAGGATCGCTATAAAGACATCTCACCAGAAGTAGAGGAGCGCCTAAATTTTGAGCTATTCACTGTTCGCACCATGGGTTTTGCGGGATACTTTCTCATCGTAGCCGATTTTATTCGTGCGGGGAGGGATATTGGTGTATTTATTGGCCCTGGTCGTGGTTCTGCTGCGGGTTCGGTAGTAGCTTATTGCATCGGTATTACCAATATCGACCCCATTAAATACAAGCTGCTTTTCGAGCGTTTTCTGAATCCAGACCGTAAATCAATGCCCGATATTGATACGGATTTTGATGACGATGGCCGCCAAAAAGTGATCGATTACGTAGTCGAGAAGTATGGTAAAAATCAGGTCGCGCAAATTATTACCTATGGTTCCATGGCAGCCAAGTCGAGCATTAAGGATGTGGCCCGTGTGCTCGACCTTCCTTTGGCAGAGGCCAACATGCTCGCTAAACTAGTCCCCGACAGACCTGGTACCAATCTAGTTCAGGTGATGACAGCACCTGTGGAAACCATTAAAGAAAATCTGAATCCTGAAGATTTTGAAAATGTAAAAAAGCTTCGGGGCATTTTGGAGGAGGGCCAAACCATTCAAGCCAACGTACTGAAAGAAGCTTTAATCTTAGAAGGTTCGGTACGTAACGTAGGTATTCATGCGGCTGGAATTATCATCGCACCTGAAGATCTGACGAATATCATCCCCGTTTCGGTTTCTAAAGAATCGGATCTTTTAATTACTCAGTACGACGGGCGTGTGATCGAAGATGCTGGGGTTATTAAAATGGACTTTCTCGGCCTGAAAACACTCACAATTATCAAAAATGCGCTTCATCTGATCAAACAAAATCACGGTGTAGTGATCGATATCGATACCATTCCACTCGATGATCAAAAAACATTCGAATTATTTCAACGGGGCGATACCAATGGAACATTTCAGTTTGAGAGCGATGGTATGCAAATGTATCTGCGCGAGCTCAAGCCCGATAAGTTTGAGGATTTAATTGCCATGAATGCCTTGTACCGTCCCGGACCGATTGAGTACATCCCTAAATTTATTGCGCGTAAGCATGGCCGGGAGCCCGTGAGCTACGATTTGGAGGATATGCAAGAATATCTGGAAGAAACCTACGGTATCACCGTTTATCAAGAGCAGGTGATGCTTTTGTCGCAAAAATTGGCAGGGTTTAGCAAGGGGGATGCCGACGTACTGCGCAAAGCGATGGGTAAAAAACAAATTGAGGTACTCAATAAAATGAAGACTCAATTTATGGAGGGTTGTCAAGCTAAAGCGTACGATTTGCAAGTGTGCGAAAAAATCTGGACCGACTGGGAAGCTTTCGCACAATATGCCTTCAATAAATCGCACTCAACCTGTTATGCTTTTGTGGCCTATCAAACGGCTTATCTAAAAGCGAATTATCCAGCGGAATACATGGCAGCCGTATTGAACAATCAAAACAACATGGACAAAATAGCTTTCTTCATGGAGGAAAGTAGGCGAATGACGATCCCCGTACTCGGACCTGACATTAATGAGTCGGATTTGAATTTTACGGTTAATAAAAAAGGAGAGATTCGTTTTGGGATGTCGGGAATCAAAGGTGTCGGCGATAAAGCAGTCGAGAGTATCATTGATGAGCGTATACTCAACGGGGCTTATAAAACGATTTATGATTTTTCTAGACGTGCGAATTCTAGAACAGTAAACAAAAAAGTATACGAAAATCTAGTTTATGGTGGTGCCTTTGACAGTTTTGGATTTAATCGACAGCAATTTTTTTACAAGCCAGATGATAGCCTGTATAACGGAATCGAACGTTTAATTAAATACACCAACGATTATCAAAATAGTCAAAATACACTGCAGGGTTCTTTATTCGGAGGAACTACAGATGCCGAAATCATTGAACCCATTTTACCAGATCATCCCGAATGGGAATTGATTGAGAAACTAAAATACGAAAAGGAAGCAATCGGTATTTATCTAACAGGTCATCCATTGGATAATTACAAATTTGAGTTGGAAAACTTTTGTTCTCATCAGGTAAAACATCTTTTATCGATCCAAAAAATTAAAACAGCCGAGGCCGACCCTGAAGATTTGGCAGATTTTGATAAAGTAAAAAATCGCGAATTAATCATTGGAGGGCTCGTCTCCACTGTCAATCATCGCACCACGAAGACAGGAAAGCCTTTTGCCTCTTTTTTGTTTGAAGATTATAGCGATACGTTTGACATGGCCTTATTTGGCGAAGATTACGTTAAATTTAAGTCGTTCTTGACCGATGGATATTTTTTGCAGATAAGGGGGAGTATCTCCGAACGCTTCAAACAAAAAGATAATTGGGAATTTAAGGTAACAAACATGGCTTTATTATCCGATTTGCGTGATAAAATGTCTAAAAGTTTAACGATCCAATTACCTTTACACGAGGTATCGGATGACTTTATGTCAAAAATGGATCGGATCATTCAAACCAACGAGGAAAATAATCCTTACAGAAATTGCCAAATAAAGTTTATGATTCTCGATTATGAGGAGGAGGTAACATTGGAAATGCCCTCCAAATCGATAAAAATTAGTCCTAGTAACGAGTTTTTAGAACATATTACCCAGCTGAATGGGGTGCGGTATAGATTAAATTAACGATCTCATTTTATGGCAAGATTATTGAACATCACTTTTTTAAATTATTAAAATTTTATATCATGGCTTTAGAAATAACAGACGCAAATTTCGAAGAATTAGTGCTTAAATCAGATAAACCTGTGTTAGTTGATTTTTGGGCTGAATGGTGTGGCCCCTGCCGAATGGTGGGTCCAGTAGTAGACGAGCTGGCTAAAGAGTACGAAGGTAAAGCCGTAGTCGGTAAAGTAGATGTAGACTCTAATCCTGGTATATCTATGAAATTTGGTATTCGAAATATACCGGCTTTATTATTTTTCAAAAATGGAGAAGTAGTAGACAAACAAATTGGTGCTGTACCTAAATCAACACTGGCTGATAAATTGAAAAAACAATTGGACTGATAATTGATAGTGTAAGGGCAGAATATTTTCTGCCCTTTATCGGAATTTATAGTTTACTTATCCGTAAAGTTAAGCATCGGCGTCTCTACGGATAAACAAATGGTTAAGAGTCTTTTGACTCCTGTGAGCAAGCATATTTTATAT
>Ga0214919_10010354_pt1 | contig 11837 bp, 11 predicted proteins | sample LL1503_MetaG_FD_177994 | JGI IMG/M metagenome (GOLD analysis project Ga0214919, IMG submission 177994) | Freshwater microbial communities from Lake Lanier, Atlanta, Georgia, United States - LL-1503 | ecosystem: Environmental > Aquatic > Freshwater > Lake | place: USA: Georgia | collected...
TCAACGTCCAAACATGGCCTTGGGCGGTATTACCCCGAAACAGCGGTTGGTCATGACTGCTTAACTTACTCTACTTTTGAGTTCAGTTATTAATGGGGGGATTACCTTCCACAAAAGCAGCCGCCAAGAGGTCGGCTATGGTTAAACTGAATCGCTACTAATAAACTAGACACATCCCAACCATGTCTGGAGTTATGTCCCACAGGGATTTCCTTCGGTCACTTTATGTTTATTAGAGATGCCTATGGCGGTAAGATAAGGATGCTCACGATGATTGATGAATTTAGTAGAAGGTGTTTGACGATCCACTGCGCTAGAAGAATAGGCTCTTTCCAAGTGATTGAACAATTAGCTGATGCCATGGTCACTCATGGCATCCCTAAATATATTTGATCGGATAATGACCCAGAATTTATTGCCAAAGACCTTCGTAAGTGGCTGAGTGGTATTGGTGTCAAGACCGCCTATATTGAACCAGGCAGCCCTTGGGAGAATGGCTTTTGTGAAAGCTTTAACGGAACCTTCAGAGATAATCTACTGAATGGCGAACTCTTTTATAGCCTCAAAGAAGCGAGGGTTGTTGTTGGCGAGTGGGTCAAGCATTACAACCATGTTCGGCCTCACAGTGCCTTAGGTTATCGACCACCTGCACCACAAACTCAAGTACCCAAAATCATCCACAATCAACCCATCATGATCCAATGATAAGATATGAATATTTTCTTTAATCGTGGTACTAAATTAACATCAGTTCACGTAGATTCTAGTTTTTAAGTTCAAGTCGGTGACAGGCAAAACAGGCATTTATTTATTAGTAATTAATCGGTTATAATTATTTTCATCAAAACGTTGGGACAGCAGTGTTACAAATTAAATTTAAATAATGTATAAACCCAGATTAGTAATAGCGGGAGATTCTACAGCATTACCTAGAGAGGAATTATCCTATGAGGAGACTTACGAATTTTTACTAAAGTTAAAGCTAAGTGATTGGGATATATTCAACTACTCTGTTAGAGGTAATACATTGGGAAAGATAGATGTCCTAAAGCAATATTACTTCAAGTATATTAATCCTAATGTCGTTGTACTGCATATTGGAATAGTTGATGCATATCCCAGGCCTTATCCTCAAAATGCTATATTTTCATTTTTAAAAAATAAAATTAGCATTTATATATTTGATATTGATAAATTTTTAATTAAAACGGGCCTTTATTATAAGTTGAGTGACTATTATAATTTTAAAGTAACAGATATAAAAAAATTTTCGAAGGGAATAGGCGATTTACTTGGGTATATAAAAGCTGATAGAGTTATTGTTGTGGGAATAATAAGAGCTCACCATCAATTAAGAAAATGCAAAACAGTCGATCGGGAATTTGAAATATATAACAGTATATTAAAATCTAATATTAGTGATAAAGTTCATTATATTGATTTGAGTGAACTGTCGGAAGATTATGTCCTGCCGGACGGATATCATCTAAATGCAAAGGGTCATCAATATTTATTTGATGTTATTCAATTACTCCTGACGGGTAACAAGTTTTAGTTTATAAAGTAGGGAATTAGATATGGCTTCAGTTGGGGTTGTTGGGTTAGGTAGAATGGGTATGGAGCACTGCGCATCTCTGTTGGAACTGGGATTGAAACCTAAATTTTGCATGGGACGAAGTTTATCCGGCGCCAAAACTTTTGCACGCAAATTTGCTTACCCTATAATAACCGCAAATGAAATTTCTAAGATAAATTTTAGCAGCAATGATGGCGTTGTTATATGTGCCACCCATGATCAGCAAATATTAATTGCCAAGCAATTAATTGAACTAGGGTGTAAAACTATCCTGTTGGAAAAGCCTGGGGGATTATATTTATCTGATATGTATAGCTTGCAACAGATTGCGAAAGATAAGGTAGTAAAAGTATTTGTAGGATACAACCGAAGATTTTATAGGTCATTAGATTTTTTAAATCAGGTAATAAATGATGATGGAGGAGTATTAAGTATGCATTTTGAATTCAACGAAATAGAAAGCCTTATTTTGAATGAAAAATTAACTGATGAGGTAAAATCAAGATGGGGATTTGTAAATTCATTGCATATTATTGACTTAGCATTTTTTATAGCCGGATATCCCACAGAGTTGTATACAATCAGATCTGGCGTGAAGTCGTGGCATCCATCAGGTTCAATATTTGCTGGTTTCGGTAAAACTATTGGTAACTCGCCTTTTACATATCAAGGCAATTGGGACTCTCCTGGCCGATGGGGGTTGGATATCGGAACAAGAAAACATAGAATGTCATTGAGGCCAATAGAAGAATTAAGCTTGCAAGCCCATGGCCAGAGTTCCGAAGCGGTTAGATTGCCAGGAAAAAAAAATAATATAAAAGAAGGTGTATTCGAGCAGATGGCGGCATTTATTACATATATTGATACTGGAAAAATTGATTCTCGATTATGCACATTATCCTGCGCAATAAACTCAATGGAGGCTGCCCAAGAAATATTTAAATATCCTGAGAGAGTGGATTGAAAAGAAATATTATAATTTGTCCAGGACCTGAATATCTATTTTGGTCTAGCGGAGTTTATTACTGTGTTGAATTGTCGAAGAAATATAATATAATTTTAGTAGCTGATCAATTTTTCAAAAATTATTTTAAAATAGAAAAATTAAAATGTGCAGGAGTTATAAAAGAATATTATCCATATCCTTTAATTAGGCCTCGTGTATTTGGCCTTAATAAATTAATATATAGGCATTTACACTTTTCAAAATTATCTAAATCTTTATTAAGCAAAGAAATAATTTTAATAATTCAACATACTGATTTAGAGGCTGCAAATATTTATTTATATAAAGAAGGCACTTTATTAGGGATACCCGGAATTATGTATAGGGCAACAACTATTCCTGAAAAATATTATCAAGATTATAAATTCATAAAAAACTGGATAATTAGCACACAGAAAATCGCTGTAATTAGCTTAAATATAGCTAATTACGTCTATAATCTCAATTTTTTTTTTAGATATTTAATAAATTATTTTTTTATACCTTTTATATTAACTGGAAATATATTCAAACCAAGAATAAAAATTTTCCCAAGTGAACTAAAATATTTTAATTCTAATAAACCATATTATTCATGGGCTATCATTCACACCGAAATCGAGGCGGATATAGTAAAAAAAAATGGGGAACCTTCAGTGTTAGTGGAAAATCCAATTAGTACATCTCTTACCACTGTCGCAAAAATCTTGGGATGGGAGAGCCACAACGATGAAGAAAAGAATATTCTTTTACTACCAACATCTGGAGAGTACGATTGGTATTTAAGTGGAAATAAATTTGGTGGAGAAGGGTACATTCAAGCTTGGATAGAAGTTTTGAGGGAATTGAGAGATAGATTCCCGGCTCATAAACTAATTTTAAAGTGTCACCCGATGGCGAATGACTTCAATATTTATAAGAATATTTTGGCAGAATCTGGTTTTAAACAGATTGAAATTATTGAAAATAGCTACCCTGTTGAAGAATTAATATTGAAATCAGAGATTATTATTGGTACAACAACATCGGCACTTTGGTGGGCAAGTCAAATTGAATCTAAAAAACTAATAATTAGCTTAGATTTATTTGGATTGAATGGCGGCGATAGGTATCGTGAAAGACTCGGAATTATTTATATTAACAACATTGAAATTATTCCCAATTTATCAGAATTTTTCGGCAAAATTACAAGGGATCGTTATATGAGTTTAACGGATTTTATAGAAAAAATTCTATGAGATTAAGTCTAAGCTTATTTATAGCATTAATTTGGTTGATCTTAGGAATTTTTTATCTCTATTTTTTTGTTGAACCATATCTTTTAGGAGCATCTTACTTAAATGTTTATGGTGGCGATAATTTTACATATGCAGGATATTCACAAAATACTATAGCAGATTTAATTTTACATCCTCTCGAATATAGAAACGTTTCAGGAATGGCTATATTTTCAAAATTTACTTTTTTTTTTGGAGAGTATAACGTACATGTTGCATTAGTGATGAATGTAATATTTTTGTATATATCGCTTAAAAATTTTCGCTATATCATACGTAAGATGGGCATTAATAATTTTAATATTTTTATTCTGCTAATGCTATTCAATATTTATATTGTTACTTTTTTATGTAGTGTAAATAAAGAAATAATCGGAATTATGATATTGAGTTACGGCGTAAAGTTTATAATCAAAAAAAATTATTTTAAATATCTTTCTCTAATAATATTCAGCTTCTACATTAGAGATGCCTTTGCATTCTTTTTGATAATATTAGTTGTAATGTTAATGATTAAGATTCCTAAAGTTATTTATTTACTATTGATTTCAACTGCTATTTCATATGCAACACCTGAGCGCCAAATAAATATTTTATTAGAAGGTCAGGACGAAAATTCTTTAGGTCTTTTAGTTCTTTTAAGTGAAATTCAATCTTATTTTTACGGGTATGCGCTTGTATTTATTCCAAAATTACTACTTAATCTCTTTGGATCCTTATCTCCGTTAAGAATTTCTGATGCAATGATCTATGGCAATATTATAGGTTCTTTAACTTGCTTGTCAGCTATTATTACTTCTTTTTTGATTTTAATGATTGTATTAAATCTAAGCAATATTGAAGCCCAAAAAAATAGGTTTATAATCACTATTTTATACGCTTATTTTTTTATTTTCTGCACTCCTTTATTTGTAAACTATCGTTATCTATTTCCTATTTATCCATTTATCTGCATATTATTTTTAAGTGTTTATTACAAAAAATCTTAATGGGGGTCTACTTTGAATTATTCACAATTACACATCAATGAGTCAATTGAGGTCTTAAAAAAAATTGATATTAATAAGTTGGAAGCTATTGCTAACTTATTAGCAAAAATAAAAGATGATGGTGGAAGAGTTTTTTTTATCGGCGTTGGTGGTAGCGCCGCTAATTGCTCACATGCTGTGAATGATTTTAGAAAAATCGCCGGCATAGAATGTTATACCCCAACAGACAATGTTTCTGAGTTAACTGCTAGGGTGAATGATGAGGGCTGGGCATCAATATTTGTGGAGTGGCTTAAGATTAGTAAGCTTAGCTCAAAAGATTTGCTTTTTATCATGTCTGTTGGCGGCGGTAGCTTGGACAATAACATTAGCCCTAATTTGGTGAAGGCCTTAGATCATGGAAAATTTGTTGGCTCAAAAATTACTGGAATTGTGGGTCGCGATGGCGGATATACCGCACAAGTAGCTGACGTTTGTATAATTGTACCCACAATAAATATTGACACAGTTACGCCTCATGCGGAGGCTTCTCAAGCTGTTCTGTGGCATCTTTTGGTCTCTCACCCACGTCTAAAGGAAAATGAAACAAAATGGGAATCGGTAAAATAATATCTAATAGGAGGGCGGTTTTTTTGGATCGTGATGGCGTTATCAATCGGGCTATTATTTGCGAAGGTCATTCTATTCCTCCGGTTAAGATTGATGAGCTAGAAATCTTGCCGGGCGTTCTTGAGGCTTTAATGAAATTACGTGCTGCTAATTATCTTTTGATAGTAGTTACCAATCAGCCTGATGTAGCAAGGGGAACCGCAGTAAAAGAAGGTGTTGAGGAAATTAACAACTATCTTATGGCCACATTACCCTTGGATGCAATAAAAACTTGCTATCACGACGATAGTGATAATTGTAACTGCCGTAAACCGCTGCCTGGTGCACTATTTGAGTCCTCTGAGGTTTTTGGAATTGATTTAAAAAGAAGTTTTATGGTTGGCGATAGGTGGCGCGATATAGAAGCAGGTCAACGGGCGGGTTGTAAAACCTTTTTTATAAATTATGGCTATAAAGAGAGAAAGCCAAATGCACCAGATTTTATTGTGGCTTCTTTATTGGAAGCTGAAAAAATTATTCTTAGAGGGCTATAAATGAAAAGAGTAGAAGAGCTAAATGTAAAAATTTTTGCTGATGGCGCTGATAAAATAACTATGCTTGAAATGTATGAAAAATCTTTTATTAAAGGTTTAACTACCAACCCTACCTTAATGAAGATGGCAGGCATTTCAGATTACCGGGAATTTTGTAAAGATATACTGGGATTAATTAAAGATAAACCACTTTCGTTTGAGGTATTCTCTGATGATTTTCTAGAAATGGAACGTCAAGCGCTTGAGATAGCAAGTTGGGGTGACAATGTTTATGTTAAAATACCTATTTCCAATACGAGAAGAGAAACATGCTATGGCTTAGTCAAAAAGTTATCCGATCAAAAAGTTAAATTGAATGTAACTGCGATCATGACTCTTGAACAAGTGCAAAGTGTAGTAACAGCTCTTGATCCAAATATCCCCAGTTATATTTCTATTTTTGCGGGACGTATTGCTGATACGGGATGCAATCCGGTACCTTTAATGAAAAAAGCTCTTGAAATATTAAAAGCTGCACCTGCTGCTGAACTTATTTGGGCGAGTCCACGTGAATTATTGAATATATTTCAGGCAGATGAAATTGGCTGTCATGTAATTACAGTAACAAACGATATTCTCAAAAAATTATCTCTTGTTGGTTATGACTTAGACGAATACTCGCTTGATACTGTGAAGATGTTTTATGCGGATGCAGTTTCCGCTGGTTTTAATTTATAATTTGCTAATAATATAATATTAGAGCACAAATTTTGTATAATAATAACTTAGAAAGAGTAATATGAAAATTACAATAATCGGTGGTAGCGGCTTTATTGGTTCAAGATTGTCGTCAATCTTAGAAAAAAAAAACTTTCTCAATTGTAGATAAATATACCAGCCCCGCATTTCCTTGTTTAACTCATAAGGCAGATATTAGATCGATGAATGATTTAAGAGCATCAATTGATACTAATGAAGTACTCATAAATTTAGCAGCAGAGCATCGAGATAATGTAAGTCCAAAATCTTTATATGATGAGGTGAATGTTCAGGGCGCTCGTAACATTTGCACTATTGCTAATGAGCGAAAATTAAATAAAATAATCTTCACCAGTTCTGTCGCTGTTTATGGGTTTGCCCCTATTGGCACTAATGAGGACGGGGTCATTGCACCATTTAGTGATTACGGAAGAACTAAGTGGGAGGCTGAGCAGATATATTTAAAGTGGCAAATGGAGGATCCCCACAATAGAACTTTAGTTATTGTTCGTCCAACCGTTGTATTTGGTGAGGGAAATAGAGGCAATGTTTATAATTTATTGCGGCAGATTGCATCTGGTAAATTTCTTATGATCGGGGATGGTTTAAATCTTAAGTCTATGGCCTATGTAGAAAACGTTGCATCCTTCCTTGAATATGCTACTTGCTTTAAACCTGGAATACATATTTATAATTACACTGATAAGCCTGACTTCACCATGAATTCTCTTGTAACTTTTGTCAATAGATCGCTCGGAAAATTTCCTGAAAATAAATTTAGGCTACCTTATCCGATTGGGTTATTGATTGGAAAATTTTACGATTTGATATCTAATATAAGTGGGATTAAATTTCCAATTAGCGCAATTCGTGTCAAGAAGTTTTGCGCTAATTCTGTATATGAGTCATCTATAGAGTCCACTGGCTTTATTCCTCCCGTATCACTTTTAGATGGAATTGAAAAAACTATTCGATTTGAGTTTATTGAAGTTCATAAATCAGATCAAAATTTATGCTGAACAGTCTTTTGATCTATCTAGGTTACCTGACTCTATAGGGTATCTGGACGGTACCGTCTAGTCATCTATTCAAACAAACCGAATCACTTCTAAATTTCAGTCCAACTCCGCTAACTAATTGAATTTATACAATTAACGTTGGAACACTTAAATTACTGTAATTAAAAATCACGAACTTTTTTACCAACTTTTTTAATAAGCCACTATTTTTAGTCGAGCCAACTTTATATCAAATATTAACGTAAATAAAAAATGCAAAGATTAACTACAACTGGTAATGCTACTATTATCGCTTATGATCATTTACCAATACTCGCAACTGACCCATGGATAGGAGATGAAGATTCAGCTTATTTTGGAAGTTGGGTTTTAAGTCATAAAATACCACTTAATTTGAAAAAAGATATTTCTAATTCTCAATTTATTTGGTTTTCTCATGGCCATCCTGACCATTTAAATTCTATTAGTCTACAGCGATACAAAAAAAATAAAATAATACTGCCTGATCATGTAGGATCAAGAATATTTAATGATTTAAATAATTTAGGTTTTGATGTAGAAATACTTCCGGATAGAAAATGGGTTGAACTATCTAAAAACATAAAGATTCAATGTATAACAACTTACATTCAAGATGCAGTCTTATTAATAGATATATGTGGAAAATTATTCATTAATTTGAACGACTCAGGGGCACGATCTTGCTCAAAATATATACGTAAAATTAGTAAAAGTTATATACATTCGTACGTCTTGGGATTAGCTGGTTATGGTGATGCAGATATGATTAATTTTTATGATGAAAATGATTTAATAATTAAACCTTACGCTGCAACAAAACCATTAGTAGGTAAGAAACTTAACAATATAGCAAGAATCACTGGTGCAAAAACAGTTATTCCATTTTCAAGTTTCCACCAATACCAGCGTTCAGATTCTATCTGGGCTCAAAAATATACTACTCCTATAGAGGCATATTCAATAGGCATATCTGAAGAAATTAATTACATTGAACCGTTTTGCACTATTGACTGCAATGACTTAGTTGTAAATCACTACAAGCCAGAAATTCTTTTGATTAAAACAAAACGACCTGAAATCTTTGGAGATAATTACAGCGACCAACTTGATAGTTTAGACTTGGTTAAAATAAAAGAATATTTTTCTCGTAAAGAAAAAGTTAATGCTTATTTTAACTTTATTAATTTCAGAGTTGGAGGTAAAGATAATTTTATTTCAATGAATAGAAACTCCAAAAAAGCTATCACATTTTCACTGCCAAGAAACTCTCTAATGATTGCAATTGAACATAAAATTTTTGATGACTTATTAATTGGGAATTTCATGAAAACAACCCTTCATAATTGTGAGTCGTTATATGAAGGAGATGGTAATTTTAATTTTAATGTTACCAAGTATGGAGATAATGGATTGGCTGAAACAACCGAGGAAATCAAGAGATATCTGCAAGAATACAAGAAAAGATCTGGAATAGAATTTATAATATCTCTATTTGAGGATAAAGCTAGAGATTTTTTAGGTAGATTTCTAGATAGTGACTCCTTAACTTTTCACAAAATAAAATCTGTATATCTCTCTATTAAATAACCAGCTATACCTCGGCAATCCCCATGGGGAATAACTGGATTTAGAAGTAAAATTTTCTTAGTAAAAGGAGTTCCTAGTGATGAATAAGAATATTAAAGAAATAATAAAAAATTTACCAATATTAAATAACGTATATAAAAATCTTAATAATCAAAATGAGAGAGATGATTTTATTGTTTCTGAACTTCAAAAAATACCAAGTTCAAGCATAATTTTAGATGCTGGTTGTGGAGGCCAACCTTACAGAAAATTTTGTTCACATCTAGTCTATAAGGGACAAGATTTTGGAAAATACACCAGAGATTTTAAAAAAATGATTGGTAGTGAAGGGGTTGGCGTTACAGAAGATTTCAAATATGGAAAACTTGATTATATTGGAGATATATGGGATATAGCTGAAAAAGATAATACATTCGATGCGATTTTGTGCTCGGAAGTTTTTGAACATATTCCACATCCAATCGAAACTATAAAGGAATTCAGTCGGTTGCTAAAAAAGAATGGTACTCTAATACTGACTGCACCAAGTAACTGCTTGCGCCATTTTGACCCTTATTTTTTTTACAGTGGATTTAGCGATAGATGGTATGAATATTTTTTGAATGATAATGGGTTCAAACTCAAATCTATAAAAGCTGTCGGAGATTACTATAGTTGGTTAGCTATTGAAATATCCAGAACCGCAATGTCACATTCATTCTTTGCCAAAGTAGCGCTTACACCAGCATTTTTGTTTTTATATAACAAAAAGAAAACACAATTATCAACTGATACTCTTTGCATGGGTTATCACATAATTGCTACGAAAGTCTAATCTTATTTCGTAGGGATTATTTTCATAACTAGTTATAAATGACAAGCATTTATGTATTAATTTTACGGGCGACACGATACAAACGCATAATAAAAATTTTAATCACAGAAAAGTTAAAGATTAAATTTGGAGTTACAAATATACCTAAGTTGTTTAAGTTCTCTATAGCCAAACTCTTGGTTGCCGCCACAAAACCTCCCGCTCGCCCTTCCTCAAAACAACCATTCACAGTCAGAGTATCAAAGCCGAAACTGTTATTGAATAAGAAATTGAGTGATTCAGAACTGAGGCAAATCATTGGTGCTTCTGTAGTTTGCTCTATTTTCTTTGTAACATAGTCAAATTTAATTGTAATATTTAAATCTAATATTTTTACAATAACTGCATTAAAAAACGGTATTAGATTTATTGATCTAAGTATAGCAATAAAACGAATATCATTTTTCATTGATATTCGTTTGCAGTAATTTATAAAGCTTTTATTAATCAATTCATAATTTATTATTTCGTAATCGTTTATTTTTTTTTCATTAATTTTTGAATAGTGTTGATTCCAAAAATCTAATGCCCTTTTATTTGAAAAATCCTCAAAATCACCTCCAATAAGATCATTTGGCTTCATAATGATAATATTTGCCTTACATTCTTTAAATCTATTAACAACATCATTAGGTGTATTTATTGAGTCGTTAAGATAAAGATTTTCTCTATTAGAAAAATAAACAAAACTAGCGAATGGAATTACAAATTTAGGGCGGAGAATTGATATCTGTAAATCCATTGTATTAAGCTTTTCAGAAGCGGCTTGAACTCTCCATTTCTTATTTGCTATGCCCCCCTTCCAAGCTGCATAGCTAAATTGTGTAAGTAATACATCTACTTCGCCAGTTTTAGAAAATATCTCTTTAGCCTTATTTGTGTTAGTTACATCACAGTCATTTAAATTAAGAATTTTTTCATTGTGATTCGTCATTAAAAGAGCTGAATCATAAAATCCATCCTTGATGCATGAAACTGAGAAGCTTTCATTAAGCTTTAAATTAACATTGTTTTTTAACTCAACATATTTAAGAGATAGATTTTCAAGAAACTGAACAACCCTTTTATCCTTTGTATCTTGAAATAAAATTTTTATTTTTCTTTCATTTATTTGCTTCGAAAATTTCTTATAGAAGGGAACAGAAAAATGATCGGGATGCTCATGGGATATCCAAATATGGGTGACTTTATTTAAAATATTTATTATTTGATCATCAGATGTTTCGTACAATAAACCCCATCCTTTATTAAAAGCTTCCCCTTTATACCAAGGGTCACAGAGAAGTGAGATATTATTTCCTGTGACGATAACAGATGCGTGATTAATAAATTGAATAGAGGTTTTCATTTTAATCCTTTAACAAGAATCACTACTATAAATGATTTACAGAAGTGGTTCGGTTTGTTTGAAGAGTTTTTCTTAATTTATAAGTGATTTTTCTGAGGTGGTTAAGCTGCCTTTACTGCTGGCAGAGTTTTAAAAAACTTCTCATCAGGTGTCATTTTATCAAGACTTGAGTGTGGTCTGTCTGAGTTGTACCATTTCAAAAAAGTTAAGATTTTTGATCGCGCGTCGGCTACCGATTCATAGGCATGCAAATACACATGGTCATACTTCAGGGTTTTCCATAATCGCTCAATGAACACATT
>Ga0214919_10010355_pt1 | contig 11835 bp, 13 predicted proteins | sample LL1503_MetaG_FD_177994 | JGI IMG/M metagenome (GOLD analysis project Ga0214919, IMG submission 177994) | Freshwater microbial communities from Lake Lanier, Atlanta, Georgia, United States - LL-1503 | ecosystem: Environmental > Aquatic > Freshwater > Lake | place: USA: Georgia | collected...
TTACTGATAGCACGCGTTAATGCTGATTTAAACCCCGAAAGGTGAGTTCCGCCATCTTTTTGTTTAATATTATTTGTGAAACACAAAATGTTTTCGGAATAGCTATCATTCCATTCAAGTGCAACATCAACAGTTACGCCGTTTGATTGTCCGTGAACATCAATTACGGGAATTAATGCAGTTTTGGATTTATCCAAATGTTTAACATATGCAATAATTCCGCCATCGTAGTAAAGCTCCTTTTCAATTGGTTCTTCGGGGCGGTTGTCTCGTAAAACAATTCGTACGCCTGAATTCAAAAAGGCAAGCTCACGAATTCTGTGTTCAAGAGTTGCAAACGAAAATTCCACCATCGCAAATGTTTCGGGAGATGGTAAAAATGTTACTTCCGTGCCTTTTTGTCCGCGTTTGGCATCGCCTGTAGAAACAAGTGGTGCATCGGCAACGCCGTGCGTGAAAGACATTTCGTATTGTTTGCCATCTTTCCAAATTTTTAATTTCAACCAAATTGAAAGAGCATTAACCACGGAAACACCAACACCGTGAAGCCCGCCTGAAATTTTATATGAGTTATCGTCGAATTTTCCACCTGCGTGAAGTTGTGTCATAATAACTTCGGCAGCGGAAACTCCTTCTTCGTGCATATCGACTGGAATACCACGACCGTTATCGCGAACTGTGACGGAACCGTCAGAATTAATTGAAATAAAGATTAAGTCGCAGTGTCCTGCTAATGATTCATCAATTGCGTTATCGACAACTTCATAAACCATGTGGTGAAGTCCTGAACCGTCGTCGGTGTCTCCAATATACATTCCGGGGCGTTTGCGAACGGCATCAAGCCCTTTTAAAACCTTAATTGATGATGAGTTATATTCATTCATATTCATTTCCGACATCTATCACAAATAATTTTTTTGAACATAAAACGCAAATGTTTTTTGTCAAGGGTTTTCGTGGCTATTTGAAAATGCCGATAAGTGATGGTTTTGATTGCATTCTTTTCACATGCTTTACAAATCCCTTAATTGCTTGACACTTGCGTGAGAGCGTTGATTTGCTTGTAGCAGAGAAATTTGGAGAGTTGGCGACATTTAATAGTTCGCTAGGAATACAATCTTGATTGAATCGGAACTGGAGAAATAAATCAAGGGCTTTTGTATTTTCAAACAATTCATCAGTACCATTGCTTGAACACCTCTCAAATTCATTAGAAGCGTTTTCTGATGATGTAAAATCGTCGCCATACCTAACATCTTCAAGACAAAAGCTGAAATTTGCTTCACTTATATTGCTCATAGTGTTGAAACGTTAATTAACTATTATAAGTTAAAAATCATTGAATTGTCAAGTAAAAATTATACCTTGACAATTTCCACTTATCATTTTTCATTGAGGAAAAAATTATTTTGGAAATTATTTTTTATTATGCAATTTAATAAAACTCTTGGAATTTTGGGTTCGGGTCAGCTTGCAAAAATGATGGCAGAAGCTGCAAATAAACTTGGAATTTCAACAATTGTTTATTCAAGCGATGTTGAACCATGTTCTGCTGAAAGTGTGAAAAAGGTAATTACTGCTTCGTTTTTGCACGAAGAAAGGCTTTTTCAATTTGCAAATGAGTGCGATTTTATCACAATTGAAACGGAAAATATTCCACTTTGGACTCTTGAATTCTTGGAAAAGAACTTTCCGGGAAAAATCAGAACATCTTCAAGCTTTGTTGGAATTGCACAAAACAGACTAAAGGAAAAGCAATTTGCAAAGGAAAATGGTATTCCAACAGGTAAAAATTGGCAGGTAGGAAATAAGGAAGAGATTGCTCAAATTGTTGCAGAAAACGGTGCGTGTATTTTAAAAACGGCAACTCAAGGTTATGATGGAAAAGGGCAGGTTGTTATTAATTCCATAAAAGATATTCCAGAGCTTAACCCCAATTTTAAATACATTCTGGAGCAAAAAATTCCATTTTTTTGTGAAATTTCCGTCATTGCAACAAGAAATGCAAAAGGTACTGTATTTTTTCCAATTCCGCGAAATATTCACAAAGAAGGTATTTTGCGTGAATCAATTGTTCCTTTTGCTTTGGAAAGCTTTGATAAAAAGCAATGCAAAATAATCCAAACTTCAGCGTTGGAAAATACTCGTAAAATTGCGGAAAAAATTAACCATTTTGGAACATTTGCCGTGGAATATTTTGTGTTGGAAGATGGGGAAATTTTATTTAATGAAATGGCTCCGCGTCCGCATAATTCAGGGCATTTTGCTAATGACTTATGCAATATTTCGCAATTTGAAAACCATGTTCGTGCAGTTTGCGATTTGCCAATAATCTCCCCAAAACTTCTGCATAATGGGAAAATGTTCAACATTATTGGTAACGATATTCATGAACTTGAAAAAATTCTTGACAAACCAAATCACAAAATTCACCTTTATAACAAAATTGGAGTCTTCCACGGGCGAAAGCTTGGTCATTATAATATAATTGAAAAGTAAAAAAATGTTTAAACTTTTACAGCTTTTAACAAAACTTAAACTGTTAATTTTCAATGCAAAACTTATTGGCGTTGATGAATATCGCAATAAATATTATGAATTAAAACAGGGGGATTATCTTGGTCGTAAAAAACGAATTTGCATATATTTCGGAACGGTTGAAGCTTCAAAAATTCCTTCAAATTGGCATAACTGGATGCACCATTCTTCATCTGAAGAAATTAAGTATAAACGCCAATTTTGGATGAAATCTCACACGCCAAATGTTACGGGAACCGATTACGCATTTCAGCCAAATCGCCACACTCAAAGCAACATTCATGGCAAATCATTTATCGATTCAAACGCAAGTTATCAAGCTTGGGACGGTACAATTTCCGAAGAAGAATAGTATGAAAAAAATTGCGATACTTCTTCTTATAATTTCGAATGTTTCTTTTGCAAAAGAAATTAAAAGACCAATGCCAATTGATAAAAACTACATAGACTTCCAAGTTTACGGCACAACAATTGTTCAAAGTGATAGCGTTAATCAATCTGCAAGCTCAAGCACATATAAAAATGTTGCATATACATTTACGAATGTTGATATCGATTTCAATTTCAACAAAAATGTTTCATTTTTAACGCAAACAAGCATTCAAAATAGAAAAAATGGCTTTGCAAGACAATACGCCATGATTGATTACGCCAATGGCGACAGCACAATTGGCACTTTCTTCACAGATACCTCACTCACATCCCGAATGATGGCATTTCATTTGCATAATAAAAAAACATCTTTAACGATTGGGAAAATTCGCCCGCGAGCAGGCATCGCAAACGGCAATAATGCACAAATTATGCAAGAAGATTGGTATGGAATTTATGGTGCAATGATTAACGGAGGCTACACAAACACAAATAAAATTGGTGCACAGTTTAACACTGAATTTTCAATTGTACCTCATTCAAAACAAACATTGGAAATTGCACTTTTTAAAAACGATACAACACATTTGAACGACAGTGCTTTTGGTGCACAAGGAATTTACGGCTACACACTTCCGCAATCACTTAATGGAATTATATCACAAAGGCAAGCAGGAAATACATTTGCACCGTCATCTTTTTCAATACTAGCAACAAATGAATCGGAGTTAATAGACGACCAAACAATTTCCTACAGCGGATATTACCGCAAGCAAGATGTTGACAAACAAAGCGGAGACTTCCTTGCACCAGAAACTACAATTGCTGTTTCGGGTAAGTATGAAAAGGTTGTGGATAACGCGACTCTTGGTCTTTTTGCAAATATTGCATCAGTTTCAAATGCTTTTGGTGTAAGGGATGTATCTGAAAAATATTATACCTTTGCAGCTTACACAAATGTTGATAGCTTTGTCATTGCATTTGTTTATAATATGTATACAATGAGCGATGTCTCAAATATCAATATCAACGGAGTGAATAAATCAATTGCGGAAAATCAACTATCGCAAAGTCAAATTTCATTTGGATACAAATTCAACAAAGCTTATAAATTTGATATTGCATACAGACAGCTGACCGATGATAAAACGCAGAAATCTGCACAAGGTATTGGAGTTGGATTGAGGTACAGCATTGGAACAAAAGATATTTAAGAAGAAATATCGAATTTATGTTATGCGGATAGAAACTTCTGAACAAGAAAGCTCAGCGAAACATCAAGGAAGGAAAAACCAATTGCTGCAAAAATACCGATAACAATTACAACGATGGTAATTTGTTGAAGCTCTTTTTTTTGAAGAAATTTAATGGACTTAAGTTCGCTTTTAAGAATTTCAATGTGTTTTGTTAATTTTACTAGCATCGTTTGCGATAATTTTTCTGATTAAAAACGATATTTTTAGAAAATCAAGCAAAAAATTAGCAAAAAAATCTTGATTTTTCCAAAATGTAGAACTGTAGAGGTTTTAAATTATTTTTACAATAAGTGAAAAAGACAGACATACTCTCAAAAGAAGTTCAACATATTGATATTAAATCGTTTGATTCCCGCCCAATAATTGATGCAATGGCACATATGTCATTTTCATCGCGAGACACCGCCAAGGCAGCCGAAATTTTAAATCTTATGGTTAATGATAAAGAATGTTCTGTAATTTTGACTCTAGCCGGCTCAACTTCAGCGGCGGGTTGTATGCAAGTTTATTACGAAATGGTAAAAAATAATATGGTAGATGCAATCGTTGCAACCGGTGCAAGCATTGTTGACATGGATTTCTTTGAAGCTCTTGGATTTAAACACTATCACGGTTCACAATTTGAAGACGATTCAAAACTTCGCGATCTTTACATTGACAGAATTTACGATACATATATTGATGAAGAATCGCTTCAAAAGTGCGATTCCACAATCTACGAAATTGCAAATTCACTTGAACACAGACCATATTCTTCGCGCGAATTCATTTACGAAATGGGCAAATGGCTTGCAAATGGTAATGCGAAAAAAGAAAATTCGCTTGTGCAACTTTGTTACGAGAAGAATGTCCCAATTTTTTGCCCTGCATTCACAGATTCCTCCGCGGGGTTTGGTCTTGTAAAGCATCAGGTTGATAACGCGAAAGCGGGAAAACCCTATATGAGTATTGATTCTGTTGCTGATTTCCGCGAACTTACCGATGTAAAAATCAAGGCTGGAACTACAGGTCTTTTTATGATTGGTGGTGGGGTTCCAAAGAATTTCGTTCAAGATACCGTTGTGTGTGCTGAGGTTCTTGGAGTTGACTGTGAAATGCATAAATATGCCGTACAAATTACAGTTGCCGATGTTAGAGATGGTGCATGTTCAAGTTCTACTTTAAAAGAAGCTTCTTCATGGGGCAAGGTGCAAACTGTTTATGAGCAAATGGTTTTTGCCGAAGCAACAACAGTTGTTCCAATGATTGTAAGCGATGTTTATCATCGTGGATACTGGAAAAATAGGGAAGCTAAAGAGTTTAATAATCTCTTTAAAAAATAAACTTCAAAAGTAAAATATTTAAAGTACAACTTTTAAAGTTATCATGGCTTCAAACTATTTCGGCAAACATTTTCGGTTCACAACTTGGGGTGAAAGCCACGGCCCTGCTATTGGTTGCGTAATTGACGGCTGTCCTTCAATGCTTGAACTTTGTGAGGACGATTTTTTAGGGGAAATGTCCCGCAGAAAACCGGGTCAAAGCAAATTCACAACTCAAAGAAATGAAGATGATACGGTAAAAATTCTTTCGGGAGTTTTTGACGGAAAAACAACAGGAACACCAATCAGCTTGGTCGTTTATAATCAAGATCAACGCTCGCAGGATTACTCCGAAATTGCCGAAAAATTTCGCCCAAATCACGCCGATTTTACATATTTTGAAAAGTATGGAATTCGTGACTATCGTGGTGGAGGAAGATCTTCGGCTCGTGAAACTGCTATGCGAGTTGCAGCAGGCGTTGTTGCACGAAAAATCATTCCACAAATTGAAATTTATGCGTATATCACACAAATTGGTAAAATTTCCATTCCAAAACACGATTTTTCAAAAGATTTCATCAACGAAAATCCATTTTTTATCGGCTCAAAAGAGGGCGTAGCACTTTGTGAAGAATACCTTTTGGATGTTCGAAAGCGAGGCTCTTCCGTTGGTGCAATTATTGAAATTGTCGCAAAAAATGTTCCAGCAGGACTTGGCGAACCAATATATTACAAACTCGATTCCCAAATTGCACAGGCAATGATGTCCATAAACGCCGTAAAGGGAGTTGAAATTGGGCAAGGATTCGCCTGCGGAATGGAAGAGGGCATTGATGTTTCGGACGAAATGTCATACGAAAACACCAAAATTTCCTTTTCAAATAATAATAGCGGTGGCACTTTGGGTGGAATTTCGTCTTCGCAAGATATCATTGCACGCGTGGCAATTAAACCTACAAGTTCAATTTTGCACGAAAAAAAAACCATCGATATTCATAAAAATAACACAACAATTTTTACAAAAGGCAGGCACGACCCCTGCGTTGGCATTCGTGCCGTTCCCGTTGTGGAATCAATGATGGCTTGCGTTTTAGCGGATATGTTTTTACTGAATCGGAATGCAAATGCAAATAATTTTTTAAAAAACAATGATAAACAGCTTAACATCTTTTAGGTTTATCACGGCATTTATCGTATTTTTATTCCATTGCAATATGCACCTTCATTGGAGGGTTGGCATAAAATTTATTGATAAATTTTTTTAACACGGGGCTTCGTTTATGATTGGATTTTTTGTTTTATCTGGGTTTATTATGACTCATGTTTATCAAAACACAGATTTTACCAAAAGAATTAATATCTTTAATTACTACATTAAAAGATTTGCAAAGATTTATCCCGTATATATCATTGCAACAATTTTATATTTCTGTATTTTTCATAACTGGAGTGGTTCTGAATTTGTTCGCATAATTGTTAACGATATTTTTCTAACTCAAGCATTCTTTGCTTCAATGTTTAATCTTGGAATGAATGGTGGCACTTGGTCTTTAACGGTGGAAATGTTTTTATATTTTCTATTCCCATTTTTGATGATATTACTTAATAAAAATGGAAAAGTCAGCTTAATTTTAGGGGGGGATTGCACTGCTCGTCACTATCAATGTTACATTAAATCAAGCGGATAATATATATAGTAATCCGATTTGTCGTATTACAGATTTTCTAACTGGCATTGGTTCTTATTTTCTACTTTCTAAAGAACGCTTTAATAAATACTCTCATATTCTTGCAATTGTTGCTTTATTTGGCGTTTGCATTGCACTTGGAAGTGGAAAATATCAATATATGAAAGGTCAATTTCTAGTAATTCCACTTTTTGGTATATGGATCGCATCAGTTTTTTATTCAAAAAGCAAAATATATAATAATAAAGTTATGGTTTATTTGGGAAATATTAGCTACTCTTTTTATATATGGCAGTTTGCGGCAATAGAATTTGGTCGATATATAATAAAAAATCATAACTCAATTAACTTGCATTTACTTGTTTTGCTTTGTTTGGCGGTTAACATTGCTATGTCATCAATTTCATATTTTTGCATTGAAGAGCCTTTTAGAAAGCTGATTTTAAAATTAAGCAAAAAAATAACAAAAACACTTGACATTTAACTTTCCTGCTTTTTAAAAACAAAAGTCGCTTAATGGCCCCTTCATCTAGCGGTTAGGATGCCACCCTTTCACGGTGGAAACACGGGTTCGATTCCCGTAGGGGTCACCATTTTCCAAGGAAAATGGTTAAAAGTATTTTTTTATTTTATACTTGACTTTCTTTTTTACAACTTTATTATAAAAAAGTTCTTGAACAAATTTTAAAAAACAAATGGAGTTTTCTGCTTCCAGTGGCTTAATTCTAAAAGCCCTTTCGCGAGTTATAGGTGTGGTAAATAAAACCGCAATTTCCGAATACCTATCCTGTGTAAAAATATCAGCGAGCGATCAACTTATGGTTGAGGCAACAAATATGGATGTCGTTGTTTCTTCATGGTTTAACCTTGAAAATGTTACAAAAAAAGGTGCAATTTGCGTTGACGCTTATTCACTTTTTGAAATCATCAAAAAGCTTCCAAAAGAAAGTCAAATCAAGTTCTCGCTTGAATCAAATGGTGATTCGTTGCAATATTTAACAATTCAAAGCGGAAAATCTAAATTTGATTTAGCAACGCTGAATCCAGAAAATTATCCGGAAACCCTTGTTACAATCAAAGATCAAACAATCTCAATTCCGCGTGAAGACTTGCTTTTCCTTGTTGATAAAGCAAAATCTTGCATATATTCAAATGAAACAAGATATAACATTAACGGAATGCTTCTGAATTTTCATAAAGATTCGGGTAAAATTTTTGGAATTTCTACCGATGGTCACCGTCTTGCATACTCATTCGTTGAAAATACCTTGATTTCAGAAAGTCAAAAGGTCACAATTCCACGCAAAATTGTTCTTGAGTTGAAAAAAATTCTTGATTCCGAGGAAGGCGAAATTGCAATTGATGTTTCATCTTCAAAATTGACATTTAATTTTTCACAATCACGCTTAACAACTAAACTAATCGATGCTGAATTTCCGGACTACGAAAGGGTTATACCGAAAGATTATACAAATTATTTTGCCGTAAATACAAAAAATTTTTTGAATGCAATTGATCGTGTTTCCTCAATTTATTCAACTGGAACAAGCGAAATTGGTGTTCGACTAAATATATCTTCAACCGCTGTTAAAATTACATCAACAAAAGATATAAATCGCTCATTTGATGAGCTTCCAGCAACATTTACAAAAGAAGATGAGATGCAAATTATGTGTAATTTCTTATACATAAAAGAAATTCTTGCACTAATTGATTCCCAGGAGGTTCATATTTTCGTAAAAGATTCCAATTTTCCAATTATAATAAAAGATTCTGAAAATCCGAATTTCTTTTATGTAATTATGCCTATGAAAATATGAGGTCAATCTTCATAGGTTCCGACCATGCCGGGTTTGAAGTCAAATCATTCTTGCTTGAATACATTGCTCAAAAATATCCGGAATTTAATGTTGTGGATTGCGGAACTTATAGCTCTGAAAGAACTAATTACTCAAAACACGCTCATAATTTATCAAAATCTTTGCAGAATTCTCAAGAAAATGACTTTGGAATTTTAATATGTGGCTCCGGAATTGGTGTTTCAATTGTTGCAAATCGTTACAAAGGTTTGCGTGCTGCGTTAATTTATAATGAAAAAATTGCCGAACTTTCAAGGCAGCATAACAATGCAAATGTTGCTTGCTTTGGTGCGAGGTTTTTTTCCGCAAATGAAATTAAGGATATGGTTGAAATATTTCTTGCAACAGCATTTTTGGGTGGAGTTCACTTGGAAAGAGTTTTAAATATTGAGCTTTGATAGTGCTTTTATCGAAATTTTTCATAAAAATTACACGAATCAAATGTAACATCGTACCTTTTGTCTTCAATTGGATGAATTGCATTTTCTTGAATTGGAATCCATTTTTTGAAAAATTCTTCGCCATTTCGCATGGATTTCACAAAAACGAACTCTTGTTTTTGGTCATTTCTAAGGCACTTAGTGATTATAATGGAAAGTTCGTCGGAAATGATAAAACTTTGATTCAAAAGAGTTTCATATGTACTTTTTTTCGAATACATTTTGTCCGTTATTGTAATAATTGCCCTGATTTCAATCGGCTTTTGCGGCTCAACAGGCTTTTTTGGTTTCGCATTCACAATACTTGAAGCAAAAATATAGAAAAATAACAAAAAATAACGCATTTTCCTTGAAAAAACTTTATTGGTTGGTATTGTTGTAAAACTAAAAGTCAAGAAATGTCTATTTTTTTCATTGCATCGCGTTATTTACTTTCCAAGAAATACAAAAATTTGCCGTCTTTTTCTGTTTTTTTGGCATTTTTTGGCATTTTTTTAAGCGTTTCAGTGTTAATTCTGGTGCTTTCCGTGATGAATGGCTTTAAAGAGGACTTCCAAAAATTAATAATTGGCACGCGTCCACATATTACAATTTATCCAAATGAAAAATTTTTTGAAAATCCTGCGCATATTCTTGAAAATTTAAAAAAAATTCAATCAGATGTCAAAATTCAAGCAAAGGCAGAACTTACAACGAACGGGCAGGGTGTTTTGGTTTTTAACGAAAAAACTTCGGGAGTTCTAATCAAAGGCGTTCAAAATTCATATTTTTCCCGGGAAACTCTTGAAAATACAATAGTAAATGGCGGTTTGAAAAGTGGTGAGGTTGTTATTGGAATTGAGATCGCGAAAACTTTGGGCATAAAAATTGGTGATGAAATTACCATACTTTCTTCGAAAATGAGGAAAACTCTTTTTGGGGAAATGCCCATTCATAAGTCCTACAAAGTTTCGGGGTTTTTCAAGGTGAATATGTATGTGTACGATTCCAGCATGGTTTATATGGATATTCAAAGTGCAAATTCCCTTATTCTAAATGAAGATTCCAACACCGCAAACGCAATTGAAGTTGTACTTCAAAAGCCAAACTTAATGGAAAAGCTTTACGAAGAAATGATTCAAAGCCCTTTGTTTTCAACAAATTACATAACAAATTGGAAAAATGATAATCAATCGTTCATTGATGCCATCGCCACACAAACTTCGGTAATGTTTCTAATTTTAAGCCTGTTTTTGATTATCTCAAGTTTTATAACATTTTCAATGCTGTCATCGGTCGTGAATGAAAAGCGTCGTTCCATTGCAATTTTGCAATCGTTTGGATATTCCTCAACTGATGTTATCAAAATATTCACCACATTTGGTATAATAATTGTTGTTCCTGCAACTATTTTGGGTGCAATTTTTGGTTGTACAATTGCAATGAACATTGAAAATATTAAGAATGCTTTAGAGCAAGCCAGCGGAGTGCGTATTTTCGATTCAGCCTACTATTTTCTTTCATATATTCCATCGGAAATTCACTATGGAAGCGTTCTAAAAGTTTGTCTATTTTCTCTTGTTCTTGCGGCTTTTTCCGTTGGAATACCCGCTGTAAGGTCGGGGCGGATATTGCCTCATGAATCATTGCGGTTTGAATAATCTTTTGGATAATCTTTTTGCGTCTTGCTTCTTTGTTTCTTGATTTTTTCATAAAATTTTAAATAAACTGCACACCCTTGCCAATATCACACCTTCTTCGCCATTTTTTTTGGTCAACAAGTGCAATTTCCGCCTTGCGAATTACGAATGTAGGTTCAAGCTGTGCAAATTCGCAAACGGTTCGAAACTCTTCATTCTGAATATTCATCCAATTTTTGGCATTTTTTCTTGCGGAAATGTCCTCTCCGCGTTTAGATTGCGTCAGTCTGTCAAGAATTGATTGAAGAATTACTGCCCTCCAAAGTGAAACTTCCGGTGTTAATTTTTCCTGCATATTTGCGTAAATTAGTTCGAAAGTCTTATAATTCGCAATTTTTGAAAAAGGAAGGGCGTGGAAGTCCCTAATTCTAATGACACAACAATTGGTGACACGAACACTCGTTTTCCACATTAACTTTTTGGTTTATTTCAAAGATGTTGTCACAAGTATTGGTGACGGAAAAATACTTCTTGCATTGCGGTGAAAAATATGCTATACTTAATTTGTAATAAAAATTAGACCACGTGGACACTAAAACTCCGCATCACGACTATGCTTGACGCCAGAAAAACAGGACTTAAGAAGTTTTGAGCTTTCTGTTCGTACCTCGTTGCTACCTTGCGAAAGGCTTTGATTTTGAGGAAAAACCTTTCTACCACATTACGTTTCTTATACAATTCTTTGTCATATTCTATCTCTAT
>Ga0214919_10010356_pt1 | contig 11834 bp, 5 predicted proteins | sample LL1503_MetaG_FD_177994 | JGI IMG/M metagenome (GOLD analysis project Ga0214919, IMG submission 177994) | Freshwater microbial communities from Lake Lanier, Atlanta, Georgia, United States - LL-1503 | ecosystem: Environmental > Aquatic > Freshwater > Lake | place: USA: Georgia | collected 2015-03-15
CCGTCAGGTTCAGAGTGACCGGTCCGTAGGCAACTGAGGCGCCCCCGTTAGTGGTGAAGTAACTGGCGCGGTCCCAGTCGCCAGGAAGGCCTGATACGCCATAGCGCCAGCTCAAATTCATTTGAGAACCGCCATTGAGCAGATCGCTGCCGCCATCGCCCCAAAATGAGTCGTTACCCAAGCCACCGTTCAAGGTGTCGTTGCCTGCGGTGCCACGAAGGGTGTATGACTGCGTTAAAGTGGTGAAGTCATAACCAACGGTGCCTGCGTAGTTGTTGCCAGCGAGATCCTGAATCGCGCCAGCGTCCATTGAAAGAAAGTAATGGGTGCTGTAGTCTAGATTGACGCTAGGGTCAATCGTGAGCGTAGTGCCATTGATACTCAGATTGGCGCTAGTGCTTACGTCAAACTGGGCAACGATAGTGCCACTTGCCGAACCTGAGCGAAGAAAAATAGTGCCCTTGCCCGTTTTAATAGTCTCATTAAAGTTTATAACGATATTGGAATTGACTGCAACGGCGTTAGCCCCGTCATCGGGGCTAAATGAGATGGCCGTAGGTGCTTCGGTGTCATCCGATACCACGTCAACAAATACAAAATAGGTATTCGATTCTCCCAGGCTATTGATGAGCTTATAGGAGAAGCTATCTGGCCTTATATCATTCAGCAGAGGGGTATAGGTATAGCTGCCATCCGTATTAATAGAAACACTTCCATACTCTGGTGTGCCAAACAGCGAAAAGGACACTGCCGATCGCGCTTGATCAGTGGGATCTGGCAGGGTTCCAAGGAGCTTTGTGTTTTGCCCAGTTTTAACAGCCAAATCCGCACCAAGAGCACTTGGGATAATTGTCGATGTTTGATCAAAAAACTTAAGTTTTTCAACGTTCATCAGTGTGTCAAAGCCGCTAACGCCATCTCTGGATGCGACAAATATTTTTCCAAAACCCGTCGTAATAAAGTAGTCTCTACGGTTACCAGAAAAAATCGCCGTGTCCACACCACTGCCACCATCGATCCAGTCATTGCCGCCCAGTCCAGTCAATTGGTTGTCCAGCGCATTACCAATTAAAACATCATCGTATTGGGATCCTATGGCCGCCTCAATCCAAGTATCGGGCGCAATACCCAGGTTATCGATGGCAACGGTTCCTTGGGCGGTTAATCCAATGCTGCTGGAGTGCCCAGGCGTCAAATCCACATTGACTCCAACTAAAGCCTTCGACGCATCAATGAGATCATTGCCACTATCGTCAACCAGCGTGGTTTGCGCTTGGAGGCTGTTGGAATCGAATAGGTACTTGTTATCGCCCACACTCACCGATTTGGTACCGTACAAATACCGCAGGGCAGCCACGTCCAAGATGCCCCAGTCAGATCGATAAAGCCCATCCCAAGAAGCCGTCGCTGACATCACGGTTAAGCTGCTTGTATCGTCCTGCTGCCGCAATACCTGACTCCACGCATCACCAGGGTCCACATTACGCGGATGGCGTAGCCCCAAAGCATGTCCGATTTCGTGGATCAATGCTGCATAACCCTCGCTACCCGGGCTCAGGTTAACCATCGACTCTACGTCCATCCAGACATCACCCGCAGATGCATTGGATGCTGAAACGTCTGGGGCGTAGGCGACTCCTTTGGTTGCCGCTTGCTGACTGACTCCGAATCGCATTTGGCCTTGGCTGCCACTCGCTTCGTTTACTTCCGAAAAAATGATGCCGCAATACGCGGCGGTGCGGGCAAGAATATCCCGTACCTTCTGCTTTTCCGCGTCACTGAATGTTCTAAAACCGCTATTCCCCGGATAGGTTTGCGGTTGCGTCTGAACAAAACTGAAAGTAACGGTCACCGCAGTACCCAAAGCTTTGGTGGCGTTCCAACGCTGCACATCAGTTCCCACCAAAGCCTGCTGCGCCATGGTCTTTGGATCAAGGAAAGAAGCGAGCGAAAAACCATGCGTCATATTGCCGACGTAATCGTAATACTCAAGCCGTTCTACGCCACTGATATCGAAATGCAAGCTGGGGTTTGCTATCGAATCAATGCTGGCCTTTAAACCGTCTGACGAAACGACTATTTTGTAGTTGCTCAGATCCGTCGGGTCACCTGCTTGCCAATTCAGGCGCAATGTATCAAGGCCCGCCCCACCCTCAATACTGACGCGCCCTCTACTACCGCTGAACGAATCATTGCCCGCACCGCCTAGCAAAGTATCGTTAACACCACCTGCGCCTAGGCTTACTGAATGCCCAGCCAGTACACCACTCGCATCGAGCTTAAAGGCTGCCGCACTACCACCGCCGCCTACAGAGATGGAGTTATTGCCTGACAGAGAAAAAGCGTTTTCTGTTATGGAAACAGTTACTGTGCCCGCAATGTTTTGTGCGTCCAAGCTATAGTTTTCGATGCCCTTAATCTTGTTGTTCAATCCAACTGTAAATTGGTTGGAAGCCAGTCGCAAGTTGAGGTTGTCCCAGCCCACGCCACCGTCAATGGTGTCTGTCGAACCGTCATCTGTGATCGAAATATTGTCATTGCCGTCTTGGGCATCAATCCGGTCTGATCCACTTAGCGCGTTAATTTGATCGTTTGCGCTGGTTCCGACCATGTTGTCATCACCCGTGGTACCCGCGACATCACGCAAACTAAGGGTAGGCGATGACGTGGTACCCCCTAAATACAAATTGCCCGCGCGGAAATTCCAGCCAGCGCTATCTTGTGCGTCAATCGCTATTGACTCTATGGAAGCTAATTGATCCTCTCCAAATAAATTGCTGTTGACTGCCGCAGTCGTTCGCAAGTCAGTCACCTTCCATGTGCCGGAAACCGAATCAAAACGCAAACGCATTAGCGGCAATGCAGTACTCTTGAGCAACCATACGCTGGCAGTTTCACTGACCAGTGTCAGTCCGCCCATCGACTGTTGGCCAAAGTTGTAGTAAGCCGAATCGTCGCCAGCGCCCCCCACGAGTGAATCGTTACCCTCGCCGCCGTTCAGGTTATCGTTGCCCGCGCCTCCCAGCAATGTGTCATTGAATGACCCGCCATTCAAATTAACCGTGTGCCCGGCAAGCACACCGCTTGCATCGAGCTTGAAGGCCGCCGTGCCACCACCGCTGCCTACAGAGAGATACGTAATGTTTGACAGCGAAAAAACATTATCTGCAATGGAAACACTTACTGTACCGGAAATGCTTTGTGCATCGAGATAATAATTATCAATACCCTTGATATTGGTATTCGATCCAATTGCATATTGATTGGAAGACAATCGCAAGTTGAGGTTGTCCCAGCCAGCACCGCCATCAATGGTGTCTGTCGAACCGTCATCCGTGATGGTGATGTTGTCATTGCCGTCCAGCGCATCAATACGATCTGACCCTATGAAGGCATTTATTTGATCATTTGCGCTAGTACCCACCATGGTGTCGTTGCCGGAGGTGCCCGGAACGTCACGCAAACTAAGCGTGGGCGCTGATGTGGTACCACCTAAATACAAATTGGCAGCGCGAACGCCTGCACCCGTACTATCTTGAACATCAATGGCAATGGACTCAATGGAATCTAATTGGTCTACGCCAGTCAAATTGCTATTGACTGCAGCAGTAGTTCGCAAGTCAGTCACCGTCCATTTGCCGGACGCTGTATCAGCGCGCAAGCGCATTAACTGCACCGCAGCAGTCTTTAACAACCAGACTCCGGCACTCTCAATGACCAGTGTCAGTCCGCTTATCGACTGTTGGCCAAAGTTGTAGTAAGCCGAATCGTCGCCAGCGCCTCCCACAAGTGAATCGTTGCCCGCGCCGCCATTCAGGAAGTCGTTGCCTGCTCCACCCGTCAGAGTATCTGCATTTGATCCACCGGCTAAATTCAGTGTATGTCCGGCAAGCACGTCACTCGCATCGAGGCTAAAGACTGCCCCACTGCCCCCGGCGCCTACAGAGATTGAATTACTGCTTGCCAGCGAAAAAGCATTATCTTTGATGGAAACTATTACAGTACCGGAAATACTTTGTGCATCAAGGTAGTAACTTTCGATGCCTTTGATATTACTGTTCGATCCAATTGGATATTGATTGGAAGATAAGCTAGCAGCCAATCGCAAGTGGAGGTGGTCCCAGCCGGCACCGCCATCAATGGTGTCCGTAGATCCGTCGTCCTCAAGGATGATGGTGTCGCGCCCGTCCAACCCGTCAATCCGGTCTGATCCTGATAACGCGTTTATACGATCGTCGTCAGAAGAACCGGTTAGGGTATCAGCTCCTACCCCACCGTTAAGGGTACTCATGTTGACATGAACCCGAGGTTCGTTTGCTTAAAGTTATGCAAATTCGGAAAGGCTTCGAACAAGGCAGAACTGGGCAGCCCCATCCATTGCATCAGGGTCGATGCGAACTGATCAGTCGCCACCGCTGGTACGAATCGACCCTCCTTACCACGATCCCCATCATCAACACCACCCAAAACCAGAGACGGAAAGCGACCCACTACCTGACCACCCGCAACTGCACCACCCATGGCTAACCAATGGCTAGCCCAAGCATGGTCTGAACCTGCGCCGGATGCCGGGCGCAAGGTGCGTCCGAAGTCTGACATGGTAAAGGTAGTGACATCCAGGTTGAGCCCGGACGCCTGGTTGGCCTGATCAAAAGCTGCAAGCGCTTTTGCCAGTACGGCGAATTGGCTGTCTTGCGTATTTGGGCCACTGCCGCGCTGAGCAGAATGGGTATCAAAACCGCCCCAGTTAAGCTGAAACACTTGGCGCCGGTAGCCCATCGCCTTAAAGACGGGTAAAACCGAAGCCAAGGAACTTAGCAAGGAGTCCAAGTAACTATTCCCAAAGTCTCCCGCAGGGGTTTGGGCTTGCATAAACGCCTTGGTGAAAAGGGTTGACTCGCTGACACTACCGTTGAAACTACGGGAAAATTCGGCTTCGTAGTCGTTAGCAAACTGCCATTGCGCCATACGATTAATCGATTGCGCCCAGTAGGACCCCGGTTGTGCCAAATCTGCCCGACCCCACCAACGAGCGCCTTGACCACCTTGCATAAACGCAACACCTGAGTGGCGGCCCAGCACCAAGGTTCTGCTATTGTCCATTGTGACCGCGCTAATTGGATGCTTGAGCTTGGTCGGCAACAGTTCGAGCGACCTACCAGCCCAGCCGCTGGCGTCGGAGTCGCCCATCCAACCTTGCTGCATGTCCGCTTGGTCACTGTGCGACAGCAAAAAAGGAGGAACAAGCACCGCTTTGTCGATCACTTGCTGCGCGGTAGCGGGAACGATCAACGGTCCGACGCTTGAGACCACCATCAAACGCTGCTGGTTATAGAGGTTGGCCAAGGGAGCCAAAGCAGGGTGTAAGCCAAAAGTGTGGCCAATGCTAGAACCGTTCAGCATGGCAAGACTATCCTTGGGCAATGCAAGCTCACTCCCCCTAGCGGTGGCGTAATCGCCGTAAGCACCGTCGCTGGGTATCAGTAAGTTGTTACCGTCGTTGCCACCGTTAAGGTAAACGCACACCAAGGCGCGGTAATCACTGGCTGCAGCGCTGCCCGGAAGACTTAAAGAACTGAGCAAAGTTGCGGCCCCAATGCTGCCCAACGCAGGCAAAGCGGCACCCATACCCAAAAAGGCGCGACGTTTCATTTCATTACTCCAAAAAACGGGCTGCTCAAGGCATAGTGCAATAAGACCACCGCCCCCTCACTGGATCGATCAGCGACGGGTAACCAAGACCAGGTGTCCTGAGCGGCCGCAAGTTCCAATAAGCTGGAGCGTAGGGTTGCTGGCATAGCACCGCGGAAAAAGCGAACATTTAGCTGCTCGATGTACGCTCTGGGTGACTGCGCATAGCTTTCTGAAAGTGAAGCGATTTGACACCCTGCCGCTGCGCTGACATCAGGTCGCGTTAACGCATCCTGAAGTTGGTTCAGCCTAGCGGTGAGCTCTACTGTGTTCAGAAGTTTTTGTTCCGGCGCCAGCAAATTACTACCGGGTGCGCGATCGGTGGGCAGATAAAAACTAAATACGGTTGGCGCGCTAAAGGGAAATTGGACCCGAGGTTGGGCCATACCGCCATCAGGGTAGGCCAAGGGCTTGGTACATCCTAAGCCGCGTAGGGTAGTCATGAACCAGAGCCAAGGCTCACGCAATTTCCCAAAATTGCGCGTATCGGCGCCCGCAATGTCTCCACGCCTCGCTTCAGAATCGAGTAGTACTGCTTTGACCACGGCCTTCATGTCACCGGTAACGCCACTACCATTGTTTCGAAAAACAGCGGATACCCGACTTATATACTGCGGCGAAGGATTACTGGTGACTAAATGCTGAATCAGGCGCAGGCTTACAAATGGCGCAATATTGGGGTGCTTCATTAACATGGCCACCACCGCGTCGAGTTCTTCGGGCGCTTCTTTACCAGCGGGAAAAGATGTTCCCATCACGGATTTCGAGCCGCGATCATGGGCGGCTGCCCATGTTTCAGGAACCATCGGCTTTCCGGCGTTGAGCCAGTTTTGTCCCAAAGGTACAGCGCTAGGCGCAAAGCGCCATCCCGTTAGCGCTCGGGCCATTTCTTCTACATCTTCCTGCTCATAGGTCTCCAAGGGTTTGCCGTTCGCGTCACGTTTGGTAGTCCCGTCCGCGTTTAATTGAACTACTCCCAGGGTAAAAAGCTGCATAAGTTCGCGGGCGTAATTTTCATTGGGCGCGCAACCTGGGCATTGGTCAGACTTCGGTCGATTTTGGACATTGTCCAGAAAATTTCCCATCACCGCGTGAACTGACAAGGCGCGCAAAAAATCCCCATAATTGCCCAAGGCATGGCGCTGCAACAAGTTCCAGTACTCGGCTTGCCCATAGGCATTGGTCTTATTTGCTGGCACAAATTGCAACAATGCCCAAGCGACGCGCTGGCGCAGTTGGTCTTCTCCGGTCAGTGGAAACTGAATGAGCGAGCTGGAGATCCAACGCCATGCGCGGTCGCGCTCCGCTTGATTGCTATCGTTGAAGTCAATCACCCAGGCCGGCGCCTGCATTTGAGAAATAGGTAATGCGGCCTGGGCATTGATCCATCCATCAAGCCCACGGTCTTGAATGTCTTTGAGCAAGACTGGCGTTGCACCAAAACTTACCTGCTCAGCCATTCGGGCGACTGCGTAGTTAGAGCCTTTAGTCAGCTGTGGGGAATTGTTAACTTGACCCGATGATGCAAATAATTGGGGGGATGCTGATGAGGCAGAAGGTTCATCAGCACCTGCGGGATTTTTACTTCCGCAACCCACAAGAGCAAGCGATGAAAGCAGCAGTAGCGACGTGGACAAAAAATTTGAGAAGGGTTTGGTAATCATATTTAATGTTTTATCGTTAAATTTTGCTGAAAAATTATTAATTTAATTTATATTACTTAATTTTGACAAAAACATAATTCTAAAATTATCTTCTAATTATTTATATTAACGCAAAGTCGAAAACAGTTTTCGATCATCACTACATTAAAAAGAAGCCAAAGGGATCATCGAAATAGATTGATAAACCGTATTCAACTTTAACGCATGCTCAATTTAACACAAGTAGAACAGACCGGCAATGGCGACTATGTCGATCATCGGGTACCGCCACGCATTTCAGGTTAAGTTGGTTCGGCACCCCAAAGACATATTTTTTTAATTTCAAATGAATATGCCGGATTAATATATAATCGACGCTGGCAGACCGATTTATTTTAATATGCACATTGGAAATATTAAATTACTCAACTGAAACAAACCATAAAATTTAAATTTATTCAACTAATAATAAATTTTGTTTCAAAAATTATAGAAATGAGGCGTTGGGATATCGATGGCTTAAAAATAAAGAGAGAATTAAATATTAATAATGGTGACCTGTTTGATGGCTTATACTGGAGGAGAAACGAGATTTTTTAAAGTTTGTCCTACCAGTGCCGATGTAAGGTCATGCATGGTTTGCGCCTCAAATTTGCTAATAAAACGCGAGGGCGCAGACTTTTAGAACCTTGCGCAATACCCAACGTGAGCTAATTTGTCTCATCCAAGGATACACATGAAAGCTGCCATTTCAAAAATCATCGGTTTGCTGATCTTTTTATCCGCTACCTGCGGATTTGCTGAAACGAAGCTCCCCAGATGCATCGTATTTACTTTTGGCAATTGCCTGGGAGCGTTGAAGTATCCCAACGGAGATATTTACACCGGAGAATTTAACTTTGGACAACCCAATGGTAGCGGCAAGATCATCTATGCCAATGGAGACGTTTATATAGGCAACTTCTACGAAGGGCAAAAACATGGTAGCGGAGACTACACGTGGGCAGATGGAAATCGATATATTGGGCAATTTGTGGAAGGCCATCTGGAGGGCCGTGGTGCATACTACTTTTTAAGCAAGAACAAGAAGAATCCCGACAAATATTTTGGAGATTTTAAAAATAATAAATTCAATGGGGACGGCGTCTATACCCATGGCAATGGCGCGGTAGTAGCAGGAAAGTTCAAAGACGGCAAGAAATTAGACGAAGTCGCGATAGCACCGATTGCCGAATCGCGAAAAACACCAGATACAAATGCCAATATAATTGACATGAATACATCCGGTGAAAAAATCGCAGTAAACCCCATTGCACCAGCTACTAACAAGACTACCGCGAAACAAGAAGAGTCCTTGGCGCTGAGCCCAAATGGAAATGGAAAAACCACTGAGAACAACCCGCCCTGGGAAAATACATCGCCAGCAAAGAGCTTTACGCAAAAAGGTAGATTTTTTGTTTCCGGTTCGATTAACTCTGCAAAAATCGATTTATTGAATGTACCGATTGCCGACGGAACCAAGGGTGATCAAAAATTGGATTGGATGGTCGATGATATTCCGTTTAGTCTCGGCTTGGGTTATAACCTCCATGAGAATTATGGCATTGAAGTGGGCTTTAAATACCATGGCCTCCGTTCCAAAGAGTTGAAGACTTCAGACTTTGAGATAAGCAATAATTCGTGGAGGTCAAGTTCCTGGCTTTTGGGCGGCTTCTTGGATGTTCCGATCAATTCTGCAATAGGCATTAGTATCAAGGGTGGCATACAAAATACCGACACTCGCGTGCTAATGACTCGAACAGCCATTGATACAGCAACCCAGATTGAGGCTACAAGATTTTCATCTAGTGGGTGGAGTTCGTATTATGGTCTAGGTTTATCTTACGCCATTGATAAAGATAATAGTATATATTTAGACTGGACTCGTTTAAGGAGTTCATTGTCTAATTCGGACAGCTCTCCCGTATCGGTTGATTTCAATACCGATGCGACCGGCTTGGGTTTTAAACATACTTTCTAATATACATTCCCACACTTCTTCAAAGTAACTCTAATCAGTACGTTTCCCAGAAATTCAAAACTCCAAGCGCACACATAGGGGTGGCTACGCTTCTGAGCGCACTCTTTTTTATCATGATGAACTTTACAAGTTGGTAAAAAATTTTCCGAGACAGCCTCGCAGATCGAGATTTATTTAGGTAAACGCATTGGATGCGATTAGCGATATTTATATTATTAATATTCGTTATGCGACAGGATTATTTGATCCTGTTTATCAGTTTGAAACCTTCTTATGAATTACCTTTTTGTTCATCAGAACTTTCCCGGTCAGTTCCTTCACGTGGCGCGCGCGCTCGCGGGTGAGACGCGTCATCGCGTGGTAGCCATTGCGGATCAGATAAATTTGAAGGCACGCCCATTACCCCGCACTGGCATTGCACTCATTGGATACACGATAAAAAACGCGGCACGCTCAGAAACCCATAGTTATTTGCGCGGGTTGGAATCTCAAGTGATTCGGGCGCAAGCCGTCGCGCGAATTGCGATTGATTTAAAGAAAAAAGGGTTTGCGCCTGGCATTGTGATCGCACATCCGGGATGGGGCGAGGCATTATTCTTGAAAGATATATTTCCTCATGCTAAACACATTAACTATTTTGAGTTCTATTACCGTAGCGAGGGTTCTGACGTCAACTTCGATCCGCAGCTGCCGTCGACCCTCGACGATTTACTCAAGCTGCGCATTCGCAACAGTTCCCAACTTCATGCCCTTATAAGCGGCGATATTGGTGTTTCGCCAACCTATTGGCAAAGACAACAATACCCAGAAGATTTGACTCCTAAAATTCAAGTTTTGCACGAAGGTATCGATACGACAGCGGTGCAACCCGATCCTAATGCTGTGTTTACTTGGGGTAATTTCCGTTTTCAAGCCGACCAGGAAATAATCACTTATGTTGCGAGGAACTTGGAGCCTTATCGGGGTTTCCATGTCTTTATGCAAAGCCTGCCAATGCTACTGCTTAGTCGTCCCAATGCAATCGTTTTGATCGTCGGTGGCGACGCGGTAAGCTACGGCAGGCAATTGCCTCAAGGTCAAACTTACAGACAAAAATATATCGATGAGGCGAAGGATTCCGTTGACTGGAAAAGAGTACATTTTTTGGGCAAGTTGCCTTATGCCAGTTATCTGAAGGTTTTGCAAATTTCATCGGTCCACGTTTACCTGACCTATCCTTTTGTTCTGTCGTGGTCATTCCTCGAGGCAATGTCTATGGGTTGCGCTATCGTTGCCTCCAATACAGCTCCAGTGCAAGAGGTGGTTGAGGACCGAAATCAAGGATTGCTCTTCGATTTTTTCGATTCCAAGGCGCTGATAGAAAAAGTCATTTGCGTACTAAGCAACCCTAAAGAATTTCTGTCGATGCGAAAAAGGGCCCGTGCTACCGTAATCGCAAAGTATGACTTATATTCAATTTGTTTGCCGCAATGGTTGAAGCTTCTCGATTAATTGAATCATTGCAATCAACGCAAAGGCAGCGCACCTACTCTGCGCCCATATCCATGCCGCGAACTTGAAGAGGAAAACTGTGGGTTTGCGGGGGCCTTATTTTGATCTGGTCTGAATATCCGAATCAGAGGTTTACGCCCAAGCCAAGCCACACGAAAATAGAAAATAAATACGCGTCAGCATCGCAGTAAACCTCGCTATCGGACCTATCCGTTATCGCTAAGTCACTTGACTGGCACGGATGCGATTGCACTTTCTGAGTCGGTTTGGAACTCGCTCATTGTGCGCATTACGGGCCACACTGGCCATTGGCTGCGGACGCAGCCGCGCAATGGTGTGGTCGTAAGTACCCCACTTTGCTAGGGGCTGGACTTCCAAAAACCTATTGAACCATCACCCCCCCAGCGCCGCCTTCCAATAACTCCGATCCACATACCTACTCTGATCCGTCAAAGCGCGCCCACTGTCCCCTAGTTTGCTGCGCAGGTCCAAGACCGCTTGCACGGCTTTTTCGTCCAGGCCCACGTCTGAGAAAAAGCCGGTTTGTGTATCAAGCAGCATGGCGCATGACTGGGCGGCCACGGCTTCGCTCATGGCGGGTACTTTGCGCATTAACAGTGCTTGGGCGGCTGGGCGGTTGGCGGGGCTCTTCAGCCAGGCGATCGCATCCCGATAGGCGCGGATGAAGCCGACGACTGCTTGCGGGTTTTGCTGCGCCCAGCTGCGGCGTGCCGCACCCACGATGCCCAGGTAAGCCCCGATGGTTTGGCGCGTAGTGGCCAGTACATTAAAGCCCAGATTTTTGGCTTGAATATCAAACGGCGCGCGCAGCATGGTCGCGGCATGCTGGCCTTCCATCAGCGCGGCAAAGCGCCGGTCGGTGCCACCAGCGCGGGCCCATTGCACATCGGCCTCGGCCACGCCACCCCGGCGCATCATGTCGCGCATGGCAAAGCTAAAGCCGTTGTTCATAGCGTCCACCGATACGG
>Ga0214919_10010357_pt1 | contig 11834 bp, 17 predicted proteins | sample LL1503_MetaG_FD_177994 | JGI IMG/M metagenome (GOLD analysis project Ga0214919, IMG submission 177994) | Freshwater microbial communities from Lake Lanier, Atlanta, Georgia, United States - LL-1503 | ecosystem: Environmental > Aquatic > Freshwater > Lake | place: USA: Georgia | collected...
ATCATTGAAAAAGATGGTAAGTATTTGCTGGTTGAAGAGCACACACCCAATGGTTTGATGTTCAACAATCCGGCCGGCCACCTCGACCCCGGCGAATCCCCTTTGCAAGCCTGCGTGCGGGAGGTGCTGGAAGAAACGGCTTTTCACTTCACACCTACCGCCTTGGTCGGTGTGTATTTGTCGCGTTTTTTAAAGCAATCCACGATTGATGCACCCGCCCAAGACATCACCTACCTGCGTTTTGCGTTCACTGGTGAATTGGGAGCAATTGAGGTCGGCAGAGCGCTGGACGAGGGTATTGTGCGAACACTTTGGATGAGCATCGAAGAGATGCAAGCCACGCAAAGCCGTCACCGCAGTCGTCTGTTGCTGCGTTGCGCGCAAGACCATGCCAGCGGCCAACGCTTCCCCTTGGAGACCATTTATACCGACGAAAGCGTGATGGGCGTGCTCTAAGGGCTGAGTATCTCGGCGGCTGGGTCCTCAGCCGCCATCACCCGCTGCGCCCAAGCGTTTAAACGTCCTGTGTCTGCACGCAAAATTTCTTGCTTGACGCGCAAAATCTGCGTGGGATGCATAGAAAATTGGCGCAAGCCAAGACCAAGCAACAACCGTGTCAGCGTAGGGTCACCCGCCATTTCACCGCACAAGCTGATGTCTTTGCCAGCTGTAGCGCCTTGGGAAATGGTGTTGGCAAGCAACTGCAAGATGGCTGGATGCAAGGGGTCGTACAAATGCGCCACTTGCTCATCTGCACGGTCAATCGCCAAGGTGTACTGGATCAAATCGTTGGTGCCTACCGATAAGAAATCAAAGTACTTGAGAAAAACTGGCAAGTTCAGCGCAGCAGCTGGCACTTCAATCATGGCGCCCACTTTGACAGCCCCATAAGCCACGCCTTTTTTGTCCAGTTGTTCGCGGGCTTGCGCCAACAGCACAAACGTTTGGTGGATTTCACGGGTATGCGCCAACATGGGTATCAGCAAATTGACTGAGCCATGCAATGCGGCGCGCAAAATAGCGCGCAATTGGCTCAAGAACATGCTGGGATCGGCCAAGCTCCAACGGATTGCTCGCAAACCCAAAGCAGGGTTGAGATGGGCTTCGTCTTTGGTGGTTCGATCCAATGGCTTGTCTGCGCCTACATCGACGGTACGTATGGTGACAGGCAGTCCCTTCATACCTTCGACAGCACGGCGATAGGCTTGGTACTGCTCTTCCTCGCCTGGTAACTCACCCTCGCGACCCATGAATAAAAATTCACTGCGAAACAAGCCCACACCGACGGCGCCAACCGACAAAGCCACGGCCGTGTCTTCTGGCAATTCAATATTGGCCAACAACTGAACCTTTTGACCATCCAAGGTCACAGAGGGCGTATGACGCAAACGGGTAAGACGCTCACGCTCCAACTGCGCTTGGCGTTGTTTGAAGGCGTATTCCGCCAAGATGATGGGCGAAGGGCTGACAATAATGACACCCGCATCGCCATCGATGATGACCCAATCGTCTTGGTGAACCAAATGGCTGGCATTGCGTGCACCCACTACGGCAGGTATGTCCAAACTTCTTGCCACGATAGCGGTATGGGATGTTTTCCCCCCGACATCGGTGACAAAACCGGCAAACACGCTTTGCTTGAATTGCAACATGTCAGCAGGCGATAAATCGTGGGCGATCAATACCAAGGGCACATCATGGCTGTCGTCTAACAACTGGTCTTGTTGCCAAGTGCCAGGTTTGCGTTGCACTGGCTGAGGCAAACTGGTGGGCAAGCCTTTCATATGGCGCAGCAAACGCTCGACGACTTGTTCAAGATCGCCTTTTCTCTCTCGTAAATAGGCATCTTCCATGTCGTCAAATTGACGAGCTACCACCTCTAACTGGGAAGTCAACGCCCATTCGGCGTTGTACAAACGATCGGTTACCCAGTGCTTGACGCCGTCGGCCAGCATCTCGTCTTGCAGCAGCATCAAATGCACTTCCAACAAAGCAGAGAGTTCAGGCGGCGCATCTTTGGGTACGGATTTTTGTAAACGCTGCACCTCCAACATGACGGCTTGTCGAGACTGATGGATACGCGCCAACTCGGACTCGATTTGTTCAGGCTCAATAAAGTAATGCGCAACGTCGACACGGCTAGATGCCACCAACACAGCTTTACCAATCGCGATGCCTCTCGCCACTGCCAAGCCATGTATAGAAAATGTCATGGACTTATTGACCTTCGCCAAATTTATCCGCAAACAAACCGAGCAAGGCTTGCAAAGCCTCGGCCTCTTGTTCACCATCGGTTTCAATGTCGACCACACTGCCAATGCCCGCGGCCAACATCATCACACCCATGATGCTTTTGGCATTGACGCGTCTGTCCCCTTTGGTAATCCAAACCTGACAAGGGAATGCACCTGCAAGCTTGGTGAGCTTGGCAGAGGCTCTGGCATGCAAGCCAAGTTTATTAACAACGGTTGTGGTTTGTTTCTGCATAGTTAAATCAAGTAGAGAGAGGGGCGTTGTCACAAGCGACTTGCATCACACCTTGCGCACCACCCGAGAGTGCACGTTGGGTCAATACGTCTAATGTCTCATGCCGATAGCACACCGTGCGCAGCAACATGGGTAAATTGACGCCAGCAATCAAGCGCGACTGCAGGCCTGCTACCAAACGCTGAGCAACATTGGCTGGTGTGGCACCCAACACGTCGGTCAACACCAAGGTATCCTCACCCAAAGATGCACCTAACAGTTGCAGAGCCGCCTTAAGTGTGTCTTCAGGGGCTTCATGCGCCGGCACATCGATGGCAATCACCTCACTCGCACAATCGGGAAACACATGCAAGGCGCAATCCCTCAGGGCCGTGGCCAAGGGTGCATGGGCAATGAGAAGAATGCGTGTACTCATGTGAAATTGTCAAAACCACCGAATTATCACCCTTGTGGTGGGCTTTGCAATAATGATCCTATGAACGCTTTACATGGCATACGAGTTTTAGATTTGTCCCGCGTGCTCGCTGGCCCTTGGTCTACCCAAATACTGGCTGACTTGGGTGCTGATGTGGTGAAGGTTGAGCGGCCAGTGACTGGCGACGATACACGCGGATGGGGGCCGCCTTTCCTGAAAACGGCTGACCAGCAAGACAGCGCCGAGTCTGCATATTTTTTAGGTGCCAACCGCAACAAACGCTCGATCACCTGCGATTTGTCCCACCCTGAAGGACAGGCATTGGCCCGCCAACTGGTGGCCAAAGCCGATGTCTTGGTGGAAAACTTCAAGGTGGGTGACATGAAGCGCTATGGTTTGGATTACGAATCTCTGAAGCTCATCAAACCCCAGCTGGTCTATTGCAGCATCACCGGTTTTGGCCAAACCGGTCCCTACCAAGACCGCGCTGGCTACGACTTTGCCATCCAGGCCATGGGCGGCCTAATGAGCGTGACTGGCGAGCGCGACGATGCCGGCGGCGGTCCTCAGAAAGTGGGCGTGGCCGTGGCCGATTTGTTCACGGGCATGTACGCCACGGTGGCCATCTTGGCTGCTTTGCGGCACGCCGAGCGCACGGGTGAAGGCCAACATGTGGACATGGCGCTCTTGGACAGCCAGGTGGCGATGCTGGCCAATTTGGGGGCCAATCATCTGGTCAATGCGCCCTTGGACTTGCCTCCACCCAAGCGTATGGGCAACGCCCATGTGAATATCGTGCCCTATCAGGTGTTTGAAACCGCCCCCAAAGCTCAGGATGTTCGTGACTTTATGATCGTGGCCGTTGGCAATGACGGTCAATTTGCCAAGCTGTGTGAATGCCTGGGCCATCCTGAATGGTCCTCCGACCCTCGTTTTGTGCGCAACCAAGACCGTGTGCGCCACCGTGAAGTGCTGATTCCCATGCTGTCAGCTGTCATCAAGGAACGTAGCAAAGCCGACCTCCTGTCTGTGCTGGAGTCCGCCAAGGTACCTTGTGGACCGATCAACGATTTGGGTGAGGTGTTCCAAGATCCACATGTGATCTCACGCCAAATGGTGCAGGCCTGGGACCACCCTTTGCGTGAAGACTTGAAGCTGGTGGCCAGCCCCATCAAACTCAGTGCCACCCCTGTGCAACACAAATGTCCGCCACCGATGCTGGGTCAACACACTGCTGCTGTGCTGCAAGATTGGCTAGGCTTGAACGCGCAAGCGGTCAACACCTTGCAAGATCACAAGGCGATTTGAGTCTCAAACCATGGACGGTTCGAGTTTCAGCATCAGTTCACCGCAAACACCCGACGACTGGTTGCTCGTGGTCGAGTTGCTGAAAGAGTACCAATCCCAATTGGGCATAGACTTGAGTTTCCAAGGCTTCGACACCGAATTGGACAACTTGGCCGCGCATTACGATGGGGCGCGAGGTTTCTTCGTTTGGGCATTCGTGGGCGATGAACTCGCCGGCTGCTGTGCGCTGCGTCCCTTAAACCAAGCAGCGGATGCCAATGCCTGCGAGATGAAACGCCTTTATGTGCGCCCTGCATTCAGACGCTTTGGTTTGGGACGCTCGCTAGTTGAAGCCATCATGGACGGCGCCCGAAGTTTGGGTTATGCATGCGTGTTGCTGGACACCTTGAGCGACATGGAAGCTGCTCGCAGCCTTTACGAAGATCTGGGGTTTGAGGAAGTGCCGCCGTATTATTTGAGCCCGATACCTGGCACGCACTACCTCAAAGCCATGCTTTGATCTCAGTGCTTCAGCTGTGACAACATGGTGTCTGCGTCGCTGACTTCAAATTTGCCAGGGCCTTCGATGTTGAGCGTAACCACTTTGCCGTCTTTGACCAACATGGAGTAACGGTTAGAGCGCAAGCCCAAACCCTTGCCAGTCAGGTCCAAGGTCAATCCAGTAGCCTTGGTGAATTCGGCATCGCCATCGCCCAACATGCGTACCTTGCCTGCGGCATGTAAGTCACGACCCCAGGCACCCATGACAAAGGCGTCATTCACGCTGACGCACCAAATTTCATCCACCCCAGCGGCGGTGAGTTCGGCATATTTCTCCATGTATCCGGGCACATGTTTGGCAGAGCAAGTAGGTGTGAAAGCGCCTGGAAGGGCAAACAAGGCAATCGTCTTGCCAGCGCTGGCTTTGGCCACGTCCACGGGATTGGGTCCAATGCTGCAGCCATTGCCTTCAACCTCGGAATATTCCATCAGGTTGGTGTGGGGAAGTGTGTCGCCGACTTTGATCATATTGTGCTCCTTGAAATGAAAAATGACCCACGATTGTGGGTCATTTTGAAGATTGTGTTTGCACGCAACCGGATAAAACTTAAACCGCTGGTGCCTTTTCAACCAAACGGGTAGCCACCCAGTTTTTGGTTTTAGAGATAGGACGGCTTTCGGTGATTTCAATCACATCACCTAAGTGGTACTGACCGTTTTCATCATGCGCATGGTATTTGCTGGACTTGCCCACAATCTTGCCGTAGAGCGCATGCTTAACACGGCGCTCGACCAATACCGTCACGGTTTTGGCTCGTTTGGCGCTGACCACTTTGCCAATCAAAGTACGCTTGAGTGATTTTTTAGCTTCTGTCATGGTGTCACTCCTTCGCCTGTTTTTCGGCCAGAATGGTTTTGGCCCGCGCAACGCTTCGACGGGTAACCTTCATTTGTGCCGTGTTGTTCAGTTGCTGCGTGGCTTTTTGCATGCGCATGTTGAAGTGCGCTTTTTGCAATTCTTTGATTTCGGTTTGCAAACCTGCAGCGTCTTTTTGACGTAATTCAGATGTTTTCATGGTGTCTCCTGAATCATTGGCCAATCAGGCGCGAAACAAAGGTGGTGCGCAAAGGCAGTTTGGCAGCAGCCAAACGGAATGCTTCGCGCGCGAGTTCTTCGGGCACACCCACGATTTCGTACAACACCTTGCCGGGCTGAATTTCAGCCACGTAGTACTCGGGGTTGCCTTTGCCGTTACCCATGCGAACCTCTGCAGGTTTTTGGGAAATCGGTTTGTCAGGGAAGATGCGAATCCAAATGCGTCCGCCACGTTTGACGTGACGTGAAATGGCACGGCGGGCGGATTCAATTTGGCGAGCTGTCAAACGACCACGGTCGGTTGACTTGAGGCCAAAGTCACCAAAGGCCACGGTATTGCCACGGGTGGCAATACCGGTGTTGCGGCCTTTTTGTTCTTTGCGGTATTTACGGCGCGCTGGTTGCAGCATGCTTATTCTCCTTTGCCGTCCGCAGCCGTGCCAGTGGATGCGGGCGCGGCTACCTTGCGGACGCGCTTGACGGTGGTTTTGGGAGCATCGGTGGCTTCAGCGGGTTTATCGCTGCCATCCGCCGGTGCGGCATTGGTGCCTGCAGGGCGACGTGCGCCACTGCGAGCTGGACGGTCGCCTGCGGGGCGAGCATCGCGACGGGGACCGCGTGGGCGGCGCTCGTCTTCTGTACGTGGTTCTTGTGCGGCGGGTGCGTCGTTGCGACCCAAGGTGTCACCCTTGTAGACCCAAACTTTCACACCAATAATGCCGTAAGTGGTTTTGGCTTCAGAAGTTGCGTAATCGATGTCAGCACGCAAGGTGTGGAGTGGCACACGGCCTTCGCGGTACCACTCGGTACGGGCGATCTCGATACCATTCAAACGACCTGCCGACATGATCTTGATGCCTTGGGCACCCAGACGCATGGCGTTTTGCATGGCGCGCTTCATGGCACGACGGAACATGATGCGTTTTTCGAGCTGTTGGGTGATGCTGTCAGCGATCAACTGGGCATCGATTTCGGGCTTGCGCACCTCTTCGATGTTGACTGCGACCGGCACGCCCAAACGTGCAGCCAATTCTTTCTTGAGGTTTTCAATGTCCTCGCCTTTTTTACCGATGACCACGCCAGGACGTGCGGAAAAAATAGTGATACGGGCATTCTTGGCAGGACGCTCGATCAAGATGCGCGACACGGCAGCGCTCTTGAGTTTGACCTTGAGGTACTCGCGCACCTTGATGTCTTCGGCCAACATGCCAGCAAAGTCTTTGTTGCTTGCATACCAGCGGCTGGCCCAGTTACGGCTCACCGACAGGCGAAAACCGGTGGGGTGTATTTTTTGTCCCATATTTTCCTAGACCTTTCAGTTGCCGACCGTCACATACACATGGCATGTGGGTTTGCTGATGCTGTTGCCGCGGCCTTTGGCGCGTGCTGTGAAACGTTTGAGGGTTGCGCCTTGCTCCACATAAATGGTCTTGACGCGCAACTCATCAATGTCTGCACCATCGTTGTGCTCTGCATTGGCGATGGCGGATTCGAGCACTTTTTTAACAATGCCCGCTGCTTTTTTCTGTGTGAAGGTCAGGATGTTCAAAGCCTGGTCCACTTTTTTACCGCGAATCAAATCTGCCACCAAACGGCCTTTGTCGACCGATAAGCGCACACCTCGCAGGACTGCACGTGTTTCCATAGCTTCTCCTTACTTCTTCTGGACTTTTTTGTCCGCCGGATGGCCTTTGAAGGTACGAGTCAGCGCAAATTCGCCCAACTTGTGACCTACCATTTGGTCGGTGATGTAGACCGGCACATGTTGCTTGCCGTTGTGAACCGCGATCGTCAAGCCGATGAAATCGGGCAACACCATGGAACGGCGTGACCAGGTTTTGATGGGCTTTTTGTCTTTGGTGGCAACGGCTTTTTCTGCCTTAGCCATCAAGTGATGATCGACAAACGGGCCTTTTTTGAGTGAGCGTGTCATGTGTTAACCCTTATTTCTTGCGACGCGAGACGATCATGACTTGCGTGCGCTTGTTGTTGCGGGTGCGGTAGCCTTTGGTCAGGTTGCCCCATGGGTCAACTGCTGCACGGCCTTCGCCGGTACGACCTTCGCCGCCACCGTGTGGGTGATCGATAGGGTTCATGGCAACACCACGCACCGTGGGACGAATACCCATCCAACGCTTGACACCGGCCTTGCCCAACTGGCGCAAGCTGTGCTCTTCGTTGGCAACTTCGCCAATGGTGGCACGGCATTCGATATGGATTTTGCGAACCTCACCCGAGCGCATACGCACCTGAGCGTAAGTGCCTTCACGCGCCAACAACGTGGCAGACGTGCCGGCCGAGCGAGCAATTTGTGCCCCCTTGCCAGGACGCAACTCGATGCAGTGGATGGTGGAGCCCACTGGGATGTTACGAATGGGCAAAGTGTTACCCGCACGGATGGGAGCCTCAGAGCCACTTTGAATCGTAGCGCCGACCTCCAATCCACGTGGCGCAATGATGTAAGCCCGCTCGCCATCAGCGTAGCAGACCAACGCAATGTGCGCTGTGCGGTTAGGGTCGTATTCAATTCGCTCTACTTTGGCAGGAATGCCATCTTTGGAGCGACGGAAATCCACCACGCGGTAATGGTGCTTGTGACCACCGCCTTTGTGACGGGTGGTGATGTGACCGTTGTTGTTGCGACCGGCTTTTTGGAATTGAGGTTCCAACAAGGGGGCGTAACCAGGGCCTTTAAACAAATGGTCACGTGTGACCTTCACCACGGCACGTTGGCCAGGTGAAGTGGGTTTCATTTTGACGACTGCCATGGTTAAGCCACCTCTCCTGACAAGTTGAGCTCTTGACCGGGCTTGAGCGTCACATAAGCTTTGCGAACATTGTCGCGACGACCTATGGAGCGGCCGAAGCGCTTGGTCTTGCCTTTGGTATTGACCACCGACACGCCTTTGACTTCAACTTTGAACATCAATTCCACCGCCGCCTTGATTTCAGGCTTGGTCGCGTTTTGCAATACTTTGAAAGTCACTGCATTGGACTTTTCTGCCACCATGGTGGCTTTTTCAGACACGATGGGGGCAACCAGCACGGCCATCAAACGTCCTTCATCAAACTTGGGTGTGCTCATGCGAACATCTCCTTGAGCTTGTCGATCGCCCCTTTGGTGATCAGCACTTTCTTGTAATGCACCAAGGAAACAGGATCGGCATAACGGGGCTCAACAACCAACACATTGGCCAGATTGCGTGATGCAAAGTACAAGTTATCGTCAACCTCCTCAGAGATGACAAGAACCGACTGCAGGTTCATTGCTTTGAGCTTGGCTGCCAACAATTTGGTTTTGGGCGCTTCAATTTTGATGGAGTCGACCACTGCCAAGCGGCCTTCACGCACCAACTGAGAAAAGATAGACGCCATACCAGCGCGGTACATTTTCTTGTTGATTTTTTGGGTGAAGTTTTCTTCAGGGCTGTTGGGGAAAGCGCGACCGCCTCCACGCCAGATGGGCGAAGAAGTCATACCGGCACGCGCACGCCCTGTACCTTTTTGCTTGAATGGCTTTTTAGTGGAGTGCTTGACTTGCTCTCGGTCTTTTTGGGCACGGGTACCTTGACGCGCGTTGGCTTGGTAAGCCACCACGATTTGGTGAATCAAGTCTTCGTTGTAATCGCGGCCAAACAAAGTTTCGGGCGCATCAAATTTGGATGCCGCCTGGCCTTGGTCGTTCAGGAGTTCGATTTGCATCATTTGGCTCCTTGAGGCGCTGCCTTGATGGCATGGCGAACGGTAACAAAACCACCTTTGGAGCCGGGAACTGCACCTTTGATAAGAATGAGTTGACGACCTTCGTCGATGCGAATCACCGACAGGTTTTGGGTGGTAACTGTTTCGTCTCCCATATGGCCGGACATGCGTTTACCGGGGAACACGCGACCGGGGTCTTGGGCCATAGAAATGGAGCCAGGCACATTGTGTGAACGGCTGTTACCGTGGGACGCACGCTGTGAACGGAAATTGTGGCGCTTGATGGTGCCAGCAAAACCCTTGCCGATAGAGGTGCCTTGCACATCCACTTTTTCGCCAACGTTGAAGATGGCGGTAACGGGCACAGTGGAACCCGCTGGGTATTGCGCAGCGGTTTCAGCAGTGACGTGGAATTCTTGGGTGACTTCGCCAGCTTCTACGCCGGCTTTGGCCAAATGACCTGCTTGAGGCTTGGTGACACGCGAAGCTTTGCGGGTGCCAAAAGTGACCTGTAAGGCCACATAGCCATCATTTTCTTGGGTTTTGACTTGGGTCACGCGGTTGTTTGAAACATCTACCACTGTGACAGGCACTGCGTCCCCATCATCAGTGAACAGACGCATCATGCCCACCTTGCGGCCCAGCAACCCCAATCGATTGCTTTGACTCATGTTGTTCTCCAAAACTTTCACCGCAGTCACTTCAATTGGCAACTGCGTTTGGTGTATGAAAGAAGGTTGATAATTTCCCTGCGCAAACCGCACAGAGCCTAAGATTGTAACTGAAAACTGGCCATTGGCCAGTTTTCTTTACACCTCGGACCAAGACGCCGTCTGTGACGGAGTCTTTGGTATTACTTACTGCAGCTTGATTTCCACATCCACGCCTGCAGGCAAATCCAACTTCATCAAAGCATCAACAGTTTTATCGGTCGGGTCGACGATGTCCATTAGGCGTTGGTGGGTACGGATTTCCAATTGGTCGCGGCTGGCTTTGTTGACGTGCGGTGAACGCAAGATGTCAAAGCGCTTCATGCGGGTGGGCAAAGGCACAGGGCCTTTGACAATCGCACCAGTACGCTTGGCGGTATCAACAATTTCTGCGGCTGATTGGTCGATCAATTTGTAATCAAAGGCTTTGAGGCGGATACGGATTTTTTGCTTGGTTGACATGTGTATTCCTTAAGCAATGATCTTGGCGACGACGCCGGCGCCGACGGTTTTGCCACCCTCGCGAATAGCAAAGCGCAAGCCCTCTTCCATCGCAATCGGGTGGATCAACTTCACCGTGATCGACACGTTGTCGCCAGGCATCACCATCTCCTTGCCCTCAGGTAACTCGATCGCACCTGTCACGTCCGTTGTGCGGAAGTAGAACTGGGGACGGTAGTTGTTGAAGAAAGGTGTGTGGCGTCCGCCCTCATCCTTGCTCAACACATACACCTCAGCCGTGAAGTGGGTGTGGGGCTTGATTGAACCGGGCTTGCACAGCACTTGGCCACGCTCCACGTCTTCTCGCTTGGTGCCACGCAGCAAAATCCCCACGTTGTCACCCGCTTGACCTTGGTCCAGCAACTTGCGAAACATCTCCACACCGGTACAAGTGGTCTTGACCGTGTCCTTGATACCCACGATCTCGATCTCTTCGCCCACCTTGACGATACCGCGCTCGATACGGCCAGTCACCACCGTACCGCGACCAGAGATAGAGAACACATCCTCCACAGGCATCAAGAAAGCACCGTCCACGGCACGCTCAGGCGTAGGAATATAGCTGTCCAAGGCTTCGGCCAATTTCAAAATTGCACCTTCGCCCAACTCGCCCTTGTCACCTTCCAAGGCCAGCTTGGCTGAACCGTGAACAATGGGGGTGGTGTCACCAGGGAAATCGTATTTGTCGAGCAATTCGCGAACTTCCATCTCGACCAATTCGAGCAGTTCAGCGTCGTCAACCATGTCGCACTTGTTCAAGAACACGATGATGTAAGGCACACCCACTTGGCGCGCCAACAAAATGTGTTCACGTGTCTGGGGCATGGGGCCGTCAGCGGCCGAACACACCAAAATCGCGCCGTCCATCTGAGCCGCGCCAGTGATCATGTTCTTCACATAGTCAGCGTGTCCAGGGCAGTCCACGTGTGCGTAGTGACGATTGGCCGTCTCGTACTCCACGTGCGCTGTATTGATCGTGATGCCGCGAGCCTTCTCTTCAGGCGCCGCGTCAATTTGGTCATAGGCCTTGGCCTCACCACCAAACTTGCTCGACAAAATCGTCGTGATCGCCGCTGTCAGCGTCGTCTTGCCATGGTCAACGTGGCCAATCGTGCCCACGTTCACGTGCGGTTTC
>Ga0214919_10010358_pt1 | contig 11833 bp, 10 predicted proteins | sample LL1503_MetaG_FD_177994 | JGI IMG/M metagenome (GOLD analysis project Ga0214919, IMG submission 177994) | Freshwater microbial communities from Lake Lanier, Atlanta, Georgia, United States - LL-1503 | ecosystem: Environmental > Aquatic > Freshwater > Lake | place: USA: Georgia | collected...
CTTCCACACTCTTGGTTCGACTCCTATAAGTCGTTGATCTTTATGAGGAAAATATTTCTTAAACGGATTTTGTGTTTGTTTAAGAAAGTGAACCAAGTTAATCACTTTATGTAGATAAATTGCACTCGAAAAGTTATAGGCTAGGCTTGTGGATCAAACTAGATTTCAAATCTTTTCCTCGAACTAAAAGTAAGGCTAAAAAAGCATTGCACATGAGTTTATTTTTAGCAATCCCCGCATCACAGGAGGTACAGAAACGATTGTGTTTGCAGCGAAATCAGTTGGACTAAAAAATTTCACTAAGATTAGATCAGCCATTAACTCAGGTCAGGCTTACCACATCATGTCACTTAGATTGACATTAATTGGCGTGGGGTGATCCGGCATGGGCAGCATATCCTTGTTCCAATTTTCCCACTTACGCTTAAGGTCAGAAAGAATCTCTGGATGTTTTGATGCGAAATTTGTTCGTTCCCGCCAGTCATAACTTAAGTCGAAAAGAAACTCTTGTTCTTTGACTTTAAGGTATTTCCAATCACCATCACGAACTGATCTTTGTTCCCTTTCTTTCATTCGCCAAAACAGCGTACGAGACTTTTCAGACCGTTTGTCTATCAAGATTGGAAGAAGGCTCTCGCCATCGATTGGATACGTAGAATCAACAGTGATACCAGCAGCTTCTAGGCAAGTTGCAGTTAGATCCATGGAGATGCATACTTGCTGACAGACTTTGTTAGGTGCAATTTTTGCTGGCCAAGAGAGGATTTGTGGAACGCGAAGACCGCCCTCTAACAAATCGCGTTTGCGCCCAACGAAGGGCCAGTTCTTTGAGTAGCGTTCGCCGCCATTATCACTGGTGAATATGATAAGTGTGTTGTTAAGTTTTCCTGTCTCCTTAAGCGCCTGAATAACTTGGCCAATTCCTTTATCCATTTCTTGAACCATCTCGGCATATATTCGAGGAGAGCCACCATCTGCGTGTAGCTTGAAATCAGATTCTCGTTCGCGCGCTGCAGATTCTACGGATGGGGCTGACCACGGCCAGTGGGGTGCGGTGTAATGTAGGCTGATGAAAAAAGGCTGATCTGAGCTATTTCTTGAGTGGATGTGTTCTATGGTTTTTGCAGTCAAAAGGTGAGTCACATATCCCTGAACCTCAATTTTTGTTTCACTCTCGTAGAAATCATGTTCGCCACCATCGCCCTGTTGTGTGTAGTAGCCTGTATAGCCCCCCATGATGCCAAAGAAGCTTTGATATCCACTGCGAAGAGGACTAAACAGGGGAAGCGCTCCAAGATGCCATTTGCCTATCAACGCTGTGGAGTAACCCGCATCCTTCAAGCGCGAGGGCAAAGTAGGGTGATCAGCAGGCAGCCCCATCTTCGGGTCGTCTTTATTTTTGTAACGAAGTGGTTCTGTTAAGCCTAGCGTGAATCTGTATTGGTAACGCCCAGTCATCAGTGCCACTCGAGTGTTGGTACACAAGGGTGCATTGGCATAACTCTGGGTAAATCGCGAACCTGATGACGCAAGTGCATCTAAGTTTGGTGTCTGAAAATCTGTTTGTCCACAGCAACTCAGATCTGCGTAACCAAGATCGTCTGCAACGATAAAAATGATGTTGGGGGATTTAATATTCATTCAGCATTGATGTTATTTTTTACGATAACACTCTCCCATTTTTTGCGCTCAGAGTTGAGCCATTCAGCAGTTTCTTCAGCTGGCAAATATTTCTGCTCCATTCCAATTTGAAGTAGCTTTGTTTGGAAGTCCTTGGTTTGAACAAAATCTGCAAGTGATTTTGCCCATCTCTCGCGAACATCAGGCGGAGTCATTGACGGCGCCATTAGGAGAGTGGCAGTCACGACTTGAAAATCCTTGTAGCCCGATTCGATCATTGTCGGCACCTCTGGCAAACTGGCGGATCTTTCAGGGCTGGATACAGCTAGTGCCCGAAGCTTGCCCGACTGAATATGTTGCAATGCGTTAGGGAGTGCGACAAACGCACAATCTACTTGATTGCCAATTAAAGACAATATTGCGGGAGCACCTCCTGTGTATGGCACATGCAGGTGACGTGTGCCGGCAGTGCTGTCCAAGTACGCCATTGTGAGGTGTCCAGCAGATCCGATACCGCCTGATGAATATGACAGTTCACGTTTTTTTGATTCCATAATAAATTGCGTGACCGTTCTTATCGGACTGTTTTGAGGAACAACCAGGACAGATGCTTGTGTTGCCATCAAGCCTAACGGAGTCAATTCATTGGGACTGAACCCCACATTTTTGTAAAGCTTGTGATTAACTGTTATGACTCCATCTGAGGTGACAAGCAAAGTGCGGCCATCAGTAGCGGAACGAGCTGTGGCAATAGCGCCAAGATTGCCATTAGCGCCCGGCTTGTTCTCAATAACAAATGTTGTTGCGGGAATAGTGGCGCGCAATCGATCTGCGAACATTCGGGCAATCGCATCCGTGCCACCACCAGCAGGAAATGCAGCAATTATTTTTACTTGATCGATTGCTATTGCATAGGAAGAAGCAAATAAAAGGACGGAATATATAAGCCACATTCTAAAAAAGTGTTTTAGTTTCATTTTTTCTGCTCGTGTATTTTTAATATGACTTCAAATATAGATTAACCTTATGAGTATGTAAATTGAATTAAATTCATAGATGTATAACCTTTTGGTTAAGTAAATTTTAAATATGCACTTAAATAACCTTTCATTGCGGCACATACGCGTGTTTTTGGCTATCGTCAGTGAGGAAAGTCTGAGGGCCGCAGCCAAGAGCTTGCACATCACAGAGTCAGCTGTCTCGAAAAGTTTAAGAGAACTGGAGCATGAGGTGGGAGCCAGGCTTTTAATCCGCGATCGTAGAGGTGCCCGGCTGACCAATTTCGGAGAATCTTTTCACTTTCATGCAACGCAAAGTATGGTCAGCTTATTTAGGGCGCTAGATATCAAGGCTAGTGGAAATCATTTGGTTGAAAGATTGGCCGTTGGCGCATTGCCAACAGCAGCTGGATCCATAGTGCCAAAAGCCATTTCTAAGATCAGACAAATGCACCCGATGCTGGCGATCGAAATTCGGTCGGGCTCTTATGAGCAGTTGGTTTCACAACTGCGTCAAGGAGATGTGGATTTGATTGTTGGAAGAATGATTAGTCGAGACACGGTTGGGCTGACATTTGAAATGTTTTATGAGGAGGACATCGCATTCGTTGTTAGTGCGAAACATCCGTTGGTCTTGGCTAGAAAGCTTCAACTGGACATGTTGTTGAATTTCCCTGTGTTGACGTGGCCGCGAGGAAGTACTGTGCGGCAAACAATTGAAGACTTTTTGTTTGCCCATAATTTTCAAGGAAGCATTCCGTTTATCGATTCGCAAAGTGAAGTCTTTTCCCGGGCTTGGGTATATAACAACGATGCTGTATGGATAGTGCCAGTTGGTTTGGTTGAAGTGGATTTGAAAAGTGAATGGATGACTCGTTTGTCTATCAATAGTCATTTACTCAGAGCACCAATTGGCCTTACAACTCGCTCTGGCTATGAGCTTTCGACGTCAGCTATAGCATTTGCGCAAATTCTTCGATTAGTTATAACGACCTCAAAATGAGCAAGTAAGAAATAAACTGATACCTCTAAATTTAAACCTATGCGCCAATTGCGGTACTGTCGCAATAGACGCAGGTGATTTAACAAAATAACAATGCTTTTTAAAAGTGTCCAGAAAATGTCCAGAGACTAACCCAAATAGCGTGTTTAAAAGTAAACTAGAGTGATGTTAAGTCTATGATCTTATTAGCGTTTTAAATTCGACTACAGTAAATGGCTTCTCAACTTGATTTTGTAAGATCCTTCAACGGATTAACAGAAAACAGTTTGTTCATAAAACCCATGCTTTGTGCGGCTTTTAGCTTGGTTTTTAATGATGTGTAACAAACTGTGTAATTGAAGCAATTTTTACTCTGGACGCTTGCCATGGTCTGGACGGTTGTTTGCTCTGGACGGTCGGGCGACTCTGGACACCCCCAGGGCGTCCAGAATCTGGACGCTTGTGGCACTCTGGACGGTACCGGTACTCTGGACGCTTTGGGGTGTCCAGAATCTGGACGATCAGGATTTGTTGGGAATTAAAAGCCTTGGAATACCTCGTGCGATTGGTTTGTAGTTTGTAGGATGGTGGGTGGGCTACCTTCTGTCTCAAACCATTTGAAGACGGACAGTTATCAGATCGAAAGAACGTTGGTTAAAAAAATAATTGGTTCGGTCTGACTCCAGCTTAGACCGATTGGTACTTTACCCACGATCCATCACTGTGACTTGATTTGAGAACAGCTTCAATAAATAGTAAACCATTGACTCCATCTCGAATATTAGGCAAGTCATGGGCTAGACGGTCAGGGGCTTTAACATTTTGTTTTTCAGTAATTAAAGCTGCAAAGTCAGAGTAAAGATTTGCAAAAGACTCTCTAAAACCCTCTGGATGACCACGGGCAATGCGTGTCGCTCGGACCGCTGGAGGAAGTAAGTACGGATCCCCACGACCTAATACTCTAAGGGGCTCATTAAGTGGGGCGTGGCGTAAATAATTAGCCTGCGTATGCTGCCATTCAATCATCCCAGTTTCCCCGTAAATACGAAAAGAAATATTGTTCTCTGCCCCTGCCGCAGCCTGCGTTACACAGCACATGCCGCGAGCGCCATTCGCAAAGCGCCATTGAATTGCAGCGTAGTCATCAAATGTGCGTCCTGGGACAACGGTGCCTACATCAGCAGATACCTGCGTGACTGGACTTGATCCAACAAAGCTTGCTAAATGGTGAGCATGCGTGCCAATATCTCCTAAGACGAGCGATGGTCCACTGCGTTCAGGGTTGAGCTTCCATTGAAGCTTAGGCGTTAGTTCTGTATCTTCAATACGGGTTGCCATGCCTCCTTGAAAGTACTCGACATGTAGCATTCTCACTGCACCAATGGCACCACTCTTGACCATTGCACGGGCTTGGCGAACCATGGGATATCCAGAATAGTTATAGGTAACTCCAAAAACCAAGTTTGAATCATCTACCAGCTTGAGTAAGGTCTGAGCTTGCGTTACCGAATGGGTCAACGGTTTATCACATATGACATGTAACCCCGCTTGTAATGCCAAACAGCAATCTGGGAAATGCCGGTCGTTGGGAGACATCACTGCGACTGCTTCAATGCGATCTGCCTCTGATCGCTGGAACTCTCCATTGATCATCTCAGCTACGCTTGCATAGGCGCGGTCATTGGAGAGACCAATTGCAACCCCTTGTGCCTTGGCCTTGATCGGGTCTGAGGAGACCGCACCAGCCACTATCTGGAATTTTCTGTCAAGCACGGCCGCACTTTGGTGGATGGGACCAATAAAAGATTGGGGTCCCCCACCTACTATTGCCAGGCGAATAGGTCCTTGGTGGGGATTTTTCTGTTCAGGCATATTAGTTTTTACTATGATGTTTGAACCGATTTCCTTGATCAGCCACACCCATTCGGCTTTTCCAAAGGTGAATGTTTTCGGGATGGGCACTTTGCAGTCGAACGGGTGGAAGTCCTCGAATAACTAACTCCAAATCATCGATTGCCATCTCGCCGATCAATTGGAGCGTGCTGTGTAAGCCACCTGCGCGGTGTGCGCTCAATATGGCAGATTCACAGCTACGCAAAGAATCATTCAGAGCCACCGGTTCTTCTGGAAAAACATCTATTGCTGCTTGGATTTTATTTGCGTCTAAAGCTACTTTTAAAGCTTCAAAATCTACAACTTCGGCGCGACTCAAAACTACCAAACACGCGTGTGGTTGCAGCAGTGCGATTTCGTGGGCTGCTATGAAATGGCTATTTTGTTGGGTGGGTGCAGCTAACACGAAAACGATATTGGAGTTTTGCAGTAAATCGTGGAGAGAGCTAGCGGTTGCGCCTAGCTCGCGAATGACATTATCTGGCACCCAAGGGTCATACGCTCTTACGAAGCATCCAAAAGGTGCAAGCAGCGGCATGAGCGCTTTAGCAATATTTCCAAAACCGATGAAACCCACGTTGGACTTAAACAGGCTTCTTGCATCCTTGTTACCTTTCCAGCCGTAGGACTCCTTACCTTGGCGAAACAATCTGTCTGCGTGCGTGACTCCACGACACAGATCTAGTCCAAGTGCAAGGGCGTACTCTGCTACGGATCGCGCGAATGCTGGAGCAACAGACGCCACTCTAATCCCACGCGCAAAACATGCAGCGTAGTCAAGATTCTGCAGAAAATTTCCTTCTACGTTGAAAATGGCGCGAAGATTAGGCGAATTGCTTAGTCTTTTTGCGTCCATTCGCGTTTGCCCCAAAATGGCGACAACCCTTGGCAAACATGCATCAATAACATCATCTGGGATTGACCCGGACTCGACCGTAACAACCTCGGCGATCTGGTGTAACTTGGCTCTGACGGAGGGGCTTAAGATCATTGCATTGGTTCTTGGGTAGGGATCCATTAAAACTAATGGCAAGGTGTTTGTCATGGTTTGTCTTGATTAGGAGTGATTACAAGTGGTTCTTTGAGGGTTACGTTTTGAGATTTAAAGTAAAGGCGTACAACTTTTTGTTCAGATTCGCTATACCCCTGCTTGCTAGCCCGTAGTTGAATATTGTGCGAGCGGTTATTCGTAAATATAAAGTGACCGTCCGTCGCGCTGACCACTTTACCTCGTTCAGAATTGGTGGTGAAGTTTTTTTCCATCATGGTGATAGTAACGCCCGCAACTGGTAGCCCATCTGCCGTTAAGACTTGCCCGTAAACTACGCCGTCTGCGTGTTGGGTGATGTAAATATTCCAGGCCCCAACTGGTATTGCAATTGCTAAAGGAATGATCACAAACCGGCTACGTAAAAAAGTGAATAACTTTTTCATTGCGATTACCCCTTGGTGGCACCGGATGTAAGTCCACGAATGAACTCTTTTTGAGCCATCAAGAAAATGATAATTCCTGGAACCAGGACCATCGTGCAAAAAGCATACAAAGCCCCAGTGGTATTTTCATGGTAAGAGAGAAAACGAGATAACCCTAATGGCAGGGTTTGCATCAACGGGTCACGAATAACAATTAAGGGCCAAAGAAAATTATTCCAAGACCAAATGAATGACAAGATGACATTGCTGGCTACGGCTGAACTAGACAAGGGAATCATTATTTTTAAAATAACCTGTAGTTCTGACAACCCATCGATACGAGCTGCTTCGATTAAGGAGGTAGGAATAGCGTCAAAACTTGCCTTATAAATAAATATACAGACAATGGTTGAAAAAGTGGGTAGAGCCACACCAAGATAACTATTGAGTAATCCTATTTCCCCGGTGATCAAGTAGGCTGGAACGATAGTGGTTTGAAATGGGATCATCAAACAAGACAGCAATAACGTTATGACCAATGACTTTCCCTTAAAGTGTTTGGTCAATGCGTAAGCAGCCATTGCGTTAAAAACCACGTTGGCGACTATTGCCAGTACAGAGACTACGACACTATTAAAAAGGTAACGTGCAAAGGGAATGTAGTACCAAGTATCGATATAGAAAAAAGGATGCGGATCTTGTGGAATAAGGCTAGGGGGATAGATAAAAATATTTTCTCCCGTAAAACTAGTCTTTAAAACCCAATAAAAAGGCAGTAACAAACAAAAACTAATTAGCAATAAACTAATGTGTAGAAGCCAAGTAGGCAGCGCATGGCTACTAGTGCGTTTTTTAGCGCCGTTAGACAAGAGACTTTTTACGCTCGGGGGTTGCATGTTCTGTGACATTAGTTACGCCCCGCTCCTGCTTCGCCACCTGAGAGTCGGTTGCCAAGCCAAGTTAAAGTAACTAATAAAACAAATTGGACTACTGTTAGCGTCGCCGCATAGTCAATGCGAGATAGTTCAAAAGCGGCCTTGTATATATAAGTCACAAGAAGTTCGGTGCTATGGCTAGGCCCCCCCTGTGTCATCACATATACCAGATCAAAGCTAGTGAAAGAGGTCATGATTCCTACTACAAACGCTAAAAATAAAGAAGGACGTAACAAGGGTAATGTGATTCTAAAAAATTGCACCGTACGACTTGCGCCATCGATGGCAGATGCTTCATATAAGTTTTGCGGAATATTTTGTAAACCAGCCAACAAAATAATCATGTAAAAACCAAGAATTTGCCATAGATTAGCCAACAATACAGCGGGGAGAGCGAGTTCGAAGGATTGTAAAAACGCAAGAGGTGTATCGATTAATCCAATCGTGCGCAAGATGAAGTTAAAAAGCCCCACTTTCTCGTCATACATCCAACGCCAAATGATGCCAACGGCAACCGTCATCAATGGATAAGACAAAAAGACAATGGTTCGATATATATTGCGCCCTCTAATCTCTGTGTTGACCATCAAAGAAATCATCAACGCAATCACGATTCCACAAGGGGCACTCGCTATAAAAAGAAGCGTATTTTTTAACGCCATCCAAAATACTTCATCGTCTAATAAGGCCCAGTAATGGGCAAAACCTATCCACTCGGATTGACCAAAAATGGAGAACTTTTGAACCGATAACACCAAATTCCAAATAAGCGGAAGAATGCGGTAGAGAAAAAATACCGCTAATGACGGAAATAAAAAGCACCAAACCAGTATCAACTCACGTCTGGCTTTGGATCCAGGACTCGCCGCAGAAGGTTTGCGACGAGTCGAAGGTGAGATGTTAGGGCCAATGCTTGTAAGGCCACTCATGATGCCAATAGCTCAATACAGATGAGATTTCTTGGGCGCTTAAAAACCTAATACCCGATTGACCTTTGTTTCTGCATCCTTCAAAGCCTCTGCGGCTGTCTTGCGACCTAAAACTGCATTTTGGATTTCTGGGTAAAAAGCCTCTTTGATACGAGAGTCATTTGCTAGCGGCCAGTTGCCTGTGAGTTTATCGGTTTGTTCTAGCTGTGTTTGTAATACTGTGGCTGCTAGTGGGTCTTGTTTGTGCATCTTATCTAGCGTGGTTTTGTCAGAAGCAATATTGGCAGTCAATACTTTGCGACGTTCGCTTAGGCGCTCAGTCCATTTTTGGCTGGTGACCATTTTCAAAAATTCCCAAGCGATATCAGGGTTTTTGGATCCTTTTGAAATTCCTAAACCGTGTGAATTTGGCGTGGCCCATCCCCCTGGTGCCTGTGCTACGCCCAGCGTATTGCTGTTGATCCAAGGTGCTTGTCCTCGAATAAAGAAAAAGGCAGGTGAGTGTGCTTGAAGCATTCCAACGTTCCCCGCAGCAAATGCCCCATTGGGCTCGACCCAACGGCCTGTCCAAGACACCTTATTTATTCCACCGTTATTGGTAGCTTTGATCAGCGCGTCAAGAACTTGCACTGCTTTAGGTGTATTGAATGCGGCTTTTTTATTGTCTGCTGTTAGAAGTTCTACGCCATTCATTTTGAACAAAGACCAGTAGAGCCAGTCGAAGTTAAGTGTCAACATGCCCGTCTTTTCGCCTTTAGCCATTTTTGTGGAAAAGTCCATCAACTGCTCGAAGTTTTGAGGAGATCCTGATAGGCCAGCCTCTTTGAACATTGTTTTGTTGTAAAACATTAATGTTTTACTGATATAGAAAGGCAGCATATAGTTTTTACTCTCGTAGACCCAACTGCCTAGATAGTCGGAGTTAAAACGCTTGCGAACTTCCGCATCTTTCGTCAAATAGGGTGTGAGATCAACGAGCCCCCCAGCCGCTGCATATTCCAGCCATAAACCACCTTGGGTATTGATAATGTCTGGAGGTGTACCAGCAATAACTTGGGTTTGGTAGTAGGCAGGGAATTCGGGTCCTTTTTTGTCTAACCATTCAACGTCAACATCAGGGCGAATTTTTTTAAATTCGGCTATCCACTCTTTGAACAACTCTTCTTGATCAGAAATGTTCCAAGTCAGAAAGCTAATCTTCTTTTGTTGAGCAACAGCAGAAGTACTCCATAACAATGCTGAGCAAGCAGCTATGGTGATCGTAAGACATGAAACTAATTCACGAAACCTGATGAAGAAGCGTTGCATTATTTTCTCCTTGTTAAAAATTATTAAATTGATTGACTAGAATCTATTAACACTTTGCCAGTTTTAGCGTCGAAAAGGTGGATAAGTTCTATATTCATCTTTAGCCCTAGGGGTTGCCTTTGTGTGGCACGAGTGGAGGGCGCAAGACGTGCCACGAGATCAACTGTCCCTATTTTGAAAAACACAAGCGTCTCTGAACCGAGTGGTTCAATCACATCAATTATTGGATGCATATGTGCCGACTCATCGCTTGCTGGTTCAATATTTTCAGGTCGTATTCCAAGTGTTACTTGCATGCCCGCGCAATTACCAAAGCGCTTGCATTGCTCTGTTGTGAAGGGCAACGAGAGTTGATCGGGGCCTATATTTAAATCAACTGCTGTGGCAGTAGGAGAGATCGTTGCGGGTAGGAAATTCATCGACGGCGAGCCAATAAAGCCGGCAACAAATACTGATTTGGGATGGTTGTAAACCTGATCAGGGGTGCCAATCTGCTCTATTAACCCACCTTGTAGAACAACGATCTTGTCTGCCAAAGTCATAGCCTCAACTTGGTCATGAGTGACGTAAATCATTGTAGTTTTCAAGCTTTGATGTAACTTCTTCATCTCAGTTCGCATTTGCATTCGAAGTTTGGCGTCTAAGTTCGATAAAGGTTCGTCAAAAAGAAAAACTTTGGGGCGTCTCACGATCGCTCGTCCCATTGCAACGCGTTGACGTTGCCCACCAGAAAGTTGTTTAGGTTTTCGGTCTAGTAAATTTTCAATATTGAGTGCCTGCGCAGCGGCTTGGACACGAATATTTATTTCGGTTTTTGGAATTTTTTGAATAGATAGTCCGAATGACATGTTTTCATAAACATTCATATGTGGGTACAACGCATAATCTTGAAAGACCATTGCTATATCTCGATCCTTTGGGCTGAGTTCATTTACCACTTCTCCATCAATGTATACCTCGCCTTCGCTGATGCTCTCGAGACCAGCAATCATCCTTAAGGTAGTACTTTTCCCGCAACCTGAAGGGCCAACAAGCGCGACAAATTCGTTGTTATCTATATTGAGGTTAATTCCCTGGACCACCCTCGAGTCACCAAAGTACTTCACCAAGTTTTGTAATTGAACACTTGCCATAACTAAATTTTAGACACGCATATTAAACAAATAAGTTAGACGAATTGTTGTGAAAATCCGGGAGGATAAACCAGTTCACTTTAGGTTGTTTTGATTGCGCTTTCATTATGGTAAACCCTCTTCTTTATAGAAATATTTGACAGCGCTATTACGTTGCCATACGATACTTGAATATTATTTAAATATTTACTTGCAATGTATGGATTGGTTGGTCAATATGTAATATGAACGACTAAGTTTTAGGATTACACACTCGCTCTGTTGGAAGAGTCGCTTCATCTCTCATTCAATCGTTCTTTGCTACTACCAACATAGTGATAGAAGATATAGAAAGTTGATCAACCCGTGATGCATCTAAAAAAAACACTCAATCAATTACGCTCAAGACGTTGGTTTGCAGACACTGGCATGCGTGGCTTTGCCCATCGTCAACGGATGCAGCAACAAGGTTTTAGGCGCGAAGACTTGATGGAGCGTCCTATTGTTGCAATAATAAATACATGGAGTGATTTGTCGCCTTGCCATGCACATTTGCGAGAGCGCGCCGAGGCAGTCAAACGCGGGGTTTTGTTGGCAGGTGGTTTTCCCTTGGAACTTCCGGCTATGAGTCTAGGTGAGGTTA
>Ga0214919_10010359_pt1 | contig 11833 bp, 7 predicted proteins | sample LL1503_MetaG_FD_177994 | JGI IMG/M metagenome (GOLD analysis project Ga0214919, IMG submission 177994) | Freshwater microbial communities from Lake Lanier, Atlanta, Georgia, United States - LL-1503 | ecosystem: Environmental > Aquatic > Freshwater > Lake | place: USA: Georgia | collected 2015-03-15
CCAGGGTTTCTTAGATCAAAAGAAAGATATCGCCAAGGAAATTCGCAAGTCTGTCGCCGCTGCCAAGAAGGCTCTCGAGCCCAAGAAGGTCCGTGCCAAGAAGGAGAAGCTTCCCAAGGCTGACGCTGCTGCTACTGCTGCCAACGCTGAAGCCAGTGACGCGGACGCTCCGCAGCCAAAGCCCAAGCGCGGCCGTGCCAAGAAGCCTACCATTGTTGCTACCGAACAGGAGCCTGATATCGTCGCTGAACTTGTTGCCCTTGCCAACACTCCGCGCACTCCCGCTACACCAGCGGAACAGGACTTGGTTCCCGAGGTAGAACTACCTACAGCTCCTGCTGCTGCCGTCAATGAACCCAAAGTCAAAGCTGAGAAGCCGGCCAAAGCTGAGAAGCTACCCAAAGCTGAGAAGCTACCCAAGGAACCTAAGGAACCCAAAGAACCTAAGGCACCTAAGGAACCCAAAGCTGAGAAGCTACCCAAAGCCAAGGTCGAGAAGCTACCCAAGGAACCCAAAGCTGAGAAGCTACCCAAAGCCAAGGTCGAGAAGCCAGCCAAAGCTGAGAAGCTACCCAAGGCTGCAAAGGCCGTGAAGGAAGTTGTCCGCGTTGCCACTCCCGTCGTTCCTGATTCTCAAGAAGAAGAAGAAGAAGAAGACGAGGCAACGGTTGTTTCCGTCATTGAAATCGGAGGTGTCAAGTTTCTCATCGACGGAGAAGATATCGTCTACGATTTCGAATCCCAGGACGAAATCGGCACCTTCGATCGTGCTACCCAAACTCTTCACAAAAACTAAAAACACTACAACTGCATAACCCTAACCATAAACTAGAAAAACACTACAACTGCATAACCCTAACCATAAACTAAAAAAACACTACACCTGCATAACCCTAACCATAAACTAGAAAAACACTACAACTGCATAACCATAAACTAGAAAAACTATAACTGCATCACTTACATCCCAACTTACTTTTTTTATACCCTCCTGTTGTAACCCAGTCCTAAATATTATTTTTTATCCCTCAAACGGGAACCTAGTAACATTTTTTCGTATCTCTTATGTTATGACAAGGTTCTCATTTATCAAATTGAGAGCCTTGTAAACAATACTATCATTTATCACCTTGATTTTTTTTATTATTTTGACTTTGACTTAGCCCTTGATGTTGACCTGGTTCTTCCTCTTCCTCTTGTTATACGTTCGATGAGAACACTAAAAGATGCACCTTGAGACATAGCGGCTTCATTCTGTCTCATTAGGTCTAGAGGAATGACTCCTGTTCTCTCCTTTCTATACGGATCAGCACCTTCATCCAATAAGACCTCTGCTACTCGTGCGCGTTTAGCCCTACAAGCCTCGTAAAGAGGAGTCTTTCCACTATTAGTGGTTATATCTACCTCAGCGCCCGACTCTATGAGGAATTTTATCGTATCTACGGATATTTTAGAGTTTTATTATGAGTTTATTAAAGATAAATACAATAATCATTTAGTTATTATGGATAATGCAGTTATTCATAAATCCAAAATAATAAGAGAAACGATTGAAAATAGTAAAAATGAATTATTATATTCCGTCCCTTATCATCCAGAAACAAATAGTATTGAAGAGTTTTTTCAGTCAATTAAAACATTATATCAAAAAAGAAAGTCCAAATACATATGAAGATATTTATAATGCAATAAATGAAATATTAGAAACTAAAATAACAAAGGAACATTTAACAAACTATTTGAAACATAGTTATAAAATATACAAATAATAATTATGTTTTTGTCTCATTTTTCTTTTCGGTCGGTGTAATTTTGCAGAAAGATCGGATGCAGACATCGATGTAATCCTTTATATTATAATTCCTAAACTATCAACATATGGTGCAGGAGTAGATTATATATATCTAGGTTCTCAGCATACATTAGTTTACAATTTTAATCTGGATTCTATCTTACTAACCATTCTATCTTATTAACCATTCTATCTTATTACTAACCATTCTATCTTATTAACCATTCCATCTTCTCTGAGAACCTGCAAATAGACTTATCGAGAAATGAGTGAGTGATAGAATTAGAGAAATGAGCGACTTATCAAGAAATGAGTGACTTATCAAGAAATGAGTGACTTATCAAGAAATGAGTGAGTCAGAAATTTAGTATTTGGGTTTGTTTACCATCTTGATTGCGAAGAGAACCTTGAAGCGAACCAACCAAAGAACCTTGATCCGAACCAATCAGAAAACCTTGACAGCGAACCAACCAAAGAACCTTTATCCGAACCAATCAGAAAACCTTGAAGCGAACCAACCAAAGAACCTTGACAGCGAACCAATCAGAAAACCTTGAAGCGAACCTTGATAGCGAACCCTGATCCGAACCAATCAGAAAACCTTGAAGCGAACCAACCAAAGAACCTTGACAGCGAACCAATCAGAGAACCTTGATCCGAACCTTGAAGCTAATCCTGATAGCGAACCTTGATGCGAAGCTAACCCTGATAGCGAACCTTGATGCGAAGCTAACCCTGATAGCGAACCTTGATGCGAAGCTAACCCTGATAGCGAACCCTGATACCGAAGGTAACCTTGATCCGAACCTTGAAGCGAACCTTGAAGCTAACCCTGATCCGAAGCGAATCTACCTTTAGTGTTCTCGTTTTAGGGCAATTTGCAAAAAATTGAAAACTTTTTTTCATCTTCATCCTTTACTGCATGCTACCAAGCAAAAACCTGTCAAAACTATTACCAAGATGTCCCAAACCGCTACCCCCGTCCAAGTTGAACAAGAGATTGTCATGGAGCCCCCAAAGGTGAAGAAGCCTCGCGCTAAGACTCTCCCTTCCAAGTTCTCCACTCTTATTGCATTCGCTTACTGGTTCAAACAGCTACTACGAGAGCAAGCCAACGACTCTGCCGAACACAGCGAGAACCTTCTCGAGCAACTTCACCTTCTCGAATCCGTCGACGAGCAGCAAGCCTTCGTCCAGGGTTTCTTAGATCAAAAGAAAGATATCGCCAAGGAAATTCGCAAGTCTGTCGCCGCTGCCAAGAAGGCTCTCGAGCCCAAGAAGGTCCGTGCCAAGAAGGAGAAGCTTCCCAAGGCTGACGCTACTGCTGCCGCTGCCGCTGAAGCCAGTGATGCGGACGCTCCGCAGCCAAAGCCCAAGCGCGGTCGTGCCAAGAAGCCTACCATTGTGGCTACTGAACAGAAACCTGATATCGTCGCTGAACTTGTTGCTCTTGCCAACACTCCCCGCACTCCCGCTCCATCAGCGGAACAGGACTTGGTTCCCGAGGTAGAACTACCGTCAGCTCCTACCGCTGCCGCCGTCAAAGCTGAGAAGCTACCCAAAGCTAAAGCTGCCAAAGCTGAGAAGCTACCCAAGGCCAAAGCTGAGAAGCCGGCCAAAGAACCTAAAGCTGAGAAGCTACCCAAAGCTGAGAAGCTACCCAAAGCTAAAGCTGAGAAGCTACCCAAGGCCAAGGTCGAAAAGGTTCCCACTCCCGTCCTTCCGCCACCTCAAGAAGAGGCTCAAGAAGAAGACGACGAGGACGAAACCGTTGTCTCCGTCATCGAAATCGATGGCGTCAAGTTTCTCATTGACGGAGAAGATATCGTCTACGATTTCGAATCCCAGGACGAAATCGGCACCTTCGATCGTGCTACCCAAACTCTTCACAAAAACTAAAAACACTACAACCGCATAACCAAAAACTAAAAACTAAAAACTCTACAACTGCACTAACCACTTACCATAAACTACAAAACTAAAAACACTACAAAAAACACTTATCATGAACTACCTTACATCCCTCACCTTACTTTTTTTATACTCTTATTCTATACTATGCCTCCTAAGAAAACACTCAAGGACTGCCCGCCTGGACAGTATAGACATCCTGATACCAATCGTTGTCGTAAAAACGATGCTACTAGAAAATACATTCCTCCTACTACGACTACCACTAATGATACCAACATTACTACTACGACTACCAACATCGGCAAAACCTGTAAACAACCCTGTGAAGTCTCCGGCAAAATTTGTAACCCTAAAACCGGTCGGTGTATCAATCCTCCCACTATTCGTTTTAAACCTCCTTCTCCCATTTTAGGACAAAAAAACGATACCGACATTCTTATACAACCTAATTCTATTGTCCTTTTTTTTGCGTGTCATGGTGCTGAACGTGGCAATTTACTCGACGATACATCTAAATTACTCAAAAGAAAACCTGCTAATGTCCTCGCCGATCTTCAAGAAAACGTCAAGATTACACTCAGTTCTGCTGCCTCTGTCTCCTCTCATGGAACACAAATCTACAATAAAATTGAAGAAGTAAAAAAAAAACTCACTTTTCGTGAGTTAGCAAAAAATTATTTAACAATGTCACTTGTTTGGTCTACCAGTGACAACACAATACTTCTTTTAAGAGACAGTTTTGGATACAATTACGTAACCGACGTTAAAGAAAAAGTAGCATCAGATAGTGAGTTATGTATGTCTTTATCAGATAAAAATTATAAAAAAATAGAAGACATTTTTTTACTTACAAAACAAATTGATTTTAAACATCCTGAAGTAGCTAAACAGTTTTTAGCGTCTATTATTCCACTGCCCGAATTATCCTATTATTATGATAATAAGTTAAACAAAGATTTTTATGGCGATTTATTCATCTATCTCTCTTTTTTTCATAAGATTATGATTGAACAAAAAAAGATTGTCTTTGAAGATAACAATGATAAATATGATGATTTGGACTTATATAATAACGATGAAATGGCCGCCATCAATGAAATGATACAATTTTACTGCATTGATAATCCTAATCATAGAATTACTGATTCTATGTATTATCATTGTCGACTCGTTGTCAAAGATATTTTTGACAAATCTATCGGCAAAATGTATGACGAACCGTATATTAAATACCTTAAAGAATATTTTGCTAATAAACCCGCTAATGAAAACGACCTGAACGATCGTCTATTGTTCGCCGATAAAAATAACGAAAAAATCGTTGACGTTACCATGGATGAACATAGTTTGGATAGATGGGTTCAGTTTAAACCTAATTCTAATGAAGTTAAGAACAGAACCTATGGTTGCCATATTATCAAGGCTTTTCATAATGGAACCTCTTTTTGCTCTGCTGTCAATGATTATACTACGGAACAGTTCGTTGAAGCTGATCGTGATTACAATCGTGGTAAGGTTATAGAAGGATACAATTATGATAACAACGAACAATATTTGCTTTCTGATCGGAATCCTTTCATCCAGGATATTATTAAAACAATGACTAAGGCACAAGAAAAAACTATTAATACTCTTCTTTTTAAAATGGTAAGAGGCCAATCTTATCTTTCTCATGTCATTGCTCTATGTAAATTATTAGGATTTGTTAAAATATATATTACTGATACTTCATGCAGACCTAATTGGGATCAAAAAAGTTTAAATATTGCCATGCGCCCTAGCGAAGCTACTAAAAAAGGCTATCAAATTTTACCAGATAACCCTATCCTTGGTGATACCGTTCATTTTGCCTTACCCGATCTAGTCAATGGTCGAGAAAAATGGAGTCAGCAACCTGGTAAAATTATTGATATGGTAAAAGGTAATGATGGTAACTATACTTATACTATTAATACATCTGCTACCTTTTCCGGTGTCAAGGTTGTTGAACCTGTCAATAAGGTTATCAGTTCTGCGCAAAAACGCCCTATTCAATTTGAGCAATTGAGTAATAATACTAGTTGGCATGCTAGTGCTGAAGACTATGAACAGTATAGAAATAATGACAATGATAATGACAACTTTGTTGCTGTTGTGGGCGATTCTGTTAACTTCATCATCCCTGAAACCGGAACCTGGTCTTCTAGACCTGGTAATATTCTTCGTGTGTTTACTAATTCGACAGGCGTTTCCTATGATATTGAAGTTCCTGGTGATACCTTTGACAATGTTCTCAAAGTAGAAGATTTTATCAAAATGAGAACCTGGACCGGCGGGAAAGGTAACAAAAAGAATAATGAAAAGAAGAATGCATCACGGAAAAAACGATGTCCTATTCTTGGTAAACAACGAATATCTGTTACTAGGAAACATTCTTAATTCCAAATAGTCTTACTTTTTCTACTCTTATTATGTTGCTAGTCCAAGAAATAAAAACTTATTATATATAATATAATTTCTACTTGTATTCTATATTATGTCTACTAAAACTCGAAAAAATAATTTTGAACTATTATCTAGTATTTCTCCGTCACCATCTCCGACGCCTCCTCCTACTCCTACTCCTACTCCTACATTTAATCAACCCAATTCCATTGTTCTCTTCTTTTTTTGCCATGGTGTAGAAACAGAAAATCTAAAAACAAATCTCAATAAATACCTTACTGAATTTGGTGTAAACGATAAAAATACGACTAATATATTAAAACACGATGTAAAACTTACCCTCTCTTCTGCAGCATCAGTATCATCGTTTAGATCATCTATTGTAAATCCAATCGGTCAACAAGTTAGATTCGGTGACTTACAATTAATAGAAGACGAAGCAAACATAATTCAGTATATTGATACTGTCTATTCTATCGATTTCACTAAAGATATCATCCTTACTTCAAAGAATTACTTTATTCTTAGATATACGTTGGTCAATGATAATGATATCAAAACAATTAAAAATGTATTTCGGCTGGCCTCAACCATCAATTTTGACCTACCCCATCAAGAAGTAAAATCTTTATTAGAGAGAAAAATTAGACAACCCAATCAAATCGCGTATCTATCCCGTGAAGAATTCAATAGTGAAAAAGATTATCTACTGGAAAAACAAAAGTTATTGACAGAGAACGAACTATTCTACGAAGATTTAATAAAATATCTATCCTTCTTCAAAATGCTTTCTAAGATAGAAAGAAAGGGCCCTGTGTTAAATATCGTTAAAAATAATCCACTTTTAACAAAATACAACTATACTAACATAGCTGCAATTAATGAAATGATTCAATTCTATTGTATTGATAATCCCGACCATAGAATTACAGATGCAATGTATTATCACTCAAAACAAATGATCAAATATATGTTCGACTCGGCATGGACCAAAAAATATTCTACATCATACTTAGATAGACTTAAAAAAGAAAAAGAAGCGAAACAACCTACTTTCTTCACAAAATTTGTATCTTTTTTTCAAAAGACAAAAGTAGCAAACGACGAAGAGGAAGAAGACGATATTTTCGACACTATTTTAACATTTGGTGATCACAACAATGAAAAAATTATAGATGTTACTATGGATCAACAAAGTTATGATAGAAATATAGGATTTTCAAATTCATCTAATCCTACGGATACAACCCCTTATGGTAATTACCTTATTAAAGCATTTCATAACGGCGTTTCGTATTGTTCAGCTGTAAATAATAATCTTACACAGGATATAAAGGACGCAGAGTCAAGAGAAACCTTTGTTATATTCAATCGAGCCTTGGAAAATGTTATCGTTAAAAAATGTAATGTCCAAATGCCAAATCGAATGATATACTTTCATGTTCTCGACACAAACGGCATTTTATCCTATGACGATATACATAAACTTAATGGCGACATACTTTATTTAATTGGGTTTACTGATGAAGACTCTGATAAAATATTGGCAGAAAAAGAAGCCCTTATAGGTTTGGGAAAACTCCAGTTTTATGTTTTATATGGAGAAAACCAACATGTTTATGAGAACGAAGAATTCTTGCTCAATTATCATAATCCCTTTATAAAAAGAATCGTTGATAATATGTCCGATCAAAATATAAGTTATAAGATCATTCAACGGCTTGAACGAGAACATTTCTATTTAAGTGAGATTATAGCAATTTGTAAAGCTCTTGGATTCGAAAAAATATATATCTCCGACGCTTCCTGTAGACCTATTGTCGACGAAAATAAATTAGGGGTTGCAATGAGACCTAGTCCTATGAATTATAAAACGATTAGACCCGATGAACCAATGGTGGGAGATTTGGTAAACTTCAGATTACCAAAGTCAAGCAAATGGAGTTCTGTGCCCGGTAAAATTATACGCAAAAGTAAAGCTGGGTATGTTATCGACACATCTCACCAATTCAAAGACGTGACACAAGTGAACGGACGCCCTACTCTGGGTTCTCGCGTATCATTTGTCGACCCAGAAACGGGCATTTGGAACAAAGATAAAGGAGTTATCACAAAAGTAAGAGGAGGTGTATACGACGTTGACGTAATAAAAGAACCTATTACTAAAGTCACGAAGGTAGAAGATTATATTAAAATGCGATCTTGGTTTGGTGGAGGTGGTATTCTTACCAACAACAACAACAGGACTCGATCAACGAGAACCGGCGGTGGCACACGTAAACTATAAGTTATGCATTTTTATAATCTTTATAATTCTATATATATGGATAACAATTTCGTAAACTCATTTCGTAAATACTATAAAGATACAATAAGAGAAAATTTCATAAAGGTATTTCCTAATCTTATTGTCAACGGCATTGCGTTTGTTGTAGTCTATAGTTTTGCCAGTTTTGCCTGCAATTATTCCATAAATTATATTGACAGAATGGAAGGTGCAAATAATAAAATTTTGTTAAAAACGCTAAGCACAACCTTCTTTTATTTTGTTATTTTTTCTACCATTCTCTTTATTTTAGTCAACTTTGGTTTCAATTTGAACACAGTATTGGTTTTGTTAGGTAGTGCCGGTTTAGCTATAGCTCTCTCCTTAAAAGATAGCATTAGCAATGTTTCTTCCGGGATGATGATTCTATTACTAGAATATTTCAATATCGGTGACTTGATCGAAGTTAACGGAACAACTGGATATGTTCAAGAATTTAATCTTTTGGTTACATCATTAAGAGATTCAAACGGAGTCTTAATCAATATTCCAAATAATACAATCGTGAACGGGGTATTAACTAATTATACTAAAAATAAAAACCTTAGTGTGTATTTTTACATAAACGTGTCAAATTATGACCAGACTACTGATATTAAAGATTTATCTGCAAAAATTGTAAGCTTACTTAAAGAGAAAAGCACATTTGCTACAAATAAAGACCAAATTAAAGTTATCGTTAACGATATGTCGAAGGAGGGCACGCTACTAAAAATTAAGATACCTATCGAAAGTAAAAATTTCATCGCTGCGAAAGATGAGGGCCAAATGCTTGTTCGCGAATTAATAAAGAATAGTAAAGTCAATTTAGTAGATTACTATTATAAAGATCAACCGAAGTAAACGGTTCGTTACAAAGACGACCTAGAAATGAAAGTTTTTTACTCGCATAAATAACTACGTCTTTATCTCCAATATTCTTGTTTTCATTATCAAAAATAAATAATTACTGCTTCGCTAAAAAATTGAAAACTTTTTCGTGAAGCCTTCAAATGTAAGTCACAGCAAAAAAACAATTTACGAATATGTCTGGATTTGATAACGCTGATTCTGCTATTGGTAAGCTAGCTACGTTGATGAGTATGTATCCAGACGACCAAGTTGAAATGACAGATGAAGAAGAGGCTGCGAGGGATGCAGAAGCTCTCAAAATCGTTGCTGAAATGCAAGAAACCAGTGCTGTCATACTGCAGGAGAAAGAGAAGCGTGAAACTCCCTTTACGAATATGTCTGGATTTGATAACGCTGGTTCTGCTATTGGTAAGCTAGCTACGTTGATGAGTATGTATCCAGACGATCAAGTTGAAATGACAGATGAAGAAGAGGCTGCGAGGGATGCAGAAGCTCTCAAAATCGTTGCTGAAATGCAAGAAACCAGTGCTGCTGAAAAGAAACGTGTTCTCGTTGTTGGGCGAAATAAGAATGTCACAAACGAAGAATTTGATATGCGTGATAAGACAGAAGATTACAAAGCGGCAGAAGTATGGTCTATTATACAAACGTTGATGGCTGACTAGAAAAAATCAAACGGTAAATAATATGATTACATTTTCAACGTTGAAAGAAACATGAAAAAAATTGAAAACTTTTTTCATGTTCGTCATCTTCGTCATAGCTCTAAGCAAAAAACCGATAACAACAAGAACTATTAGCAAAATGTCTGTCCCTCAGCACTTTGACCCCACCTTCTCTGGTGAAGTAGATGTCCACCATTTGTGTGGTGCCACCTACAAAGGACAAATCAAGAACGGCAAACGTCACGGACAAGGAAAATTGACCTACGCGAACGGCATTGCATATCACGGCAATTTCAAGAATAACAATATTCACGGCGACGGGTCCCTCCTCTTTCCCAACGGCCATACATTCAAAGGAAAATTCAAGAACAATGTGCTGCTACCGGAGAAGTTGGGCACCTACGACTTCAGCGATGGCAGCCGACTATTCGGAAAGCCCGAAGGCAAAATGTCCGAGTTTCTCAAGCAAAGCATGGACAACCCCGTTCTGTGGCCGCTTCGATTTTACTGCCCAGTGTCTAGACATATTTCTACGGAGCAGTATCAGCTTATGAAGGAGATCGATGAGGAAATCATCGTTGAGAAACGTCGTTTGCTTCGCTTTGAGGCAGCCGCTGCTCAAAATGATAGTCGTCCGGCTACGACACTTGGGGTTATCAAAAGATGGGTTGGCGAACGAGAAGAGGATGTGAAGAAATATGACTCGCTAGCTCAAGGCTGGTATAAAGAAAAAGAGGAAGGTGAGGAGGAAGAAGAAGACGAAGACAATCATGATTATAGAGTGGATACATTACAAGATGATGGCAGCGAAAAACCAAATACTCGCTATGATTACGAATACGATCCCGACTATACTGGATACCAACAAGCTCTTGAAGATTGGGGCTTTAACGAAGCGCGCAAAGAAGGTCTTAAAAGACTTGCAAAAAAAGAAGAAAGAAAAAGAAGACGTGCATCAGCATCAGGATTAGAGTCGGAATCGGAATCGGAACAGGAGGAATCATAGCCATTGGAACAGATGGCTTGGTTCCAGAAATACGAGAAAGGCCTTGCCTACCTCCGACAAGGCTAGAGAAGCGCAAAGAACAGAAAAATAGTAGATAAGAATAGATTAGTAACTTTAATACGAAAAAATATAAATAAACACTAGAAATATTTCAATGTAAAAATTGAAATTTTTTCTTACCAAGTAAGAGATAAAAAAGATTGGGCTAAAATGCAGTCATCGAAGAAGGCATTGAATGATTTTCGAAAAAAAGGCACGCATCGGAAGAATAAGACAAAAACAGTGAATTCCTGCTCTTCAGGAATGGCGGAGAAGTGTTTCGGCTGTTTATTCACCGCGCCTGTTCTGATGGTGTGGAAAGGTTGGGATTAATGCGGATCGCGGTCTCATCGTTATAACAAAAAGGTTACCATATCTTCACCTCTCCCTCCCAATCATATCTCTTTGAAATTTGAAATTTATCCTTTTTTGGTATCATTAAAACACCAGTAGTCAAGAATGCTATAGAAAAGACGACATTTCATATATATATTGAGCGGATCATTTACAAGAAAAAATAGATTTTTTTATGCTCTTTTTTTGCATTGTGCGCATCTTCCGTTGCGTTTTTCTTTTATTACCACCAATAAGAACTCCAGGATATAGTTTAGCTAGATCATCTAATTTTTTTCGTTCTGGAGAGTTAAGAACTTCTTTTGTTAATGGATTCTTCTTGAGAATCATCTTTATAATTTCAGGTTCTATACCTATTTTTTGTATGGCAAAAACGATTGTTCGTGATGTATAATCTACATTTTCTTCATGAACAATTGCGCCATTCTCTATTAGTAAACGACAAAGTTCTACATTGTTTC
>Ga0214919_10010361_pt1 | contig 11833 bp, 10 predicted proteins | sample LL1503_MetaG_FD_177994 | JGI IMG/M metagenome (GOLD analysis project Ga0214919, IMG submission 177994) | Freshwater microbial communities from Lake Lanier, Atlanta, Georgia, United States - LL-1503 | ecosystem: Environmental > Aquatic > Freshwater > Lake | place: USA: Georgia | collected...
TCGCCACAGCCAACGCGGCCATTTGGTCAAAAAGCGGCGTCAGATCCGGGAACTGGCTACACAATCCCTCGATGACCAGATCGCCTTTATCCCAGAACTTGTCGTCTTCTTCCTTCAGCTCCACATAGCTGTTCTTAATGAGATGATGCAACTTCTCCCAATTCTCCGGCTTTTGTTCGATGGTCTTCCAGTGGAAGCCCTGTTTCGCATTCATTTGCTTTTTCTGTTGTAGTTGTTTTTCGTAAGAGGGTAAAAAATGAGTTTAGCCAATCAATTTTTTGTCAATTGGTCAAGACAATGTTTCTCCTACACGAGACCTCTTCTGTCGTTCAGTTTTTTTTTTTCTCGGGAACGGAGACGAAACACGACTTGTTATCTTTCATGTCCGTAAGAGACGAATGAATGAGGGGCACCACCGATTGAGCGATCCGATCCGTCATCATGGTATCGTGGTGCTGTGTATCGGCCTCCCAGGCCTGCATCCACAATTTCAGACGAGCCGTTTTTTTCAACATGAGGATATCGGATCGCTTCTGCATACTAATCACATCGGTATCTCTGTAGAGAAGATGCTCTAAATAATCTTGGAGTGCTTTATATCGACATATATCGAGAGTAAGAGTGGGTTGGTCTACCAAGAGAAAGACCAGATCGCCATCCTGGACATCGTCAAGCGCGGCGCGAACCACTGGAAACGTAAGAGTATCGTGGTCGGTTTCGAGACGATATCGCTTGAAAAAACGGGAGGCCTTTGCTTTTTCAAAAAGGGATGATTTCTTCTTCTTGTTCTGGTTGTCGGCCACGATTGTAACGACAACGTCTTGTTCCATCATCTGACAGGGACGTATATAATTGGCCAACTCGGGGGATAAAATGTTTTTCAGATTGCGATAGAATTCTCCACCAAAATAAAAAGAAAAGACCTTGGGACAGAGACGATTGTTGGGAAAGTAGGGCTCTTTCATTATGGATTGATAAAGTACCGGATCATTCTCGATTTTCAAGATATAATCGATACAAGCATCAAAATCGGCGTAATCTCGGACATGTACAAAGGATCGTGGATTGAAGAATTCATCAATATCGGGCGCGCCAAGATAAATAGGGATGCTCCGTGTGAGCATTGGGGTCCATATTTTCTCACTGATGTATCCAGGGATCGGATCATTCTCAAAAGAAATCACGAATTTATAATCCTTGTAAATATCCGTATTGTTCTGCCACCATCCATTCCTTTTATACGCCTTGTTGTAGCACCTGCCCAGATTGTGTACACGATTTCCTGTCCTTGCCTGCATTCGCTCAAGAAAAAGCTTGCGATCGCGCACGCCCCGATACTTGTCTTTGCAATTCGAATAGATGAAACAGCAAAAATGTTTTTTGGGTGGGATCTTTTCCTCGGGTTGCTTGATGAGCACCGAGGGATGAATCTTGATTTGACGGAAGCTATAGACGAAATACGGTAGATAAATATGAGGAGTACCGGAAGGAACCACGGCGTATTTCTTGGTCGTGATGATCGCATCGACCCCTTCCATATTGTGAATGGGATTTGGCTCGCCATCCAGAATGAGAAGAGAACGACCCTGGAGTTTCTTTCTCCATAGTTGTGTGTTTTCCAAATATAGGTTGTGATAGGGAACAATATAACCGATGGAGTCGTGTTTCATACATCCAAGAAAGATCTGTTCGTGGTTGGTACGGATATAAATATCGGATACAGGAAGATTGCTAATCAGAAGATTTTCGGTCATCAAGGACCAACGGAGGAGATAAAAACACCATATCCCTATGAGAAAAATAATCATGATAAGAAATAAAGGAATTGTATTCATCGTTTTCGGTCTCTTTTTTTTCTCCCCCGCAGAAAAAAAAATATTTTTAGCAATTAAAATAAGAGGGATTCTTGTCTTTGCATCCCATTTTTGTACAACAAGGAGTACCATGATATCCCACTCGTAAGGCTTCTTCAAAAGATTTTGATGGGCCAAAACTTGGTGGTTTCATATACTCTTTGACTCCATCCTTTATATAACAATAATATTTCTTGCATAAATCATTGTAATCTTTATTATCTGGACTATAGGAGCTGTTTAATTGATTATAGAGTCTCATTTTTTCTTTCTCTTTGATATGACGTTTTAAACATTCCCGATATTCATATTCCCGATCGCCTTTATTGCAATTTATATTTCCGTAGGATTTCGCCAGTTTTTGTAATTGTTCCAATTGTTTGACAAGTCGTTGTTGTGAGGCTCGTTTTTGTGCTGCTCTTTTTTTCATTGCTTGTTGATGCGCCATCATTTCTGCAATTTCTTCAAAATCCTTTTCAAGCGATTCTCTGCAGTCGTTATCCTTTACCGATTCGAGGCTTGCCTTTTTATCTTTATAATTGACGATCGCCAATATGTTTTCGATATCATCAGTACTATAAAGCCGTGAAGAGCCTAAGCCAAAATAGGTTTTTTTTTTCAAGTCTTCCAAACACCTTTTGTAATTGATGAAAGAGGTCATTTTTTTCTTTTAAAGGATGGAAAAAAAAATTTATTCACATCTTTCAAAAAAATGCCTCCTTCTTCTCCTCCCTTCATTCCTCCCAATCCCCAGAGACCACCACCGATACGCCTAATCATACATCGTCAGAGACAGAAATGGAGACAGCCCCTTCTTCCAAATTCTTATTCTTGGCGTTATTAATAGAGATGAATTCAACGGCCAGTTTGTCCAAATATTTCTTGGCATCCTCGTTGGATTTCTCCACGGGGCTTTCCAAGGTCTTCTCGGAAGAAAGAAGCAACAAGTGGGAATAATAGGAATTGTTTTCTACGAGGGCATCCGGCATGACAAAAAGATCCAGTTTATTAAAGTCCGGTTCATTCACACTTTGCAACATCTGTTCCGCGACCTCTTTACCCCTGACAAATTGGAGAATCGCCTTGGTAAAGAGTGGTCGGTATTCTTCCACCAGGCGTCCCTGAAATTCGCTGATATCTTCCGCTGTCAATCGGATCTTGATACCGGGTTTCTGGAAGCGGAGCAAAAGCACACAGACCTTCTGGAAGCATTTGGTCAGATATTGTTGGACGAGGAATCCGAGACCTACCGAACTGATCTTCATGTAGTGATCACTGCGCATCTTTTCGACACAGAGCCAAATGACACAAGAAAGGATTCCAAAGACAATAGAAAAGACCACCCAGAAACCAATCTCGAAATTCATCATAAAAGTAACACGAATTAAAAATTAAATTGTTTTATAATCCGGAATATTATTAATTTTTAATTGGACAAAAAAAATTTTTGTTCTATTAAGAATAGAGAATCATGACCGAAGAAATCAAAGTATTGATCAATTCTGCTCCTAATCTTGACCCGTTTATTCCTCAAAAAGGCGGGATCTACTTGGGAGACTTTTTCAAAGCCATTTTAGGGCCAGATACCAAGCTACAGACGAGCGATGAACCATGGGTGGATCAGGAAACCAACACGATTATCATTTCCAAAATACCCTCTGTGAGCGGTAATGTAGATGCGACTTACTATAATCGTGCAGGTAGCCAATTTTGTACATTCTCGGATGAGAATTATCGTTTCTTCAAGGGGAATGGTCTGCCGTCTACTCCCATGGGTATTTTTCCCGTTCAAGTAGGGACCCCTGCCTATTCTTACTACGCGGCGGCTCCAGGAGGGCATAATCCGTGTACAGGGATACCTGGCTCCGATTATAGCAGTGCAGCTGCCATTCCGGTGTGTACCTATGACCTTGATATCACCTTAACGAGGCATCCAAGGTACAATGACACACCTCAACCCATCAATTCTTTGATTATTGGCGTCACGCTGACGGGTACGCTGTGGCACGCAGAGATCGCCGATGCCTCTCAAGGCGCTTGGTATAATCCTATTTCTATCCTGCCCTTGGATGAATGTTTTGGACATCCCTACAGTCAACAATATCATTTGCATGCCTATTCTTGGAAATGCCTTCCTGGTCTGGGGACCGAATATCCCTCTCCTCTGGTTGGTTATGCATTAGATGGATTTGGTATATACGGCCCCTACGACAAGGATGGGAACATGATTACGAATGAACAGCTGGATGAATGTCACGGTTTGATTTCCGAGGTGATGTGGGAGGGTAAACTTACGATGATCTATCATTACGTCTTGAACAATGAATATCCTTATTGTATTGGTGCCTTTCGAGGGGATGTTAATTATGACCTTGCTCTGGGGAACACTCCCAGACATGGACCGCATGGCCATTAGAAAGTTTTGAATCACGATTTCTGAAAGACGACGATGCCGGTGAGATATTCTGCAAGAGATATCTGCTCTTTTTCCAAAACAACAATAAGCATGGGATATTCCTCCGAGTCTTCCTGAAGATAATGTTGAAGCATAGCCTTTGTCATTCGTGTATTATTATCAAAATATCGCTGGATACATTCGACGGCTGTATTCAACAACTTTTCTTCCAATCGAAAGGGTCCCAGTTCCGTTATGGAACGCTGGATATCCACTTTCTGACCTTTTTTGTCTGGATTGTAAAAATCTCGCTGCGCCAGTTTATAACCTTTGCCTCCTGGGCGATAAAGAAAATCATTTTCCCGTTGTTGGTAGGGTTTTATTTTTTCCGGCAAATCAAGATACGTCTCATCAGAATCTTTAATAATATAATCATCTCCAGGACTCGCACTCTGAGTTCTTAATTCTGGAAAAACAATCTCTTCTTCTTCGTCCGTAATATCAAATTTCCACTTGATAAATTCAATGATATCTCTTGTACTAATATACTGGGCGTTAAAATATTTCCGTTGAAATGATTCAATATTAATATTTGTATTTTTTTTTGGATCTCTTATCTTGTCAATCAACTTTCTTTCATATCGTAATATTCGATCGACATCCTTTGTAGAATATATTTCTCGTAAATGGGAAATCGTAGCGTCCAATTTAGAAATCCGTTCTTCTAAGTTTAAGAAACGCTCTCTTATTTTGAATCGAGATGAAGATTTGTATCCTAAATATGGAAACTTATATACCCATTTATTGAGTCGAAATTGAAACAAAAAAACATCCTTTGGGTTTAGTATTTTATGAGTAAAGGCTGCAATCTCTATAAAGGGAACGTTTTTATTCAACCATTCGGCGAGCGCTTGTAATTTTTCTTTCGATTGCATTGCAGAACGTGATTTTTTATATGCAAAAAAAAAAATTTCTATCCTATTGACAATTCAATCCGCATAGCAACACCCCCAACCCCTTTAGCCTATTTAAAGCGCGCTCAAGCCAACTCCCTAACACGCCTATCTCAGCGTGTTTTCTTTTCCTACCTTACCGTCCACCCTGTAGAACCGGGTGGTAAATGATGTTGGATGAAAAAAACATGTTTTTTTTTGGGTGGATGTTGAAAAAAAAAACCTTTTCATAATTTTTGATTTTTTGAAAAAAATCCAAATACTTTTTTTTTGGATTTTTCAAATCTTGAAATGGACAAATTATTTTATTTCTCTTTTCTTTCGGTAATCGCCCGTCTCCGCTACCATAGAGACAAGCCCCCTTTAGCCTATTTAAAGCGTGCCAGCTCCCACTAATGCCTATATTTACACGTCTTTTTCTTTTGCCCAACAACACACCCAATCAAAAATGAAAATTTTTTTTCTTTACAAAGTTAAACCATGATCAAAAAATATTACATGGAGATGCTCTCGGGTCCTCGTTGTTACAAGACCGCGCAGAAGCAATCCGTGGAAATGAGGAAGCAATACGCGTCCTCGTCCCTGGTTGGTACATTATCCCCAAAAGAGATCAAGACTCTCTTTCTGGCACCCTTATTATATCATTATCCGGAAGAAATGATGATTCCCACCACCTTGCGAGATAAAGCTTGTCTCATGATGACCGCCATCCTTGGCTACCATGGCGAGAACGATCAAGACATTTCCCATCTTCCCACAGTCAATGACTATTTAAAAGAATTTGCAGATTTTGCCGAGAAGGATCGAAAAGAGTTGCAATCCACGTTGTTTCACAATATGTGGGAACTTTCGAATCTGTCCGTGAACGACGAGGACTCGATCGTAAAGTGTGCGGTAGAAAAATTGGAGAAACAGATTCAAGAATTGGGGTGGTTATCAGACTACGAGGTCTACCGTCAGGAAAAGAAGAAAGAAGCAGTGGATCGATTGTGGACAACCATGGATCGTGCTTTCTGGGATGCGTTCCATGATTCTCTACGACAACAAGAGTATTCGCTTCTGGAAAAAACCGTGATCGAAGTGCGTGATTTGATGATGGAAATCCCTCATCCGTCGTTGACGGATCGTGGTAAACCCTTTCTTGAAGATCTGTTTCAGGGACTGGAACAGAATCCATGGTGTGAAATCAACGAGGCTCACGCTCGTAATCTCTTTATTAGTCTCCTCCAATATTTAAAAGAGTGTGATTCGGTGGCAATGGAAAAGGTGTATGAGTCGGCCAAGAGTGATCTTGTGGCGTGGAAGGATGTTGCGGAATTGGTGTCCAAGGGTTTTCAATCGGTGTACGGACTTCTTGTGCAATTGCGTGCCAAAATACAGGTGATCCGTATGCAATCGACTCAACCGCAATTATAATTATAATTGGGATTGGCGCAGTAAGATAGGGGAGGAAGAGGACATACAGGCGGGCAAACAGGCGCGCAGTACGAAGAGCGTATCGGTCCACATCCGGTATTACATGGATTTCCCCAAGGGACATAAAAGAACCGATAGGGATCTCCATAACCTCCACCACCATAGCCACCATAGCCACCAAAGCCACCATATCCGCCATACCCACCTCCATACCCACCGCCAAAACCACCTCCAAAATCACCATAAGGCGGTGGTGGTGGTGGAGGATAAGGGGGATATTGTGGTGGATAATTATAATGGTAAGGAGGCGGTGGTGGTGGAGGTGGTGGCGGTGGAGGTGGTGGCGGTGGAGGTGGTGGAAGTGGTGGTGGAGAGGGAGGAGTCGTGACGCTCACATTGACATTGACGGTTGGGGGAGTGGGGAGATGCAATTGAGAGATCTGGATAGATCGACACGCATTCATCAAGGAATTAAAAAAAAAAATTGATTTATAATAATAATAAAACAAAAAAAATTGTCTACAAATTGAACACATTTCTTTGAATGAAAAAACCCGTGTTTGTGCTTCGGAACATAGATGTTAATATATTAGATGTCCGATACAATGTAGCAAGTCTCGTAAAAGAAGAATCCAATCAGCAAGAGGATATGTTGCATCAACAGCAACTGCAGAAGACTAAGATCACCGATATTACCGACAAGGATGATTCCAATTTCTTTTCCTTTCTTGATGAGTCCAAGAAAGATCACCAGTGTGTATTTACCATGCGTTCCTATCTGAACCAGGAATTGCTTCCCGAATCCACCAGTCTCCACTGCTTTTGGTGTCGACATTCGTTCCAATATCGTCCTATTGGATGTCCGATCGAGTATGTTCCACCACGAGTATCGAAATCATATCATTCAGAAATCACCAAGGATCGTTATGTTCTCCGAGAGAACATTACGCCTCAACAGGTCCGTATGTTGGAAGTGCATCAGAAACGACAACAGGAATCACAAAAAGGAGCGATGGATGCATCTGCGGAATCCACCAACCCTTTTAATACTACGAACACCACCTCCACGATCACGGATGCCGAATCAAACATCCAATATTCTATGGTGGACAATGATTATTATCTCATGGACGGTCTGTTTTGTTCGTTCAATTGTTGCTTAGCGTACATCAAGATGAATCAAAACAACCCCTTGTACGCCAATTGTGAAGCTCTCCTGAATCGGATTTATTATGTGGTCTTTGGTCCACGGAGTCTACCGTTGATTGAGGCCCCCAGCTGGAGGCTTCTCAAAAATTATGGCGGTCATGTCTCGATTGAAGATTACCGCAAGAATTTCTACAAAGTCGAGTATCTGAGCGCCGACAATGTCATCTATCCCTTCCCCAAATCGAAATGCATCGGGTTTCTGTTTGAACGAAACATCAAACTCTGAAGAACATGTTGCTGTTGCATTGCCTATTTTTTTATAACGATAAAAAAATCATGGATTCTACATTATCTCTTTCGTTTCTTGAGGATTCTTCGAACTTCTTCCATTTCATCCGCATTGAACAAGCCATTTTGAACCATAATATCCAGGCTTCCATCGTGTAAACGCTTTCCGATTGCACGACCATAAAAAATACTCTGAAAAAAAAGGATTAATACATATATACTCTTTCTGCGAAAAAACCGAAAATGAACGGGAACAATTACATCGGTACGTGTCTTGGGATCGAAATCAATCCTTGTGAAAGTTTTATCCGGTCCTGGTAGCATTTTTTCAAATTCCCTCAAAATAGTGTTTGTAAAAATTTTCAATTCTCTTCCACAATAATATTCCGCTATTTCCAAGAAATTAGACATTTCTTGCCTATCCGTATAGGGTTGATAGACAAACCATTCCAGAATAAAAACGGTCATGATGAGCTCGGGACGAAACATGGGATGATCAAAACCAGCAAATTTGAATCCAACACGGGTTGCATAGGGATTTAACAATCGTCGAAAAATCGGTTGATACATCTCCACAAGTTGTAAACGCGTATCGATTCCTTGAAGAGGATCCATAGCAATCAATTGGTGCATGTCATAGACGGTTCGTAAGACCTCTCGACCAAAAGGTTCATAAACAAAATCGTATAGAACAGGTGCCATCTCTTTTAACAATTTCATGACCACAAGACGAGTTTTATTCTGTTCCTCCATAAACATCTTCTTGTAAATCCACATCTCGAGTACCTCTTGAATTTCTTCTACGGTAAGCAAGCGATTACTGAAATCGGAGGGATAAGCAGGTAGGAGTGCGTTGTTATTAGCATCGAAATTCTCAAAACCTTTGGACCACTTTATAATGAGAAACTCAGGATCGGCTATAAGACCCATGCGCTTGTTTTGATAGCGCAGAAAAACTGGAATTTGTTGCCACGTGGTCTGCCCCGCCTTTAATTGAAAATTGACATACTCTTCCATAGTCCACCTTTCACGCACGGCGGATGTGGTATGGCTATTCTGGACAAGTAAAAAACATCGAACGATTTGCTCCACCTCGGTTTTTTTGCTGGTTCCAATCACTTCAACTGCTTTAAGAAAAAAGGACATGGCAATTTCAGCGGGAATCGTTTCTATTAATTGATCGATAAGTCGTTTTTGCCAATTGACATCACGGGTCGTCATACGAATCACAATTTTATCAGGTAAAATTTCAACGACAACCGTACTCATTTTTTCTTCCGTAAGAAAAAATAAAAAAAATTACAGGATCGATCCCCAAAAAAAAAACTGAAGCCCAGGGATCGCTTTTCCCCTTGAAAAGGATTGACTTGTTGATTCTCTCTTTTTCGTCTTTTGTTTAATACTCACCATCCTCTCACCCTCCCCCCTCCTTATTTTTATATACAGACAGACAACAACAAACCAAAAACAAAACCAAAAATGGAGAAACCAAACTGGATGACGCTGGCGGTTGAAGAGACGGCTACCTACCGAGTGACCGCGGATGCGCTCAAAGCTCATCAGATGAAACATTCGTTTCCAAACAAGGCCCTCGCCAGGGATTTTGTCGGGTCGTTATCATGGCCATGGGAGATGCCGTGGCGCAAGGAGCAACGCGAGGTCATCGATTGTTTCTTTGGCGGACAGTACAATGAAATCATCGTTCAGGCCATCTTTGGTGGTGGCAAGACCACCATGATGCTTGCCATTGTCTTTATGCTCTGTCTACATGATCAAGAGCGTGTCTCACAAGTGTTTATCTGCGCCTTTAACATTGGCATCAAGAACGAGATCAAAAAGAAGACGCGTCCCATTGGCCGCTTCCGTGTCAAGACCTTTGATTCTCTCATCTATAACTGCTGTGCCGAACTCGGTTATGAGGATCTTCGTCTTCTCAACTTTGAAGCCAAGCGTCGCTTTGTCCGCGAGAATCTGGGTCGCTTGAAACCCGACGAAAGTATCCGCTACGTCTTTATCGACGAGACGCAGGACCTGGAGAGGCAATGTTATCCGATTCTCAAGACGCTTTTCCCGCGCGCGCGGTTCATGTTTGTCGGTGACGTCTTCCAATCGATTCAAAAGGAGCCGCGCGAATCGCTCATGTGGTATTTTCTGAATCGTCCTGCCCACGACACACAGAAAGTATTCCGCATGATTGACACACCTCGTGTCCCTGTCCCCATCCTTAACGAGATTAAAGAGGCACTGGTCCAATATTATCCCGAGTTCCGACCTACTATCGATCGCTGGCACAGCAGTTCGACCTTTGAGACGACGACACGGATCTCCTGGGAGTCGTTTGCGACCTACAAGTCGGTGTACAAGCGCGTGGCCGAGAAACTCCAGGTACTGGAGCCCAAAGACACCATGGTGTTGACGTTTAGTAGCGCAATCACGGTTCGTGGGAGTCTTGGTGATGTAGCCCGCTTCCGTCGTTTCCTACAGCGCAGTGGCTACGAGCTCAATCTCAATCACAAGAGGATGCAAGATGATCGATTGTTTCTTACGACGGCCAACTCGTCCAAGGGTCTGGAGCGCAAACACGTGCTGTGTGTGCTGACGTTTCCTCTGGAGCTGGCCTTTGCGAATTTCAGCAATGACCTGGTGATGAATCTGATCACGGTCGCGCTATCGCGCTGTAAGGAGGATATCACCTTCTTTGTGCCAACGCATGTCGATCGCTTCAGCAAGGTGCTGGACTGTTTTACGAGCTGTCCCCGACCCGCGCACGCACCTCCACCTGAGACGCCCGCTACGACGATCGCCGCCGCAACACAGGCTTCTGAGCCTTGTGACGATCCGTGCGCCATCTGCTTAGAAACCCATACGAAAGGCCAGTCCACGACGCTGGAATGTGGGCATGTTTATGGACAGGCTTGTATCGAGCGCTGGATCAATGCTTCCAACAGCAACAAGAAGTGTCCTACCTGTCGGAAGCAAACTCGTCACAAGAAAAACAAGAAGGTTCCTCGTCCGCAGAGAGACGCCAATGCGTTTGATTATGATCCGACGGACATGCTGGGAATGCTTCAGAAGGAGCATTCCGTGACAGAGGTGCTACGCCAGAGCATCCTTCGTTACGAGACGCGTCAGATTCTCTTGCGTTACTGTCGTAACGCCATGCAGTGGGATCTACCCAGTTCCAAGATCGAGGGCATTCGTACCGAGGAAGATTGTGCGTTGGCGGGTCTCCTGTTCGAGTCGCTGATTCTGAGTTTGTGGACGGGGAGGTTTCCGGACTCGAGTTTTTCTACGATCCAGCATCATACGGTATTCGCCGAGCACCTGGAGAAGATCCTGAACTGCGAGCGACAGTACCGTGGCTATTGCAGACGGTATGGCGCGGGCATCCCCAACGAAACGGTGCGCTTCAAGGGTGCTTTTCTCTATGCGCAACTGCATCTCTTTGCGCATCAGAAGATCTGGATCCACGCGGATCCGGTCAAGAATCTCTCCCTCTATCGTCGATGGCGACTCATTTTGCCCTCGATCCGTGGTATTGTGGTTCCTGGTGCTCGATCGATCAAGACGCAGGTCAATGCGGGCATGCCGTTGCTGAAGGGTATCATGGATGCGGTGCGCATCCCCCTACCGGCTGGGAGCGACGAGGGTGTTGAGGCGGAGGAGAGGATGGATATTTTTGAGATCAAGGCCAGTCGCTCGTCCGAGTGGAAAGAGGCAACACTGTTACAGGCAGTGTTGTACGGGATCATGAATGGCAAGGCGATCTTCAACACATA
>Ga0214919_10010364_pt1 | contig 11831 bp, 10 predicted proteins | sample LL1503_MetaG_FD_177994 | JGI IMG/M metagenome (GOLD analysis project Ga0214919, IMG submission 177994) | Freshwater microbial communities from Lake Lanier, Atlanta, Georgia, United States - LL-1503 | ecosystem: Environmental > Aquatic > Freshwater > Lake | place: USA: Georgia | collected...
CCATAATGCGTTTGCGCAAGGCACGGTTAGTTAGTGAGTTCAATAATGGGTTGCCAGTGAAGTTAACTTGAGCCAATAACCACTTTCCAGATAGACCTCGTTCAGTGGCAGCCGTGGCTGCAGCCGAAATCTGGTTGGGGGTTAAGCCATCGAGCTCGTCTACGGAGTCAACAATTATTGCTAGATCATTTGTATCGGCTAAGAGATTTTTGGAAAACGTAGTAGAGAGCTTGGAAAGGGCGCCATTGAGTTGGGTTAAACGTGCACGTTGCTGATCACTCAGATGGGACCCGGACTGAATTAAATCTTTGTAGTAGCGCTCGAGTAGCCATGAATCTTCGCTAGTTAAGTTAAGTGAATCTCGCTTGTCATATAAATCTTTGATACGGGCAAAGAACCTTGGATTGAGCATAATCGCATCATGATGGGCAGAGAGCTTAGGTGCGATCTCAGCACGCATCGCCTCTAATGCATCGTTAGTATCGCTAGAACTCTTGTTGAAAAAGACCATTGAAACGCGCTCTAAAATCTTGCCACTCTTTTCTAAGGCAACGATCGTATTTTCAAAGTTCGCATCCCCTGGAGTATCGAGAATTGTTTGAACCTCAGCTAACTGAGCTTTCATACCCTCATAGAAGGCAGGCAGATAGTGCTCTTCTTGGATGAGAGCAAAGGGCGGCAGCTCGAACGTAAGTTCGCTGCGATAAATAAATGGGTTCGCGTTATTCATCACGCAAGCCTACTAATTAATGTGGACGACGGCGACGCTGACTTGAGTTGGGACGGGGGCGCTTACTGCCACCGCTACGTGATGATTTTTCAACGATTGGCACGATGTATGGAATCCCTGAAGGCTCTTGTGCACCAGTAATCTTCATTAACTCAGTACTCAATGGCGTAACACCAACAAACTTTGGAGTTACCCCGGCGCGAGATGTTAGGCCACCGATTGATTTCTGTTGTTTAGTAGTTGCGATGGTTACAACAGTTCCGGCCTCACCTGCACGGGCAGTACGACCTGCACGGTGGAGGTAATCCTTGTGATCTGTTGGTGCATCAACGTGAACCACTAGAGAGATTCCATCGACGTGAATACCACGTGCAGCAACATCGGTTGCAACAAGGGCGGCATTTACTGAATCCTTAAAGAGAGCCAGGGTTCGAGTGCGGACGGCCTGTGTCTTTCCACCGTGGAGTGCGCCAACTGAAACACCTGCATGAGCAAGCTTGTCAGCTAAACGATCGGCGCCACGTTGGGTCTTAACAAACATAATCGTCTTGCCATTTCGAGCAGCGATCTGATTTGTAATGTCATCTTTATCCCCTGGGTTCATGACAAGAACAAAATGCTCCATTGTTGAAACCGATGCACGATCATTTTGTAATGAGTGAGTCTTTGGATTCTTCAAGTATTGACGAACTAATGAATCAACACCGCGGTCAAGAGTTGCTGAGAACAACATGCGCTGTCCATCGAGCTTTCCTTGATCCAAGATCTCTTTAACAACTGGCAAGAAGCCCATATCGGCCATTTGATCGGCCTCATCCAGAACGGTTATCTCTAACTGATCTAATTGAACTTCGCCTCTATTGAGTAAATCAATTAAACGGCCAGGAGTTGCAACCAAGATTGCAGTACCACGGCGCATTGCAGTGATCTGCTTTGCATAGGACATTCCGCCAGCGACGACAACTGACTCATGTCCAATTGAGCGGGCAAGTGGCATTAAGACTTCATCAATCTGCTGAGCTAGCTCGCGTGTTGGTGTAAGTACCAACGCAAGTGGCTTATGAGGCTTTGCAACACGGCCATTGAGATTATTAAGGAGAGCTAAACCAAAGGCAAGAGTCTTACCTGAGCCAGTCTGTCCACGGCCCAAGATGTCATAGCCGGCTAGCGCATCTGGCAATGTAGCGATCTGGATTGGAAATGGATGCATGATTCCCTGTTTAGCAAGGGCATTAACCAAGGGCGCAGCTATTCCAAGATCAGTAAATGTCATTGAGATTTCAGTGAGAGGGCTTGCATCAACGAGATTGGCATCGGCTAAGTTTGCTGAGATGTAATTATCATCGGCACCGAAATCAACGGCTGCATTGGTGTGAGTCTTCGATGAGTGCTTGAAATCATCACGGGCATATGCCGGTGAATCATTGCGACGATCGCGGACTGGACGCTCAGCACGGAAGTTTGCCGCCCGAGTATCAGGTGCTACTGAACGCTTCTTGGGGCGCGTTGGATCGAATTTTTCCAGCTTACGTGGAACAAAATTAGGACGTCCATCATCGTTGCGAGAAACTTTGGCTACTGCAGCATCACGGCGATTTGTCGGACGAGTATCTGATTTTTTATACTCGCTCTTCTTAAAATCTTTCTTTTCGTACTCAGGCTTTTTGTTTTCAGGCTTGACGTAATCTTTTTTCTTGTACTCAGTTTTCTTAAACTCTGGCTTCTTATCAACCGGACGCTTAGTGCGCTCATTTCGCTCTGCAACAAACTTCTTTGCACGGCTCTCAGGCTTCTGTGAAAGCTCAATACGGGCCTTGCGCTCCTCCGGTGCCTCAATTGGGCGTGGACGGGATGCGGTTTTTTCTTGGAAACGTTTAGCGCGAAGCTTTGAGCGATCGGTTAAACGCACCTCTTTTTTAGAAACTGTTGTTGGATCTGCATCAGAGTAACGACGAGTTGTTGCGCCCGTACGAGATTTAGGAAGTGCAACTGCACTTTTGCGCGCATTCTTTTGCGCCGTAGTGTGGCGTGCCTTTGGGTCGGCGGCTTTAAAAGTGGCAGCCTTTTTTGTGCGCTTAGGCTTACCTACTGATGCTGCGCGACGGGCTTTTCCGGGCGCGGGAGTACGTGGTTGTAGAGACATAGAAATGCATACCAATCGAGACGACAAGCGCGTCTCGGGTGTGACTGGCACTTAATGGCCGTCAGGGTGGTGATAAGACTCGCAAGTAGCGCTGCATGTGCTGCGCTTAAGGGAAGTACTTTGATGCGGTTGCATCAACAGGTTAATTGTAGCGTGGATTATTGCTCGTCTTTACCATCGAATTCTTTGGCTAATTTTTCAATATCCGGGCGTGGAATACGTGGAATATCGCCCCTAGATAAGCGTCGCCATAAATATAGTGAGAGGCCACCAAAAAATGGCCATTCAAATGTATAGACCCATGCTCGCCAGTTACCACTCTGTGCGCGACCAAATTCAAACCAGCCCGCCCATAAACATAAAGGGAGCGCTAAAAATAATGAGATATTTAAAATCCGCTTTTGTTTATTTGTGACTGGCGGAGTCGCAGAGTTATCACTCACCCAGTCGGGGGCTTGGAACTCATCATTATTTTTCATTTTCTGCGGCAATCTCAGCATCGATATCGCGTGACTTCTTCTCTTCAGATTTAATCCAGTGATATACGGCAAATGAAATCCACACCGTATCGATGATCATCGCACCGGCCCACATAAGCGAACCACCCTGACGTTGATCGTTGAGCGAATACATGTCGTTGTATAAAGATCCGGGAGCTGTATAAATAAAGAAGCCAGTCAATGTTTCTGGCACCATCATGATAAAGAGTGAGATCACTGCCATCGCAGGTGAGATCCTTCGATTTACTAAGTTTCGATCTAAAAGGTTGAAATAGAAAAAATATGGAAGTAGTAAATACAGTGGAACTTCAAGAAATGTATGTGCCCATGGATTATCCATAATGAATTTATGAGGAACCGGTAAATGAACCCCGATCATTAACGCCGCATATGTCACCCAACTGGCTGCCGGTTGCGTTGCCGCTTTGAAGAAGCCATGTGTTGGATGAAAAGAGATAGGCGTGCCAAGGACCAACAAAGGCCCCGTAATCATCATTAAAGTAATGTGTTGGACCATGTGCAGCGAAAAGTAATCCATAGCGCGAGCACCGATAGGGGTGATGATAACTGTGAGTGCGCTGAGAATCCCAGCGTAAAAGAAGGCCTGCTGGCGTCTAGTGATCAAGGCTTTGGGTAGGCGCGCATACAAGTATGTAAGTAACACAAGAGGTAGAAGAATCTCTGGGGCTAACTGCCACGAGCCCCAGATCGCAATGTTGTGATGATGCATCTCCATAATGAGCGAAGGTTAGCCCTCATCTATCCATTGCCACTAGGAATTAAGCCCCGAAATATGCTTGTGATTGCTTATCGAGGGGTCTACCCTTGAAAAATTAGCTCACGCTTAGGAGTGAGTTTTCTGCACTTATCAGTGATTCCTACTTTAGGGGGCTCAATGAATAGACGAATAGTAGGCGCGCTCGCAACGGTAGTTATCGGAGCTGGTGTGATCGCCGGAATCGGAACATATGTTGCCGCGGCGAAAAATGATTCACGGGTACTCGCGGCAACTCCAGCCGGCACAATGGAGACACCTCAAGGAGTTTTGCCACATGCAACGTTAGCGATTTCGGTCTATCCCGACAGCATGGCAGGCAGCCACGGTAATGATGGTGGTGCACATCCTGGCTATGTTACATATGGCCCAGTTGCAAACTTTGAAGTCCCAGCACACTCTGTAATAACAATGACCGTTACAAATTATGACGGCGGTGAGAGTTTAAATAACGATTACTTCGCGCGCGTGCGCGGAACAATTGACGGCTCTGCACAGTTAAACGGTGAGCGAATGACATCGATTTCACCTGATGCCGTTGGACATACTTTTACAGTTCACGGTATAGCCGTTGGGCAAGATGAGTTTTTCTTAAGCGTTCCGATGAAGGCAGTTGCCGAAGATGATATGCCTGAAGAGGGCTATACGACAAAACCAAATGTTACAGTTTTCACTTTCATCACTGGTGGACCCGGCGAATATGTCTGGAACTGCGAGTATCCATGCGGTGATGGCACGATCGCAAAATTCGGTGCAGCCATGTCAACTATGGGCTATATGTCCGGCCACTTTACAGTGAAGGGATAACGCGCCATGAGTGATGTAATGACACCTAAAGCTCCACAGTGGTGGAAGAAGCCCGATGTGAAGAAGACTGCAATTCTTTGGGTTATCTGTACGGCAGTAATTGGCTTTGTTGGAGTCGAATTCCATGTGCGCAATATGGTCAGGCCAGCCTCAGAAACAATGAGCGGCGTTATTTCTTTGATGCGCATATTTACGTGGGCAGCGGCACCAGTTGCCGGCCTTGTAGGTGCGATTTGTTTAACAGCCTTAACCTCAAAGCGACACTATGGAGATAATCCGCCTCCAGAGTCTGATCATCAAATTTCAAACTCTCCACGCACAAATGCAGTGTGGATTGTAGTTTCAGCCCTTCTCTGCTTATTTGCTTTAGTCGGAGGATTCATTGTTATTCAAAAGGACTCAGCAGCCCTTCTTGATAAAAACGCAATTCAAGTTAACGTCACTGGTCAGCAATGGCTGTGGAGCTTCGATTATGAAAATGGCGCTCGCAGTGAAGACCTTTATCTTCCAGTTGATAAACCAGCCGTTTTTCATATCACTAGCGTTGATGTTAAGCACTCATTCTGGGTTGTCCAGATGGGAATCAAAATGGATGCAAACCCCGGCTATACAACTGACGCGGCGGTTACTCCTAATAAAATAGGAGTCTTTGATGTTCGATGCGCCGAACTATGTGGGCTACTCCATGCGTATATGCAGACAAAAGTTCACGTTGTAAGTCAAGCCGATTATGAGGCCTGGCTTAGTAACCATGCAGCGATTGAGAAGGGCGCATAATGACAACCCTAACGAGCAAGCCAGTCTCAGCTCCAGGTAAATCAATTATCGAGAAGCTGAATTTCTTTACTGCCCTTGCACTCGGTGCGATTAGTGCCATTGTTGTTTGGAGACTAGCTCTCCAATTCCTGCCACAAGATGCCGAAGAGGCTAGATTATTTTCGCGCGAAGATAAGATTACGCTTTTATCAATGGTTGCTTGGTTTATTGGCTTCATGACTGGAATCGGAGCACTTGTCGGTCCATTCCGCTGGCTCATGGGTAAAGATCTATCCCATGATGAAAATATGTTCTTAGCCGGTAAAGACATGGGTGTTAAGCGCTATTTCCGATATACAACTGATCATAAAGTTGTAGGTATCCAATACTTAGTGACCACTATGGCGATGTTCGGTATTGGTGGAATTTTAGCGATGCTCATCCGTACAAATCTAGGAACACCCGAAGGTGGTTGGATCCATCCTCAGGCATACAACTCAATCGTGGGAACCCATGGAATTATCATGATTGTCGCAACAATCATTATGGTTACAGGGCCATTCGGTAACTTCATTGTGCCGATCATGATCGGTGCACGAGATATGGCATTTCCGCGCTTAAATGCTCTGAGCTTCTGGCTTATCGTTGCAGCTGCAGTGCCATTAATTTGGGGACAGTTCATCGGAGGAATTTCTACTGGTTGGACCGCCTATAACCCACTTGCTGGTCAAGCACCACTTGGTATGGATGGCTACATCATGTTCATCTGTATCTTTGCAATTTCAACGATGGTAGCTGGCGCAAATATCACAACAACAGTTGTGCGTATGCGCGCTAAAGGCATGACATGGAATCGCACACCAATCTTTATTTATGGTGTAGTTGCCTCAGTCGTACTCGCTCTTCCTGCATTCCCAGTCTTTTTCTTATCACAAATAATGTCAGCGATGGATCGTGCACTCGATACATCGTTCTACAACACTGCAGGTGGCGGTAGTGGATGGTTATATGAAAACCTATTCTGGATCATGGGCCACCCAGAGGTCTACGTAATCCTTATTCCTGCAGTTGCAGCCCTCATGGAGATGGCGCCAGTATTTACACGCCGACCTCTGTTTAGTTTTAATGTTGCAGTAATGGGAATCGCTGGAATCTCTGGCCTCTCAGCTCTTGTTTGGGCTCACCACATGTATATGTCTGGGTGGGCGCCACTTCTTAACACTCCATTTATGTTAACGACCGAACTTATTTCGATTCCAACTGGAATGTTGTTCCTAGTACTTGTTGGGACGTTATGGCGCGGTCGTCTATGGATGACTATGCCGGCATTGTCGATTTTCGCACTTCTCTGGAACTTCATGATTGGCGGGATTACAGGAATCTATCTTTCAGATGTTCCAGCCGATGCTTTCTTGCACGGTTCAATGTACGTAACCGCGCACTTCCATTACACGTTAATGGGTGCAGGTTTAACTGGCGCACTTGCAGCCTTGGTCTACTGGTTTCCAGCTATGACTGGACGCATGTTTGATAAAAGACTGAGCTGGGTCGCGTTCTGGATGGTTCAAATCGGCTTTAATATCGCCTTTGTTGGCATGTTTGCTGTTGGTCTTGCCGGCCAACCACGTCGTGTTGAATCATTTGCACCGACATTTAACACCGGAAATATGATTACAACTGCTGGAGCTTATTTAGTTATGAGCGGAATGTTGGTCTTGCTCTACGGCGTTATCTCATCATGGAAGAGCGGCATTAAAGCGCCTAAGAATCCATGGCAGGCAAAGACCCTTGAATGGACGGTCGGATATCCCATTCCACTTGAGAACTTTGACGTCTTACCGGTAGTTACATCAGATGCATACGGATACGGAAAGGCAAAACCATGAGTGTCGAGACACATGCACATCATGAACATCCCGATGTAGTGGGAAGTCGTAACCGCCTCGGAGTGATTCTTTTACTCGTTGCAGATATCGCATTTGCTCTGAGCATGCTCTTTGTCTACTTCTATTTACGCGGACAAAACGTTAATGACATGTGGCTTCCAAAGGCAACTGCAGATCACCCTGCTATTACACCTTTATCGTCGAGCCCAGGATGGACAGTAACTGCAATCGTTGCCTTTGGACTTTTAGCACACTTCTATGGCCTTCAAGGTGCGCGAGCTAAGAACCAAACGCAACTCAAGTTAGGTTCATTAGTTGCTCTCGTGACATCAATCGTGGCAATTATTTATCAGTTCAATACCATTGCAACTGCGCCATTTACATTCTCTGATGGTGCATACGTTTCATGTTTCTATCTGTTTACGATTCTCAACTTTGTTCATATAGTGTTGACGATCTTTATCTCACTTGGAATCTGGAACCGTGCACGACTTGGTCTCTATACCTCTGATCACTGGCACGTAGATATCGTGCGCGTTTGGTGGCTCTGGATGGTTGTGTCATCATTGTTAGGTGCCTTTGCCCTTAGCAACCCATAAAAATAGCTCTAGCTGGATCGGCCTCTACATCGCCTTAGGCGTTGTCTGGGGCTGTTCCTTTATATTCATCAAGTTAGGTCTTGAATTCTTAACCCCTATTGGCGTCGCCTTTGGGCGTGTATCTCTGGGTGCCTTAACCCTTGTTTTCTGGGCAAGGTTTAAAAAAATTCAACTACCGACAGATAAGAAGATCTGGTTTCACCTTTGGGTTGTCTCAATGCTACTCAACGTAATCCCAGGAGTTCTATTTGCCGTAGCTGAAACTGAAGTCACGTCGATTTTAGCTGGAATTATTAACGCAGTAACTCCCTTAATGACATTACTTGCAATCATGGTTATCTATCGTGAAGAAAAACCAAAAAACTTTCAAGTGCTCGGCTTAATGCTCGGCTTTATCGGTGTACTGACTGTTCTGGGCGCTTGGCGGGGCCTCGGTAATAATCCGATTGGGGCGGTATTAGCACTTCTCTTGGCTGTAACATGTTATGGATTTTCATTCCCCTACTCTCGCAAGTTTGTGTTGCCGAGAAAACTTCAGCCCGAAGCATTAGCGGCGGTGCAGGTTTCTGCGGGTGCTATAACTCTTTTGCCTTTCTATTTAATTGATGGAATAGTCAAGGATGAGTATCGACCTGGTCCTGTATTTGCCATGATTGCACTTGGAGTTTTTGGTAGTGGTTTTGCATACATCTGGAACTTCAAAATTATGGAGGCCGCCGGTAGTGCGATTGCCAGTACGGTTACATATGTAACACCAGTTGTTGCCGTGATAGTTGGAATTATTTTCTTAGGCGAGAGCGTTGCATGGTATGAACCAGTTGGTGCAGGGATTGTTCTACTGGGGGCCGCAGTCGGGCAACAACGAATAAAGCTATTTAATCGATTATAAAGCCAGCATTAATTGGGCCAAGATCTATACCTGCAGCGGTGTGATCACTTTGCTCACCTCGAGAAAGTTGAGCAGCATGAGCCTTGTTGTGCCAGCGCTCTTCAATTTTGCCGTATTTCCACAGCAAAAGTGCAATTGTCCACACAACAACGAAAGCGCCAACAATGAAGTATCCAGCACTGTTTAAATCAAAGGCCAATGCGTAATCCCAGAAGCCACCGGTGAGATTTAACTGTCGAGCAAAGACTTGGCAGAGTTCAAGTCCGCCAACGAAAAAGGCAACTGATACAGATAATCCAGTAATGATGATGTTGTAGTAGACCTTGCGCACAGGTTTTGAGAAGGCCCAGCCGTATGCAAAGTTCATGAATGATCCATCAATAGTGTCGAGCAAACTCATTCCGCCGGCAAAGAAGAGCGGCAAAGAGATAATCGCCCACCAGGGTAGACCAGCAATAACGGAAGAGCCTGCAAGAACTAATAAACCAATCTCAGTCGCTGTGTCAAAACCTAGGCCAAATAAAATACCGAGAGGATACATTTTCCATGAAGCATCGATTCGACGTGCGATAGGACCAAAGAATCGCATAAGCAAACCTCGAGAGTTCAGATGCTTCTCTAACTCTTCTTCATTGTAGGTACCTTTACGCATTTGGATAAAAACACCAACTATAGAGATTAGAATTACTAGATTTAAGATGGCAATAAGCATTAAGAAAACACCACTCACAGTCGTACCTATTAAACCGGTGTAATGATGCAAACTTGATTTTTCATCCTTGAGCTGGGAGCCAAGAGCTTTAATTCCAAAGTTAAGGAGCATGGCAAGTACAAAGACAACAGATGAGTGACCGAGAGAGAAGAAAAAGCCAACAGCTAGCGGACGCTTTCCTTCCGACATTAATTTTCTCGTGGTGTTATCGATAGCGCTAATGTGATCGGCATCAAAGGCGTGACGCATACCTAATGTGTATGCAAGGGCTGCAGTACCCCAGCCAAATAGTGATCCATCGCTTAATATGTAATTACCAGTTGTGGCCTTCCACATTAAAACCGCACCAGCTATATGCAAGAAGAGAATGAAGCCAAACATCGCGGCTATGCGTCGCCACTCATCGGGGCTCAGGCGCTGGCGCAGGGGTTGGGCAGGCTTTAGAACAACGTTCATACCCGCCCCTTCTAGATGCGAATCATTTGCAAGTAGAAAGCCTAAGGCCAGTATTTGAGGCTGTCAATTTGAAATCAACCTAGAGTTGGGCCATGAGAGCCATCCTCAGCATGGTCTTAACCCTTGGCCTATTGGGAGCTCCACCGGCCGTGGCCGTTAAGTGCGGGTGGGATCAGAGCCCTGGTTGGGTGGAGCGCGAGAATATGAAAGCCGGCAACTCTGATTGGGCCGCTGGTATTCCTTTGCGATTTAGTGCAGATTTTTCACGTAGAAAAGATATCCCCCGTATTGAAGGTTACTTCGATGCAACTAGTGTTGGTTGTGGTGAGAAAAGTTCGCTGAGAATTGTTGGTGCAAAGAGCGCCGATATTTCGATCTATCGAATCGGATATTACAAAGGGGCAGGCGCACGCCTGGTTGCAGAAATTAAATCAGCGACGAACTTTACACCCACTGCCAAGACACCTCCAGGGCAGTATCTAATTAAATTAACATCAAAAGGTCGGGCAGCTAGCTTTATCCCTATTGTGGTTCGATCACAATCGGCTTCAACCCAGATTACTTTTATCTCATCGGTACTGACATGGCAGTCATATAACCAGTGGGGTGGAGCATCACTATATAAAGGCGCCGATGGTAAAAGAGAGACACGTGCAGAGTCAGTAAGTTTTGATCGCCCCTATGATGGAGATGGCGCTGGGCAGTTCAGATATATGGAGCAGCCGCTTATTCAATTGATTGAACAACTTGGAATAGATACTCAATACATAACCGATATTGATTTTGATAAGCAGCTAGTTATCTCTTCAACCTCGATTGTTCTTGGTGGGCATAGCGAATATTGGACAGAGTCGATGCGAACTGCGTTTGAGGGTGCGGTGCTATCGGGTGCTAATTTGTTAATCTTTGGTGGAAACACTGGATATGCAAAGACTGAAATTAATGCTCGCTTGATTTCGGGCCGTACTCCCTACCGTGAAATCAATAAACCAGAGTCTTTGCTAATCGGTTCGCAGTATTTCTCATTGGGTATAAGGAAAGATCTTGAATCTGCGAATAGGTGGCCCTTCTCAACACTCGGTAAAAATGCAGTAATAAAAGGTATTTACGGTTACGAAGCCGACACTGCAATGGGTACCAAAGGCCCTGGCGTTGAGATCCTTGCTAGGGCAACAATTAGCCCCACTGAAAAAGGCTTCGTTGCGATGTCCACCTATTACACCGCGCCGAGTGGGGCTCAGGTGCTCAATATGGGCACAAATGGCTGGGTCTGTGCGATGGCCAACCGTTGTCCATGGGGCCACACTTTTGATCTAGCAACACAGAGGCAGATACAACTAACCACAGCCGCTGTTCTTAAGGCAGCTAAATCTGGGAAATGGAGGGTGGCTCAGATTGATATTCCCAAGCGTTCTTAAGTATTTGCGTATAGAGTCGCGGAAAGAGTTTGTACAGGAGAGGCGGTCTGCGTGAGCGAAGACGACGACATGGAAGAAATCATCACAGAGGAGATGCTCTGGGATCGAATTCCTGAAGTCGATGGTGAAGAGCGTGCCAGCACGTATTACGAACTCAGCG
>Ga0214919_10010366_pt1 | contig 11828 bp, 6 predicted proteins | sample LL1503_MetaG_FD_177994 | JGI IMG/M metagenome (GOLD analysis project Ga0214919, IMG submission 177994) | Freshwater microbial communities from Lake Lanier, Atlanta, Georgia, United States - LL-1503 | ecosystem: Environmental > Aquatic > Freshwater > Lake | place: USA: Georgia | collected 2015-03-15
GAAAACTATTGTACGATTATGGCTATTGCACCTTCAAGTGTGCAAAAGGATTTAATATGGATTGGTACCGATGATGGTAATGTTCAATTCACCACCAATGGCGGAACGAACTGGAATAATGTAACCCAAAATATTACAGGACTACCTAAAGGTGCATGGATTGCGCAAGTGCGCACTTCAACTTATAATGCGAATGAAGTATTTGTAGTTGCAAATAATTACAGACAAGGTGATTTTGCTCCTTATGTTTTCAGAACAACGGATCAAGGAAAAACTTGGACCAATATTTTAAGTGCTGCAAAAGTCACAGGCTATGCTTTGACCGTTATCCAGGACATTGTTGAACCTAATTTATTTTTTGTAGGAACAGAGCAAGGTATGTATGTGAGTTTGGATAATGCAGAAACTTTCCAACAATGGAAAAATGGATATCCTTCGGTATCTACTTACGATTTTGCTATTCAAGAAAGAGAAGCGGATTTAGCGATTGCAACATTTGGTCGTGCCATGTGGGTATTAGATGACATTCGCCCTTTAAGAAAATTAGCAAAAAATAAAGGAGAAGTAACTGACTTCTTCATATCTGCACCACCATCAAGCATCAATGCTACTTATAAAAACTCATCTTATGAGTGGAGCACTTGGGGAATGTATGATGGAGAGAACAGACCAGGTGGTTATCCAATTTCTGTTTATTTAATTGACTCTTTGAAAAAAGTAAAAGTTCAAATTAAAGATGCTAATGATAAGGAAATAAGAAACCTATCTTTCAAAGTGGACACAGGCTTAACAAAAAATTATTGGGGTTATGAGCAAAAAGGAAAGCGTGGTGCCGGTATGCCTAAGATGGGCGGCGCTGGTGGCTTTGGTGGTGGTCGTCGTATGATGATGGGGCCGCAAGCTGAAAATAATGAGGACAGAGAATATCGCGGTAGGGCGGTATTGGCAGGTAAATACAAAGTAATCGTAACCGCCAATAACAAAAAGGATTCAATTTGGTTGGAAGTGAAGGATGATGTTAGGGTTACTAATAAAACGGAGATTGTTAAAAAGCAAGACGAGTTAATGGCTAAGTTCCAACCAAGTGTTGACAAATTAAACACTGTATTGGATCAGTTGGATGAAGTTGATGCTTTATTATTACAATTGACAGCGGAATGGAAAGACAAAAAAGAAAGAGGCTTGGACACATTGAATAAAACACATAAAAAAGTAACTGCAAGTGCGAAAAATTTACGTGAGTTTATTTCAGGCAAGAAGCAAGAAAAACAAGGTTACGGAACCGTGGATGTCATCACGCCAATGTCAACCATTAGTGCTGCAACGATGTTAATAGTTAGAAAAAATACTATGCCAGGTGAACAAGAAGAGCAAAAGTTAAAAGATGCTGAAGCTGCAATTCAAACTGTAGTTGAAAAAGCAAATGCATTTTTTGCGAATGAATGGGCTGCTTTCCGAAAATTAGTCGAGGCAACCCCTATTAAAAAATTCAAGGATTACGAAGTCATTAAATAATTTTATCAACGACCCCTTCCCAATCAGGAGGGGTCGTTTTTTTATTACCTATTTATTTTAATAATTACACATGAAAAAAATATTTTTATTCGCGACACTGACTACTTGTTTATTTAGCAGCATAGTCGTTTTAGCACAAAAGAAAAAAGTAGCGCCAGTAGCAGCTGCACCGCAAGCAAGTTTAGCAAAGGATGCAATTATTAAGCAACAATCCTTTCGTTTATTAGGACCATTCAGGGGTGGAAGGGCAGCAGCAGGTGTTGGTTCTTATACGGATGTCAATACTTTTTACATGGGTGCCACCGGTGGTGGTGTATGGAAATCGATGGATGCGGGAAATAACTGGAAAAATATTTCTGATGGTTATTTTGGTGGTACTATTGGTGCAATAGCATTAGCGCCTTCCAACGAATCAGTGATTTATGTGGGAGAAGGGGAAAACTCAATGAGAGGTAATGTGAGTGAGGGATTGGATGGCATGTGGAAATCAACAGATGATGGAAGAACCTGGAAAAATATTGGATTAAAAGAAGCAAGACATATTGTACGCATCATTGTACATCCTAAAAATCCAGACATTGTTTGGGCGGCTGTAATGGGTCATTTATTTGGACCCAATGAATCAAGAGGGGTATTTAAAAGTATGGATGGTGGACAAACATGGAAAAAAGTATTGTATGTGAATCCACAGACAGGGGCCAGTGATTTAATTATTGATCCAAGTAATCCTGAAGTTTTATATGCGGGTACTTGGCAATTAATTCGTACACCTTATAGTTTAGAAAGTGGGGGTGAAGGTTCTGGTTTATATAAAAGTTCCGATGGTGGTGAAACTTGGAATTCCATTAAAACCAATAAAGGATTTCCAAAAGGAGTGTGGGGTATCACGGGTATTGCAGTAGCAAAATCAAATCCAGAAAAATTGTATGCAATCATTGAAAATGCAAAAGGTGGCTTATATATGTCTGAGAATGCAGGTAAAACTTGGGCATTAATTAATAGTGATAATAATATTCGTCAAAGAGCTTGGTATTACACTAAGGTATTTGTGGATCCAGTAGATGAAAATAAAGTGTATTGCCCCAATGTAAACTTTATGATGTCAAGTGATGGTGGCCGAACCTTTGTAGCAGGAAATACGCCGCATGGCGATCATCATGATTTATGGATTGATCCTAAGAATGGCAAGCGCATGATTGTTGCAGATGATGGTGGTGCGCAAGTAAGTTTAGATGGTGCAAAAAACTGGAGCACAGTAATGAATCAACCCACTGTACAAGTATATCGCTTAAGTACGGATAACCATTTTCCTTATCGCGTATTAGGTGCACAACAAGATAATTCTGCTTTCAGAATTTTATCTAGCACTTATGGTGCTTATATCGGTGAGAATGATTTTGACGTTACAGCAGGTGGTGAGAGTGGCTATATTGTTGCGGATCCAACCAATAGTGATATTGTATATGGTGGATCTTATGGCGGTTTAATTACAAGGTATGATCACAAAACAGGCGAAAATAGAATTATAAATGTATGGCCTGATAATCCAATGGGAGCAGGTGCAGAAGCAATGAAATATCGTTTCCAATGGAATCATCCAATTTTCTTTTCTCCGCATAATCCAAAGAAACTATACACGGCAGGCAATCATTTATTTTCTACCGAAAACGAAGGTGCAAGTTGGACTATGTTATCTCCTGACTTAACGACCAATGACAAGAGCCGTCAAAAAAGTTCGGGCGGTCCTATTACACAGGACAATACCAGTGTGGAATATTATTGTACCATTTTTACTGCAGCGGAATCGCCCTTAGAAAAAGATTTATTATGGACAGGAAGCGATGATGGTGTAATCAATGTAAGTAAGGATGGTGGGAAAAATTGGAAAAATGTTACCCCTAAGGATATTCCACAATGGATGATGTGGAACCGTGTTGAAATAGATCCTATCAGAAAAGGAACTGCTTATTTTGCTGGAACACGTTATAAGTTAGATGACTTTGCACCTTATTTATATGTTACACATGATTATGGTGAAACCTGGGAAAAAATAACCAATGGTATTGATCCAATGCATTTCACAAGAGCTATTGTTGCTAGTCCTCGTAAAGCCGGTGTATTATTTGCTGGAACAGAGTATGGCTTGTATATATCTGTAAATGATGGAAAAAATTGGGAACCCTTCCAATTAAATTTACCTAAAACGCCAGTAACAGATTTATTAATTCGAGATCATAATTTAATTGTCGGTACGCAAGGCCGTAGTATTTATATTTTAGATGACTTAAGGTTTATCGAAAATTACGAGGCCTCCAATACAACTGTAAACAAAGTGTTCCCAATTGCAAAAACATATCGTGTACCGCCACAAATGGGTGGAAGGCGCGGTCGTGGTATGATCGCAAGTGTTCCGAATAATGTGGGTGCCAACCCGCCTAAAGGCGTCGTAATTAATTATTGGAAAGCGAATACTTCTGATTCAACAAGAGTTATGATCAGCATATTAAATGATCAAAAAAAGGTGATCAGAACTTTTAATCAAAATGAGGTAGGCGGACCAAGCTCGGAAGCTGGATTCCAAAATTTTGTTTGGAATATGTACCACAAGGAAATTGAAAAGCCGGAAGAAGGTTTGATTCTTTGGAATGGTGCAACGAGTCCAGTATTAGCTGCACCAGGAAATTATTTTGCAAAAGTGACTATTGATAAGGATTCGGTTGAATTACCTTTTGAAATTGTAGCGGATCCAAATTACAAAGTAAGTAATGCTGATTTAAAAGCGCAGGAACAATTTTTATTATCTGTAGCGGATAATTTTAGCGCCATTATGAAAACTTTAAAAGGCATTAAAGAAATCAGAACCCAAATTCAAACAATACAAAAGAAAACCAAGGATACGAGCTTCCAAAAGCAATGCACTAATATTTTAGCTAGCCTAAAAACAATTGAGGAAGCCCTGCATCAAACCAAAGCGAAGAGCGGTCAGGATGTATTAAATTTCCCTATTCGTTTGGATGATAAAATAGCAGGGGTATTTGGATCTGCTTCTGCAGGTTACACCGCACCAACCAAGCAGGTGCAAGAAACCTTTGTGGATTTAAAAGCGCAAGTAGATGTGCAATTAAAATTGTATGATAATTTGAAAAAGGAAGGAATTAAGGCATTAAATGAAGCAGTACATAAATTAGGAATTCCAGTGATAGGTAATTAATAATTTATAACTATTATACAAAAAAGCGTCCCGAGAAATCGGGACGCTTTTTTGTTGGTAGCATATTAGTCCTGTTTTATGAATCTGACTGCGAAAAATTATATAGTTGGATCCTAACTCAAAAAATCAGGTTATTCAAAATCGGTATACAGTAAATATTTTTTACGCATTGTTTTATATGCAGTTAAACGGGGTTCCCAACTTTTTCTGATTTCGGCTTCTGAAGTACCTGCAATTAATTGCTGCATTAATGTTGCATTGCCTGCAAGCTTGTTAAAAAAGTAAGCCGTGGGTTCGCCCGATTTAGGACGTATAAAAAAGGAATCCTTTTGCGGAAAGCTTTTATAAATTTCAATGATTAGTGCGATGTCAATTTTATTTTTTGGCGGCGTAGTTTTTGATAAATCCCAACCATAACATTTTTGTCCATATAGTTTTGAACTCATTGCGCCTATGCGAGGTGCTGGGGTAAAGCTATATTGCTGACTCGTTATACTTGGGTGTCCAATATTTGCAAATGCATTTGGTGTGCCTCGGCCTTCACTTAACACAGTGCCTTCGATTAAGCAGGTAGTGGGATACCAATAAATGGAATTCATACTTGCCAAGTTGGGTGATGGCGCAACATCCACGGTATACATGGATGTATGCGTATAGTTTTTATTTTGAATAATTGTAAGGGATAAGTTGGTTTTGCCATCTACTACTTTCAACCAGTTTTCTCCTTTTAATAATTGTGCATATTCGCCCATGGTTAAACCGTACACAGATGGAATGGCGTTTTTACCTACACCACTTGAATAAGGCGCTTCCAAAACAGGGCCATCCACAAAATGTCCATTGGGGTTGGGGCGATCTAAAATAATAACTGGCTTATTATTTGCCATCGCCGCTTCCATATAATATTGTAAGGAGTTGATATAAGTATAAAAACGGGTACCTACATCCTGTACATCAAATAACATGACATCTACATCGGATAAATCATTAGCATCGGGCGCGCTTTTTTTACCATAGAGGGAAACTATTTTAATACCTGTTTTTGGATCTATCTCATCAGATACTTTTTCACCTGCATCAGCAGTACCTCTTAATCCATGCTCGGGGGTGAATATTTTTTGTATTTGTATGCCCGCTGCTTTTAAAGTATCTATTAAATGTATCCCATTGATGGTAGCAGTTTGATTGGTAAATAAACTAACCCTTTTTCCTTTTAATAAATGGAAATATTTTTCCGTTTGGTAGGCACCCGGTAAAATGGGTTTACTTTTTTGCGCATTCACAACCAATGAACTGGCAAGCAGTAGGATGCTAACAATTAGACAGCTAATTTTTTTCATATTAAATAGTATCGTTGAAAACACAATTTAGTATAAAAACAAAAGCAGTGATGTGTTTTTTGATTAACTCAGGTATTTGCCAACAATTGGCATTCGACGACCTACACCAAAAGCTTTTGGTGAAATTCGAATGATGGGACAGAACTGATTTCTTTTATATTCATTATTATTGACCATCTTAAGTGTTCTATCCACCAGCGCATGATCAAAACCTAATGCTTTTATATCATTGGGGTTGGCGCGTCTTTCAATATATTGGTAAAGTATTTGATCCAAAACCGCATAATCAGGTAAGCTATCGCTGTCCTTTTGATTCGGTCTTAGTTCGGCACTAGGCGCTTTGGTAATGATATTCGTTGGTATGATTTCTTGATGACGGTTAATGTATTTGGCTAGCTCATACACTTGTAGTTTATAGCAATCCCCTAAAACACCTAATCCGCCTGCCATATCTCCATATAAAGTACCATAGCCGGTTGCCAGTTCACTTTTGTTAGAAGTGTTTAATAATATGTATCCAAACTTATTAGCAATGGCCATTAATATATTGCCCCTTGACCTGCTTTGTATATTTTCTTCAGCCAATGAAAAGGGCAGGTCCTTAAATAATGGTTTTAAGGTGGTAAGGAATTCCTCATATACTTCCTTGATGGGAATAATATCATATTTGTTATCCAAATTTTGACTCAGCGTAATTGCATCATTTACGGAGTGATCCGTTGAGTAAGGCGATGGCATTAAAACCGCGTGTACATTTTCTTTGCCCAATGCTTCGCATGCAATCGCTAGCGTAACTGCCGAATCAATACCTCCAGAGGATCCAATAATCGCTTTGGCGAACCCCATTTTATTAAAATAATCCTTCACGCCCAACACAAGTGCTTGATACACTTGTTCAATATTTAATGTGGGAATTAATGTGATTGGATTTAATTCTTTGTTTGGTACACGATTGGCGGGCTCCAAAATAGGTGCGTTAATAGTGCCATCTGCATTGCATTCAAAAGTGGCTAATGCGGATTCAAACATGGGTAGGGCGCCACATAAATTTGCATCTTTATCAAACACCAATGAACTACCATCAAAAACAATTTCTGTTTGGCTACCTACTGCATTACAATAAAATAAAGGAATTTTATATTTTAATACATTTGATTTAATCGTCGCTTTGCGATCTTCATCATGGGTGTAATCAAATGGAGAAGCACTAAGGTTGAGTAAAATATTAGGGCTTTGGGCCATCATTTTATCCATGGGACAAATACGATACAATGGATTATCACCCAAATTCCAAATATCCTCACAAATTGTAATTGCTAATTTTTGTCCTTTAAATTCAATCACCTTCCATTCGTCTGCTGGTTCGAAATATCTATTTTCATCAAAAACGTCGTAGGTAGGTAATAATGTTTTGTGAATTTCAGCGACCACTTTTTGTTCATACAAGAAAAAGGCAGCGTTGTATAAATCCTTTCCTTTTTTATTTGGGTTGCGGGCTGGACTTCCAATTAAAACCCCAATGGTATCGGCCGCTTGTTTGATTGCATCAATGCTTTGGTAGCATTTATTAATAAAATCTTCAAATTCAACAAAGTCTCTTGCAGGATATCCGCAAATACTCATCTCACTAAACAATATCAAATCAGCACCTTGATTTTTTGCGGTTTCAATAGCGCTTAATATCTTTTCGGTGTTTTGCTCAAAATTTCCAATATGATAGTTCTGTTGTGCAATGCAAATCTTCATGGGGCAAAGGTCGGTTTTTAACAGAAATAACCTCGCTTTTTTTGTACTTTCGAGGATGCGTTTCCTAGTTTTTATCTTATTTATCCTAATTATTGGCATCAGCTCCTGTGGGCGAATGCAAAATAACCCTGCACAAAATGCCCCGGAAATAATTTTGCCTATGGAAAGGCTGGATCAGGTATTATTTACAATGGACACCGCCCTTACTAAAGACAGCCTATTGGTAAGGAATAACCGGTTTCCATTTATAAGTGAAGTGCTGTTGAAGCAAATGTTGGCGATTGATTCCGGCGATAGTGAAACAGGATTGCGCTCATTTTTAAATGCCTATCGACCCATTTATACAGCCGTACAAAAATTAAATGCACCTGCTTCTGTGCACCCACAATTGCAAACACTTTTTAAAAATATACATTATTATTTTCCAGCTTATAACCTGCCTAAAAAAATAATTTATTTTATTGGACCATTGGATGGTTTTGGAAACGCAATTGGTTCGGACTATATGGCTATTGGATTGCAAATGTTTTTGGGTGATACTTCTTCTTGGTATCAATCGGAACAGATTCAAAAATACTTCCCTCCTTATTTAAGTCGCAATTTTACTCCCCGCTTTATTCCCATTACGGCTGCAAAAAACTTAGTACAGGATATAGCACCGAATAGTAATTTAACGCGCGGCTTAATTATAGAAATGATTGAATTGGGGAAAAGGCAATACATCTTAAGTAAAATATTACCTGAAACCAATGATGCTGATTTGTTTGGATATAGTTCGTTGCAATATGCCGCTACAATGAAAGCAGAACAGGATATCTGGAATTATTTATTAAAAATGAATTTGGTTTATTCCAAGGATCCCAAAGTGACATCACAGTTATTAAGTGAAGGACCTTTTAGTGTTTATTTTGGTAATGATATACCCGGCAATGTAGGCATATTTATAGGCCGTCAAATAGTGAAATCTTGGATGGCGCAACAATCTGAAAAAGATCAGTCCAATTTAATAGCGTTGTTGCAAATGCCTGCAGAAAAAATATTTGCCGATAGCAAATACAAGCCTTAATAAAATTAGGGGAAGCGATTTAACTAACTAGTTAAGTTTTACAGGGGCCACCATCTTAAATGAGGGGATATTTACATGAATAAGATCCTTACTATCGATATTCTCCATGGTATAGTGTCCTTGCATTTTTCCTAACTCACTTTTTAAATGACAGCCACTTACATATTGATAATTTTGCCCTGGCATGATTAAAGGTTGTACACCAACTACGCCTTCGCCTTCTACCACACGAAATTCACTATTGCTATCATACACTTCCCAATAGCGCTTTAATAATTTTACAGGAAATGAATTGTGGTTTTCAATCGTAATACGATACGCAAACATGTACTCGTTTTGCAAAGGATTACTATAATCTTTTTGGTAAAAAGTTTCGATACTTACCTCTATGCCTTCTGAAATTTTAGAGACCATATTATGTCGTTTCCTTCAAATGCCCTGCAGAGAATACTGCGTAGTAAAAATAGCGTAAAATGGGTCTGATTTTACAAAATAGGAAGCAATTTTTTTTCAAAGAACAACTAAGTCGCGTAACTTTGCGCCATCGAATCAATTAGGTAGGTTTTTTGCCTAGAATTTCGCCTTAAAATCCGAATAAAATGAAAATAGCAGTTGCAAAAGGGGATGGAATTGGACCAGAAATCATGGAAGCGGTTATAGCTATTTTTAATGCCGCAAAAGTGCCCATGGAATATGTGATGGTAGATATGGGAAAGTGGGTTTTTGATAAAGGATTTAGTAATGGCATGACCCCCGAAGCCAAACAAACCATTGAAGATTTAGGTATTTTATTTAAAGGCCCAATGGAAACGCCCAAGGGCAAGGGTGTAAAAAGTGTAAATGTAACTGCACGAAAAACTTGGAATACCTATGCGAACGACCGAAAATTTCAAACTTTAAGTGGCGTAGATACTGTTTTTAGTAAAGCAGGCATTCCTATCGACTTAACAATTGTAAGAGAAAATATTGAAGATACCTATGGCGGTATTGAACATATGCTTACGCAAGATGTTGCATTGGGACGTAGGTTTATAACACGTCCAGGCAGTGAGCAAGTAATTCGTTATGCATTTGAAATGGCCAAGAAAAAAGGGGCACGTCGTATTACTTGTGGTCACAAGGCCAATATTATGAAATTAACAGATGGTTTATTTCTTGAAGTATTTAAAGAAGTAGCCAAAGAATATCCTGAATTAAAATCAGATGATGTGATTGTAGATGACTTATGTATGAAATTAGTGAGTCGTCCTGATTTGTTTGATGTGATTGTATTAACCAATTTGCAAGGAGATATTGTAAGTGACTTATGTGCTGGATTAGTTGGGGGACTTGGTTTTGCACCCTCTGCAAATATTGGCGATCATATTTCAATTTTTGAAGCAGTACATGGCACAGCGCCAGATATTGCTGGAAAAAATATTGCCAATCCTACTTCCTTGTTATTAAGTGGCTTAAGTATGCTTCGACACTTAGGATTAATGGAGCAAGCAGTGGTTATTGAAAATGCTTTATTATATACTTTGGAGTCAGGTGTGCATACGGGCGATTTTGGCGATAAAAATATTCCTTCTGTAAACACCACGGTATTTGCAAAAGCGATTATTGATAACTTTGGCAAACAACCCAAACACAATCCTAAGCCATTCCTACCAAATTTTTATGTAACACCTACTAATTTTAAATTGGAACATAATCCAATGTTGCAAAGTGATTTAAGGGATCAACATAAAATTGTTGGGGTTGATTTTTTTATTGAAAGTGCGGATCAACCAAAAGTAATTGCTGATAAATGTTTAACACATGCGAGTGAAAGTTTGACCTTGGTCACCATTACCAATCGAGGTACCCAGGTATGGCCATCAGGTTCGGTATTTACTAATTTGGTGAACCAATTTTATTGCCGTTTTGAAACGGTGAATGAAGCGCCACTATCACAGGATCAGGTCATTGATTTGTACCGATCCTTGGCCAAGGATTTCAAAATTTGTTCCTTAGAAGTACTTAATATGTGGGCTGATAAAAAAGCGTATAGTTTGGCCCAAGGCCAGTAGTTGCATAAGATTTAAAGCTTTCGGCTTTAAATTGCTTCTTTTTACTATAAATTTCCCTTTTACGGCTTGAAAAAAACCATTTTTAGTGTAATTTCACCACTCATTTACAAAATAGTCTTTTACCTATGGCTGAAGTTATCTTAATGCCCCGTTTGAGTGATACCATGACTGAAGGAGTTATTGCTGCATGGCATAAAAAAGTGGGGGATACTGTTAAAAAAGGAGATTTATTAGCCGAAATTGAAACGGATAAAGCAACCATGGAATTGGAGAGCTATCAACAAGGTGTTTTATTACATGTAGGCACACCACGTGGCGGTAAATTACAAGTCAATGATTTATTGGCAATCATTGGAACTGCAGGCGAAGATGTTGCTGCATTAGTCGCACAAAATACCAATTCAGGTTCTGAAATAAAAGCAGCGCCTGAAAATACAAAAGTTGAAACACCTACTGCTCCTGTAGCAGCAAGTGCTGATAATATTGATTTCAGTAAGATGGAGGAAGTGGTTTTAATGCCACGCTTAAGTGATACAATGACGGAGGGGGTGATTGCGGGTTGGCAGAAAAAAGTAGGAGATGCCGTAAAGAAAGGAGAAATTTTAGCGGACATTGAAACCGATAAAGCAACCATGGAATTAGAATCCTATAAAGATGGGATTTTATTATACCAAGGAGCACAAGCAGGAGAGAAAATTTTAGTGAATCAATTGTTATGTATCATCGGCCAACCAGGTTTAGATATTGATGCGATTGTGAAGTCAGTAAAAACTTCATCAGATATTCCTACGGCTGTGGCACCAGTTGTACAAGAATCAAAAACAGCACCAGCAACAACAGCAGCGCCTATAGTAGCAGCACCAGTTGCCCCAGCGGCCGCTGTTGTGAACGAAGGAAGA
>Ga0214919_10010367_pt1 | contig 11828 bp, 10 predicted proteins | sample LL1503_MetaG_FD_177994 | JGI IMG/M metagenome (GOLD analysis project Ga0214919, IMG submission 177994) | Freshwater microbial communities from Lake Lanier, Atlanta, Georgia, United States - LL-1503 | ecosystem: Environmental > Aquatic > Freshwater > Lake | place: USA: Georgia | collected...
GGGTCTTGCAAGCCCATCAGGCGGCTGACGATGACCGCAAACGACAGCGACCCGATCACGTAAGCGGCAATCACACAGGCAAAGGCTTGGGCAACAGGGTTATTCACATCAATCTTTCATTGGAAAATGGGTGACAGGCGCAATCGCAGCCCAGACATGGACTTATTGCCAGCCGACCCACGGGCCATCACTGCGCCGGGTCACGCATTTCTTTGCGAATGGCATCGATTTCGGCCAACACCTCGGCCGATAAGACCGTGCCCCAAGCGGCCAGGTTTTCCTCCAAGTGCGCCACCGAGGTCACGCCAATGATGGTGCTGGACACGCGCCACTGCGTGTAGCAAAAAGCCAGCGCCATTTGGGTGGGGGACATGCCGTGGTCTCGTGCCAAGGTGTTGTACCGGCGCGAAGCCGCCAGCGACTCGGGGCGGCCCCAGCGTTGGGCCTTCATGGCGTCGAATTTGGCCAAACGCCCCAGCGGCGGGTGGTTGCCATGGATGCCGGCCTCGTCGTATTTGCCGCTCAAAGAACCAAAGGCCAGCGGCGAATAAGCCAACAAAGACACGCCCAAGCGGTGCATGGTCTCATCCAAGGCATTTTCATAAGAGCGGTTGGTCAAACAATAGGGGTTTTGCGCTGACACGATGCGTGGCAAGCCATGCTGCTCGGCCAGTCGCACAAATTCATGCACGCCGTAGGGGGTCTCGTTGGACAGGCCAATGTGGCGCACCTTTCCCTGCTTGACCAAGGTGGCCAAGGCCTGCAACTGGTCATGGATGGGGGTGGCTGATTTTTCTTTGCTTGGGTCGTAATACATCATCCCAAAGGCCGGCACATGGCGCTCGGGCCAATGGATTTGATACAGGTCGATGACATCCGTTTGCAGCCGCTTCAAGCTGGCGTCGCAAGAGGCCAAAATGTCTTGGCCTGTCATTCCTTCGCCCGCGCGCACCCAAGGCATGCCACGCGATGGTCCAGCCACCTTGGTGGCCAACACCACACGTTGGCGCATGCCCGGGTTTTTGGCCAACCAATGGCCGATGATGGTTTCGGTCACGCTGTAGGTTTCGGCACGGGTGGGCACCGAGTACATCTCAGCCGTGTCAATGAAGTTGACCCCCAAGCTCAGCGAGCGATCCATGATGGCGTGGGCGGTGGCTTCATCGACTTGCTCGCCAAAAGTCATGGTGCCCAAGCAAATGGGGGTGACATTCAAATCGCTTTGACCCAAGCGAACTGGGGTGAGTTGGAGTGGTTTCATGGGTTGGAGTTTACTGTTGGGCAGGCCTTGGGGGCTTTGGCCCCGCATCATGCAAGCGGCTTGGCTTTTGCCCGTTGTTCCTCTTGCAAACGCAGCACCCGCCGTTGCACCTTGCCCGTGGTGGTCATGGGCAATCCCTCGATGAATTCAATTTCCTTGGGGTATTCGTAGGGGGCCAACTGGCCGCGCACATGGTGTTGGAGCTCCTGCACCAACCCATCGGACGGCGCAAACCCAGGCGACAGCACCACATAGGCCTTGACCACATTGCCACGCTGGGCATCGGGTTTGGGCACCACGGCGGCATTGGCCACGGCGGGGTGTTTGACCAGGCAGTTTTCAATTTCGCTGGGTCCAATGCGGTAGCCCGCCGCCTTGAACACATCGTCCGACCGACCTTGGTACCAAAGATAGCCCTGGGCGTCGCGCGTGGCCAAGTCACCGGTGCGGCACCAGTCCCCGGTGAATTTGTCGGCCGTGGCCTGTGGGTTGCGCCAGTAACCCAAAAAGAAAATTGGATCTTCCCGACCATGCACATCCCTTCGGTGCAAGGCCACATCGCCCACCTCACCATCGGCACAAACCTCACCGCGATCGTTGATCACATCGACCCGGTGACCAGGGTAAGGCCTGCCCATGCTGCCCGCACGGGCGGGCCAGCCCACCCCTTGTTGGGTGCGGCCATTCATGGCGCAATTGCCCACGATGTAATTGATCTCGGTTTGCCCAAACATCTCGTTGACGGTGACCCCCAACTGCTGCTGACAATAATCAAACACGGTGCCTCCCACCGCCTCACCCGCGCTCATGATGGCTTGCAATCGCAAGCGATAGGTGCTGCGGGGGTGGGGATGCGACTTCATCATGGCCTTGAGCGCCGTGGGGAACAAAAAACTGTGTGTCACCCCATGTTGCTGCATCAGCGAGAAGGCGAGTTCGGGGCTGAAGCGGCCCCGCCATGCCACGATGGGGCGACCAAAGTACAAGGTGGGCATCAAGGCGTCGAGCAATCCGCCCGTCCAAGCCCAGTCGGCGGGCGACCAAAATACCGCTGCACTGGTGCGTTCTGCCTCCGCCACGGCCATGCCAGGTCCACGGGGTTGGGTGGTGGCTGGCCATGGATGGCGCGGGTCTCTAGGCACCGCACCTGGCCCAAAACCAAACCAGTTTTGGCTGCACACAAAGCCCGTCAGGTTGCCCACCATGGCTTGGTGCGGGATCAATGCACCCTTGGGGTTGCCCGTGGTGCCGCTGGTGTAGATGAGGATTGCCGGGTCTTGGCCTGCGGTGGCGCACAAATCAAAAGCTGCGGATGGCATGGCGCACAGGTTTTCGATCGCTTGGTCGGCCCCAATCACCCCATGGCCCATGCCAATGACTTGGCGCAAAGCGGGCGCCTGATCGCGCACCGCCATCACCCCCGGCAAAGACGCGGCGTCCACAAACACCGCCACCGCTTCACTGTCGTGCAAGCGGTAAGCCAAGGCCTCGGGACCAAACAGCTGCGACAAGGGCATGGACACCGCCCCCATTTGCAGCACAGCGATGTGGACCGCCGCCGTCTCAAAGCATTGGGGCAATACCAAAGCCACGCGGTCACCGCGCTGGACCCCACAGCCGACCAAAAAGTGGCTCAAGGCGTTGGCGGCACTTTGCAACTGGGCATAGGTGTGATGGGCGGGTTCGCCAGCCTCATGGTGGGTGACGATGGCGCTCAGCTGTGCGCTTGCGCCAGACTCGGCCCAGCGGCGCGAACACCAATGGGCCATATTGAATTGTGCGGGCACCTGCCACTCCATGCCCAGTTGCATGGCGCTGTGGTGGTCCTTGGGGTGAGAGGCAGACATGCGCAAGTCCTTATGATCGGTGAAATGTACCAAGCCCTGAAACCTTCGCGCTCCTCGTTTATCCCCATTCGGGGCCTGCAATACCACTTGCGAGAGTGGGGAACACCAAAGGCAGATGCCCCCCCCTTGCTGATGCTGCATGGCTGGATGGATGTCTCGGCATCGTTTCAGTTTGTGGTTGACGCCATGCGCGCCGGTCGCTGGATCGTGGCCCCAGATTGGCGCGGCTACGGCCTGAGCGATGCGGGTGCCATCGACAATTTTTGGTTCCCCGACTACATGGCCGACCTGGACGCCTTGCTCGACCACCTGTGCCCACAACACGCCATCGATTTGGTCGGCCACAGCATGGGCGGCCATGTGGCCATGCTCTACAGCGGCATTCGGCCTGAACGCATTCGCCGCTTGGTCAACCTGGAGGGTTTTGGCATGGCTGCCACCATCCCCGCGCAAGCGCCCGGTCGCTACGCACAGTGGCTTGATCAATTGCGCCAACTCCGCCAGGGTGAGATGGCCCTGCGCCCTTATCCCGACCAAGAAGGGGTGGCCCAACGACTGATGAAGAACAACCACCGATTGAGCCCAGACAAAGCCCACTGGCTGTCGGCACATTGGGCCGATCAACAGCCCGACGGGCAATGGATCATCCGCGGCCACCCCGCGCACAAGGTGATCAATGCCCAGTTGTATCAAGCCGAAGAGGCCAAGGCCATTTACCAGCGCATCAGTGCACCCACCTTGGTGGTGCACGCCAGCGACGACAGTTTAAAAACCTGGACCAAGGGCAAATACGGGCGTGAAGAATTTTTGCAACGCGTCAGCGCCGTGGCCCAGTTGAAAAACGTCACCATGCCTGACACGGGACACATGTTGCACCACGATCAACCCCAGCAACTGGCCCACTTGATCGAAGACTTTTTGGCCCCCGCATGAGCCTTTGCGATGTGGCCATCATCGGCGCCGGTGCAGCCGGTTTGTTTTGCGCGGGCATCGCCGCCCAACAAGGCTTATCGGTGGTGCTGATTGACCACAGCCCCAAATTGGCCGAAAAAATCCGCATCTCTGGCGGCGGTCGCAGCAATTTCACCAACAAAGACATCGACCCACAGTCTCCTCACCGGCATTTTTTAGGCGACAACCCCATGTTCGCCCGCAGCGCCTTGTCGCGCTACACGGCGCAAGACTTCATTGCCTTGGTCCAAAGCCACGGCCTGGCCTTTCACGAAAAACACAAAGGTCAGTTGTTTTGCGACCGCTCGTCACAAGACCTGATCGACCTGCTGTGGCAAGAGTGCCAAAAGGGTGCCCAAGGGGGCAGCGTTGCTTTGTGGCAACCGTGCAAAGTAGGGGATGTGCGCCACCATGCGGGGCAAGACCACGCCTATGCCATCGATACCGAACAAGGCGAACTGCTTGCACAAGCGCTGGTGGTGGCCACCGGTGGGCTGTCCATCCCCCAAATTGGGGCCTCTGACTTCGGCTACCGGTTGGCCAAGCAGTTTGACCTGCCCTTGGTGCCCACCCGCCCAGGCCTGGTGCCCCTGACCTTTGGCGGAGAAGACGGTGCGGTCTGTGCCCAAATGGCGGGAGCATCCCTGCCGGTGCACATTGAAACAGGCACCGGCAAATCGCGCACCGGCTTTGACGAAGACCTGTTGTTCACCCACCGAGGCTTATCGGGGCCGGCGGTGTTACAAATTTCGAGTTTTTGGCAACCGGGGGCCCCCATACTGGTCAATCTCGTACCGCATTTGCCGCTGGGCCAAAGCTTGATGGAGGCCAAACAGACCTCTCGCAAAAGCATGGCCAACGAATTGGCCCAATGGATGCCCGCCCGCTTGGCCAATGCCTGGGTGGCCCGCGGCCCCCAATGGCAGCGCCCCATCAACCAAGCCAGCGACCGTGCCTTGGATGATTTGTCGCAAGCCCTGACTGCATGGTCACTGCTGCCCACGGGCACCGAGGGCTACAAAAAGGCCGAAGTCACCGTGGGCGGCGTTTCCACCAAAGCCTTGTCACAAAAAACCATGGAATCCACCCAAAAAGGCCTGTATTTCATAGGGGAAGTGGTCGATATCACCGGTTGGCTGGGGGGGTACAACTTCCAATGGGCCTGGTCCAGCGCCCATGCCTGCGCGCTGGCTTTGGGGGCGGGGCTGAAACCGCTATAATCCGTGGCTTTGCTGGCAAACCCCTGACTGCCTGATCACCTGAAGTTGGGGAACAACCGCAGACATGGCTTTGAGGCCCGATCTTCTTCAAAACCCTCTGTCCGCACATCACGGAAACATTTCGTACACATGACCACGATCCGAGTTAAAGACAACGAGCCGTTTGACGTCGCACTGCGCCGCTTCAAGCGCACCATTGAAAAGCTGGGCTTGCTCACCGACCTGCGCGCCCGCGAGTTCTACGAAAAGCCCACTGCAGAGCGCAAGCGCAAAAAAGCAGCTGCCGTTAAACGCCATTACAAGCGTGTGCGCAGCATGCAGTTGCCCAAAAAGATGTTCTGAGCCTGCGGGCCAGGCAAGAACAGCCCGCCGGGTAACGCCCGTGCGGGTTTTTTCATTTCCAAGGAGACACCATGAGCCTCAAAGAACGCATCACCGAAGACATGAAAACCGCCATGCGGGCCAAAGACAGCGAGCGATTGGGAACCATTCGGCTGCTGCAATCGGCCATGAAGCAAAAAGAAGTGGACGAGCGCATCACCCTGGACGATGCGGCCATCGTGTCCATCCTTGACAAAATGATCAAGCAGCGCAAAGACTCGATTGCCGCCTTTGAATTGGCCGCGCGACAAGACTTGGTGGACAAAGAAAAGGCCGAGCTATCGGTGCTCAGTGCCTATTTGCCCGAGCGCCTATCGGCCCAAGAAGTCACAGACGCGGTCAAAGCCATCGTGGCAGAACTCGGTGCCAGCGGCCCGGGCGACATGGGCAAGGTGATGGGGGCAGTCAAAACCCGTTTGGCGGGCAAAGCCGATATGGGCGCGGTGTCTGCAGCCGTCAAGGCTGCGTTGGCGGGCTAAACCTCAACGGTGTGAACGAAGTTGCGCCCTCGCGGGCCTTGCAGCGCCCGCGCCACCATGTCACTGGCTTGCTCATCGGTGACCCCATGGGCCTTGAAGTCTGACGATACGCCCACACTGCCTAAAAATTGATCCAAAGCGGATGCCGGATCGGCCACATGTGATCCAAAGACTTGCTGCAAGACGGCATCGCGGTCGGCCCTTTTGCCCCATGCCAAACGCCACACCATGGGCAAGGTGAATGAACAGGCCAAGCCATGGGTTAAGCCGTGTTTGAGCGTCATTTCATAAGAAATGTTGTGGGCCAACGCCGTTTTGGTATTTGAAAAAGCCAAACCCGCCAACAAACTGGCTTGGCTGGCCAGGGTTCGCAGCGGCACACTGCTGGGGTTGTCCAGCAATGCAGGCAAATGGCGCACCACGGTTTGCGCCGCTTGCAGGGCCAAACCATCGGACACCGGATTGGCGTTCACATTCCAAATCGCCTCCAAGGCATGGGACAAAGCATCCAGGTTGCTGTCGCGCGTGACGATGGCTGGCAATGACAATGTCAACTCAGGGTCGACCAGGGCCGCTTCGGGCCAGGTTTGTGCCAAATGCAAGGAGTATTTTTGGTGTTGGGCAGAGGTGCGGTCCCATAACGTGGCCCAAGGTGTGACTTCACTGCCCGTGCCAGCCGTTGTCGGCACGGCAATCATGGGCAACGCACGTGAGACCGATGGCGTCTGCCCACTGGCCAAGGCCGCATGGATTTCCGCAAAATCAGCGCTGGCCACCCCAGGCAAAAACATTTTGGCGCTGTCCAATACCGAGCCACCCCCGACCGCCACAACCACGCAATCGGCGTAGTGTTTCCAAAATTCCTTGTAATGCCCGCTGACCCAACTCAACTCTGGGTTGGGTTGAACATCGTCAATCACACCGGCCAACTGCTTGCCCAAGAAAGTTTGCAGTTGCCCCAGCAAACCTGTTTCTTTGGCTTGTGGGAATGTCACCACCACCGCCCGACGCCCTTTGAGCAACTTGGGCAATTGAGACAAGGAGCCCCAACCGAATGTGATGTCAACAGGGTTGTGATACTTCCAAACTTTCATCTCCGCACCTCAAATGAACTTTTTGCGGATGACCGATGAAATCAAGTCAATGCTGGTGACAAACAAAATAATGATCAACAGTACCGCACTGGTTTGGGCGTATTGAAAGCCCCGAATGACTTCGTACAACACCACCCCAATGCCACCCGCACCCACCATGCCCACCACCGACGCAGATCGAACGTTGGACTCAAAACGGTACAGCGAATAGGAAATCCACAAGGGCATGACCTGTGGCAACACCCCATAAACAATTTCTTCGATGGCCAAGGCCCCGGTTGCACGCACGCCCTCCACGGGCCGGGGATCAATCGCCTCTACGGCCTCAGAAAACAACTTGGCCAAAGTGCCGGTGGTGTGTATCCACAGTGCCATAACCCCGGCAAAAGGCCCCAGGCCCACCGCCACAATGAACAGCATGGCAAATACCATCTCGTTGATGGCCCGGCACGCATCCATGGCGCGGCGAACGGGTTGGTAAACCCAGACTGGCACGATGTTGGAAGAGCTCAACAAACCAAAGGGCACGGCACACACAATGGCCAATACCGTGCCCCACACCGCAATGTGCAAGGTGGTGATCATCTCCTTGAGATAAATCTCCCAATCCCGAAAATCAGGCGGAAAAAATTCTTGGGCGTACTTGACCATGTTTGCAGAGTCGCGAAACAGGTCCATGGGCCGGATTTCAGCGCCCTGCCAAGCCCATCCTAAAAAAGTCAAGAATGCGGCCCACGCAAACAAGTGCGGCAATGAGCGCCCACCGTTGGGATCGGCAGGCAGCAAAGTGACGTGGGACGGCTTCATGCTCACTTAGAAAGTTTCGCCAGATCGGCTAATTTTTTGTCGATCTCGGCCATCTTTGCCGTCCGCTCTGCGGCACTCATCTTGTCGTCGTTTTCATACTTGATGCGGTCTTTGTACAACTCCAACTGGCGAATGGGCACCAATTGCAAGTCGGTGGATTCACGAAACCCTGCAATTTGCTGCATGCCTTTCAAAATTTCTTTTTCACGGGCGTCTTTGCCATAACTCAAAATGAATTTTTTGAGGGCATCTTTGGTTTCATTGGGAAGGTCTTTTTTCCACACCAACGGGTCACGTGGAATGAGCGGTGAAGTCCACAAAATCTTGACCTCTGCGTGTTTGGCAGGGTCACGCATTTTCAACTTGTCCAACTCTTCGCTGTTGTTGGTGGCCACATCCACTTGTTTGTTCAAAACAGCCAACAAATTACCACCGTGGTTGGAACTGCGGGTCACGCGAAACACATTCTTGGGGTCCAGTTTTCTTTGGCTGAAAACATAGTAAGTGGGCACCAAGGTGCCCGATGTGGACTGCGGGTCTCCCAGGCCAAACGACAGGCTTTTGCCATTGGCAATCATGTCGTCGATGGACTTTAAGGGGCTGTCTCTGTGGGTGATCACGTAAGAGTAATAGCCAGGGCGACCATCCAAGTCAATGAACTGTGCAAACACCTCGCCCCCGGCCCGGTCAACGGCTTCAATGGCCGACTTGTTGCCATGCCAAGCCACATGGACTTTGCCAAAGCGCATGCCCTCAATGATGCCGGTGTAATCGGTGGCAAAAAAACCATTGATCTTCATGCCCGTGGCTTTGCCCATGTCATCCAAAAAAGGTTGCCACAAGGATTTCAGTGCCGAGGATGAGTCGGTAGAAATGATGCCGAAATTAATCTCTTTCACGGCCTGAGCGTGAACCGAGGCCATCAAACAAAGCGATGCCGCTGCGGTGAGGAACGTTTTGCGTGAGAGTTTCATGGTCAATTTCTCCAGTAGGTTGAAGGATTTAAAACAAAAGTGAATCAAGCAGAGACAAACTCAAGGGTCTCTGTGCCATCCAACAGCTCCTCCACGCTGGCACCATACAAAGTGCGCAAATGTTGCGGCGTGAGATCTGCAGAGGGCCCGTCATAAATGACCTCTCCCATGCGAAGCGCAATGGTGCGGGGGCAATAGCGCCTGGCAAATTGAACCTGGTGCAGGGATACCAAGACGGTGATGCCATGGTCACGGTTGATTTTGGCCAAAATGTCCATCACCGTGCGGGCGCTCTCGGGGTCCAAAGAAGCGATGGGCTCATCGGCCAAAATGATCTTGGCTTTTTGCACCAAGCAGCGGGCAATGGCCACGCGTTGCTGCTGCCCCCCCGACAAAGTGCTGGCCCGCTGGTAGGCCAAGGCCTCAATGCCGATGACCTTCAAGGCTTCATAGGCCTCTTGCTTCTCTTGCGGGGTAAACAAACCAAACAAACTGCGCCACAAAGGCACCCTGGGCAACATGCCCGTCAGCACATTGGTCAGCACGCTCATGCGCCCAACCAAATTGAATTGTTGGAATATGAACCCGATGTCAGAGCGCATTCTTCGAATTTGACGATGGACTTGGCCATTTTTTTGAACCATGTTCGAGCCCACGCGGATGGCGCCGCTGCCCACATCCGCCGCCAAAAATCCAGACACATGCCGCAGCAAAGTAGATTTGCCCGAACCAGATGCGCCAATCAAAGCCACCATTTCACCGGGGACCACTTGGAAGTCGGTATTTTTCAAAGCGATGGCACCGCGACCAAAGGATTTGGTGATGTTTTCAATCACCAGACCGGTGTCAGAAGTTTGTTTTGTCATGTCTTATGAGTTGTCATGCCGCTTGACCAGTGCATCATCACGAGCGGGCGTGACAACTGTGTGACAAGTTCGGATATTGTTGACAATTTACAGATGATGTTCATCTATGGAATACCCTAGCCCTGGTCACATTCGCGCTCACAAATGCTTTTGAGTCAATGGCTTATATGTCGTGCAATTGCACTGGAACGGGCACACCCCAAAGCAGTGCATCGGCTGCTTGACCCGCAAAATCTCGTTGTGCCCAAGGGCCGCGCACATAGGCCAAACCCACACAGGTGCCCGCCTCGATCCCCCAACCCGCTGAACTGATTTCACCCACCGTCTCTGCTCCGATCATCAATGGCTCCCCACCCCAAAGATAGGTGCTGGCCTGACTGGCGCATACCCTGACCAGTTTTTTAGACAATGGTGCACCGATTTTCGACCTAAGGGCCTGCTGCCCCATGAACGGTGCAGACCTGTCCAGGTTCAATCCACCCACCATGCGCGCCTCAAATGGGGTTTCGTCTGGACCCAGCTCCGCCCCCCAAGCACGGCGCTTTCGCTCAATGCGCAATGCATCCAATGCGTAATACCCCGCATCACGCAAGCCAAGCTCGCCCCCAACGGCGTGCAGCGCTTGGTACACGTGTCGGGTCATCTCTATGGGAATATAAAGTTCATAACCGGGTCCACCCACATAACTCATGCGTGCCACACGCACCCGCGCATGCCCCACATCCACCTCGCGCGTCCAACCCAAGGGCAAGGACTGCTTGGACACGTCATCTGGGCTGACACGGACCATCAGATCATGGGCTCGCGGCCCCATGAGGGACAACACACCATACAAGGCCGATACGTCGGTCACGCTGACCCAGGTATCGGGCTGCTGGTGACGTGTGATCCAGTCCATGTCGCGGGTTGTTTGGGCGGAACCTGTGATGATCAAAAATTTGATTTGGTCTAAGCGCAAAACAGTCAAATCGCTCTCATACCCACCCCGGTCGTTGAGCATCGGCGTATAGACCATCTTGCCCACATCTATATCCAGGGGCGACACGCACAAATGCTGCAACAAAGCCAGGGCATCTCGACCTTGAACGAGCAGCTTAGAAAAAGATGTTTGGTCGTACAAGGCGACGGCTTGGCGTGTTGCAATCTGCTCGGCTTGGACCCAAGGCAACCAATCGGGCGCCCCCAATGTCTCGCGTGCCTGGGGCGCATCCAAAGGCTTGAAATAATTGGCACGCTCCCAACCATTTTTGCTGCCAAAAACGGCCCCTTTGGCCGCCAACATGTCATACAACGGGGAGGTTCGCAAAGGGCGCACCGTTTGCAACTCTTGGCGCGGCCAACGCATGGCGTAATGCAAACCCAAGGTCTCTGCGGTGCGCTGAGCCAATGCGCGTCGGTTGCTGGTGAACGGGGCAAAGCGGCGCAAGTCAACGTCCCATAAATCCACACTCGGTTGGCCACCCACCATCCATTCGGCCATCAGGCGCCCTGCCCCACCGGCATTGGCAATGCCGGCCGAATTAAAGCCAGCACAAACAAAATAATTCTTCAACTGCGGAGCCTCTCCCATGATGAAGTTGCCATCGGGCGTGAAACTCTCAGGTCCATTGAGCAGCATCTTGATCTGCGCCGTTACCAAACAAGGTGTGCGATGGATGGCGTTTTGCATCAAAACTTCAAACTGACCCCAGTCTTCATCCAGCAATTGAAACTGAAAGGTCGATGGTATGGGGTCCACCTTCCATGGCTTAGCCACAGGCTCAAAGCCGCCCATGACCAGTCCGCCAACCTCTTCTTTGTAGTAAATAAACCCATCAGGGTCGCGGACCACTGGCCACATGGGGTGGATGCCATCGATCTTTTCCGTCACCACGTAAAAGTGTTCGGCCGAATAAAGTGGTACGTTGACCCCTGCAAGCTGCCCAAACTGTCGCGCCCATTGGCCCGC